>Ga0136654_1000457_pt1 | contig 12441 bp, 10 predicted proteins | sample InaspJWI70metaG_FD_94865 | JGI IMG/M metagenome (GOLD analysis project Ga0136654, IMG submission 94865) | Marine gutless worms symbiont microbial communities from Oahu, Hawaii - Inanidrilus sp. 1 OAHU.JWI-70 metaG (version 2) | ecosystem: Host-associated > Annelida > Digestive system >... | reverse complement strand
TATGCGTATCGTCCAGCAGGCTGTAAAAACTTCAAAGATCACTTGGAAAGACGTTACCTGGGATATGGACCCCATATCCGAGTACTTTATGCCTGCTGGAGCTTTTTAGAGAACCGAATTCATATAATCTAAAAGATTAAGAATAAAGACTGTTCATAACCTCAATAAGATTATAACCTATTGAATTATAATTATAATATTAAAATATAGAATATCGATATCCAGAGGGCTAAAAATTAGGAAACTGGCATTTTATTGACAACTTTGACGGCGTTGCTTATAACCGCCAGGTTATAAACAATCTGTCGATAGGTTACAGACAGGCAGCAAATGAATTTCATTGGTGATCTTCACGTTCATTCAAAATTCTCCCGGGCTACCGCCAAAAACCTTGATCTTGAAAATTTATATGTATTTTCGCAACTTAAAGGAATTACTGTTGTCGGCACCGGTGATTGCACCCATCCAGGGTGGTTTTCTGAAATCAATGAGAAACTCGTTCCGGCCGAACCGGGTCTCTTTCGCCTTAGAAAAGATATTGAAAAAGCCTGCGATCGGCAGGTTCCGGAGGCCTGCCGGGGACCGGTGCGCTTTATCCTGCAGTCGGAAATCAGCAATATATATAAAAAAGACGGCAAAACCCGCAAGAACCACAATCTCGTCTTTTTTCCCAATCGCGCGGTCGCCGGCCGGTTCAATCAAAAATTGGACAGCATCGGAAATATTAAATCAGACGGACGCCCTATTCTCGGTCTTGATGCCCGTAACCTTCTGGAAATATTACTTGAAGTAGATGAAACGGCTTTCTTTGTGCCGGCCCATATTTGGACCCCCTGGTTTTCTCTACTGGGTTCCAAGTCAGGATTTGATTCCATAGAAGCCTGTTTTGAAGATTTGAGCGACTATATTTTTGCGGTGGAAACCGGACTCAGTTCTGATCCGGAGATGAACTGGCGGGTGTCCCAATTAGACCGTATGACCCTCATATCCAATTCGGATGCGCATTCCCCGGCAAAACTTGGCCGCGAAGCCAATATTTTCAATACCGAACTCGATTATCAGAGCATCAAAAAGGCCATTGCAACTGGAGATGGGAACTCGTTTGCCGGTACCATTGAGTTTTATCCGGAACAGGGAAAATACCATTTTGACGGCCACCGAAAATGTAAAGTAAGACTCGATCCACGTGAAACCCGTAACAATGACGGGCTTTGTCCGGTGTGCGGCAAAACACTGACCTTAGGGGTTTCCTACCGGGTTGAAATGCTGGCGGACCGGAAACCGCATCACCATCCTGAAAATGCGGTTCCATTTTTTAAACTGGTCCCCCTGGTGGATATTCTCGCTGAAATTTACCAGGTTGGCCCTGGGTCAAAAAAGGTGCTTGGTGGTTACGAAAAGGCCTTAAAGACCCTGGGCCCGGAATTTTCAATTCTCAAAGAGTTGGATGCAAACGCGATAAACCGGGCGGGTATTCCCTTATTGGCGAAAGCTATAATGCGTATGCGTTCAGGTGACATTCACATTACCGGCGGCTATGATGGCGAATTTGGGGTTGTAAAAATTTTCAGTCCGGATGAACGGGAAAAATTATCCGGTCAACCGCTGCTTTTTCAAGTAGGGGCTTCAAAAAACGTTAACCAGAAAGATCAGGCCGCCGATTCAAAAAGCCCGCCAGACAAGACCCCCCCAGATCAAGAAATACCCAAAGAAATAAAAAAAAACTCAAAAAAACAGGTATTTAAACTTAATAGTGACCAGGAACGGGCAGTCCGTTTTGCACCAAGACCCCTGTTGATAGTCGCCGGTCCGGGTACCGGTAAAACCCCTTACCCTGACCCAGAGAATTACCCACCTCGTTCTTGATCAGGGCATCCGGGGTGAACGCATTTTGGCCGTTACCTTTACCAATAAAGCAGCCCGGGAAATGCGCAGGCGCCTGGTCGAGACCCTGGGTACCGAAAACAGTCTACCGGAAGTGGGGACCTTTCACTCTTTTTGTTTTAAGCAACTCAAGTCTATCTTTGCAGATCAACCCATCCGGATTGTCCCTGATAAGGATCGGGACCTGTTGATAAAAGAAGCACTCTCCCGTGCGAAAAGCGCCGGCGTGTCATCGAGCCACGATTACCGTTATTTCCGGGATTGTATTGTCCGGGCTAAACAGAATCTGCAGGGTCCTGAAGTTCCACCGGAGACGCTTTGCAAACATTCCGACAACCGGGAATTAATAACTGTATATGCCTATTATCAAGATCTTTTAAAGAGACAGTTTCTCTACGATTTTGAAGATCTGATTTTTGTGACCATGCGCCAATTGGAGCAGGATGCGTCCTATAGAAAACACCTGGTATCCAGGTATAGACATATATTCGTAGATGAATATCAGGACATCAATTACGGGCAGTATTGCTTGATCAAAGCCCTGGCCGCCAACAACGGAAGCCTGTGTGCAATTGGAGATCCCGATCAATCCATCTATGGGTTTCGTGGATCCGACCGTCGCTATTTCGACCGTTTCACCGATGACTTCCCGGGCGCAACCGTTATCCGTTTGATAAAAAATTACCGCAGTACCAATACTATCTTGGAAGCTGCCTACCAAGTCATCGAGCAAGACCGGACCAGGCCGAACAGCTTCCGCCTGTACTCTGAAATAAATGGTGAGCGGACCCTCGGAATTATTCAAGCTGCCTCGGATAAAGCCGAAGCGGTTGCCATTGGCCAACTGATTGAAAATATGGTCGGCGGGACCGGATTTCACAGTATTGATTTTGGAAAGGTTGAGACGGACACAGATACCGATCCCCGGAGTTTTTCAGATTTTGCCATCCTTTACCGGACGAACCGTCAGGGGCAACACCTTTACGACGTTCTTTCAGCGGCGGGAATACCGTGCCAACTGGCTCAGCGGGAAAGCTGGATGGATCAGAAAGAGCTGGCCGAACTGATCGTATTGCTCAGTGTGATCGAGGGGTCATCAAACCTGAAAGATTTTGAGCGTATTCGTAAAACCATTCATCCGGGCATCAGCCGCAAGACCGCCCAGCAGTTGAAAGACTGGTACCTCAAGAATGATCTGAACATCGCTGACCTGAGATATACGGTGCGGCAGTTCCCGGTGGCAGGTCTTACGAGATCCCGGCAGGAGCGGCTGTACACATTTTTAGGGCGCATCCATACCCTTGGGAACGAAATTGAAGGATTCCGCGTAAAGGAAAAATTGCGCTACCTGATAGAAAATACCCGTCTGTCCGGGCGACTGAAGTTGGATGATGAGACCCGGGAACCTTTGCAGAGACTGCTGGATTATTCGGTGCATTTTGGATATGATGCGCACGCTTTTTTAAGTGATCTGGCCCTGAGCCAGGATGCGGATACGGTTGCGGACAATGTAGAGAAAGTGGCCCTGATGAGCATGCATGCATCCAAGGGTTTGGAATTTTCCGTTGTTTTCATTTCCGGGTGTGATGATCAACGTGTGCCGTATTGTCGTGGTAAATCGGCCCCGGAAGATCTGGAAGAAGAGCGCCGGCTATTCTATGTGGCGTTAACCCGCGCGCAAGAAAAAGTCTTATTTACTTACGCATTGCAAGGGCGCCTGTTCGGTCGGAGGCACCAATTTGAACTGTCTCCTTTCGTGAAAAATATTGAAAAGAATCTGCTGACTGAATATACCGTTAAAATACCGGCCCACCGGAAACCCCAACAGGAACAGATGCAGTTGTTTTAAAAGGATCCTAAATGGAAGCAACCCTAATAAAGAAAATAGAACTTGAGAATGGTTTAACTCTTGAATTTATTGATGTCTCACGTAAAATAGCGGGAGACCGCTACCTGGTGGCATTGAAGACCAGGGTTTCGGTTCCGGTGGAGTCCAGATGGTTTGCGGATGACGACCCGGCCCTTCCCAACCTGGCGGACATCGTTGCCACGGTTGGATCCACGGTTGAATTCGAACAGAAAAAAGAGCGGGTATTCGTGGATGAACGCGAAAAGCCGACTGTTCTAGAAGCGATCATGAACGTGGCCGAGGATTACGGAATAAGGTATCTCGGACACCCCGAATTTCCCAAAAAGCTCATCTTGAAAGAATATTATGCCAAAACATAAGGGGGGTGCCCCGCAAAGCCACGTTCACAAAGCATTGTTGTATATCAACGACATAGATCTATTTTTGGCTGAAGCCGATAGGGCGGTGGAGATACTGATGACGGTCTTTCAAGAGGCCGACGTCGATTTAAAAGATGAGATTATCTTCCTGTTGGGCAGTCTTGACCAACCGGAAATCTGCATATGGCTACATACGATTCTGGCCGATCCGCACCAGGCCCAAGGCACGCGCCGGAATGCAGCTTTGCAATTGAGTGTGACGGCGGCGGCATTGGAGAACACGGACGAATTGAGAGCCAGGCTGCTGGCCGACATGAACCATCCGGACCCGGTTGCGAGAAGCCTGGCCGTTCTGGCGCTGGGCTGGGAGGGTAATCAGCGATCAGCGGCAGAACTTGCCCGGTTAACCACTGCCACCGACGCATTTGTCCGGCAGGCCGCAACGGCCGCACTATCCCACATCACGCCGAAACCCTTACACCAGCACGCCAAGGAGGGCTAAAGTGGAAAATCCGGTTAAGAATTTCTGGGATTTAAAATTGGAAGCGCTTAAAGATGCGCTGGAAAAAAACAATTTTGATGTCTACCTGTCTGGTTCGGCGGCCGATGCCAAAACACTGGTGCTCGAAACACTTGTGCCTATGCTGGCACCGCAGACGGTCAGCTGGGGCGGGTCCCTGACCCATATTCAAACCGGAATCTACGCGGAACTTAAAGATCGTCAGGATATCACCATCCTGGACACTTATAATAAAGACCTGTCGCCCACGGAGTCCTATGAATTGCGACGGCAGTCCCTGCTGGTGGACCTTTTTATTACCGGGACCAATGCCGTGACGGAAAAAGGGCGCCTGGTGAACCTGGATATGATCGGTAACCGGGTGGCCGCGATCACATTCGGGCCTAAAAACGTTGTCATCATGGTCGGTCGCAACAAGATTGTGGCCGACGTGGATGAAGCCATAGAAAGAATCAAAACGTATGCTGCACCTGTAAATGTGATGCGCCTTGAGAAGAAGACTCCCTGTCTACAGACAGGCATTTGCCAAAATTGTAAAAGTCCGGAAAGAATATGCAATGCCTGGACGATTTCTGAAAAATCCTTTCCCAAGGGGAGAATTAAGGTTATTCTTATCAATGAGGATCTTGGGTTTTAGGACCGGAACAGACTTCCAGCCATGAAACCGGATACGCGCAAATATCTGCCCAAATACTTGGGCCTGGTGTTGCTGATTCTGGCCGCTACCGGCATGAACGCCGCTGCCGATATCTATATGTATATTGACAGCAATGGCATTCTACATTTTTCCAACGTGCCGACCTCTTCACAGTACCGTATCTACATCAGGGAACGTCCGGGGCACGACCTCGGCAACGCCAACCCCCACAGTTTCGATCGGATCATCCGCGAAGCTGCCCGAACCCATGGTCTCTCCGAACCATTGCTCAAAGCCATTATCAAAGCCGAGTCTAATTTCAACCCGCGGGCGGTATCGAAGAAAGGCGCCAAGGGCTTGATGCAGATCATGCCGCAGAATTTCAATTCCCTCAACATCCGCAACCCCTTCAACCCCCGCGAAAATATCATGGGCGGGGCCAAATATTTCAAAAAGATGCACGCCCGCTATAACGGCAAACTGCCCCTGGCTCTGGCCGCATACAATGCCGGCCCCCATGTGGTGGACAAGTATAAAAGCATTCCGCCTTTTCCGGAAACCCGTAATTATGTGGAGAAGGTGATGAAGTACTACTACGTCTACAAAAAAAGCTAGGTGCGGCTTCAAAGCATCCCCTCGGGCTCAATCTCGGCGTTAGACAAGCGAAGAAAATCCTCGAAATACTATATAGTATTCCTCCGGTTTTCTCCGCTTGTCCGCCTTGATCTTGAGCCCGATGGAATAATTTGAAGCCGCACCTGTGCGATCTAATTTCCGCGCCAGAGAAAGCGATCGAGATCGATGGTATCGTGCTCATCGAAGAGAACACCTTCCCGCTGCAGTCTTTGTTTTTGAATCTCATAGCCTTCAAAAGGCTTCAGGGAAATTTTACCCTTGCGGTTGATGACCCGGTGCCAGGGTAATTTGTCGGCGGGTGAACTGCCGTGCAGGATCCACGCTACCTGGCGGGCTGCCCGCGGGTTGCCGGCCAGGGCCGCGATCAGGCCGTAAGATGCAACTTTGCCGGCCGGGATCTGCCGGATGAGCGCTTTTACTTTTAGGGTAAACGGGCTGGGCATGCGGCTTTTTTGGGTGAGTTTATAGCCGTTGGGGCCAAAATCAATATTTGAGATGGGTGATAATAGTATTGGTACCGGTTATAATTGTTTCAGGTAATCGTTAATGAAGGGCAGCAGATCCTTTTTTATCTCCGGCCGGTCCAGGGCATAGGCCAGATTGGCCATCTGGAATCCGGCTTTACTACCGCAATCAAAACGCTGCCCTTTAAAACGATAGCCATAAATCGGCTGTTCCTGAAGCAATCTGGCCATGGCATCCGTTATCTGAATTTCGCCGCCGGCGCCGCGCTCCTTGCGGCTTAACTGGGTATAGATTTCGGGGGTCAGGATATAACGGCCGATAATGGCCAGGTTGGAAGGTGCCTCGTCGGGAGATGGTTTTTCAACCATGCCTTTTATCCGCAACAGATCGTTTCCGGTGTTTTCGACATCAAGAATACCGTATTTATCCGTCTGGGCCGGATCGATTTCCTCAATAGCGACAATGGAACTCTGGACCTCTTCAAATTTCGCGAGCATCTGTCCCAGGACCGGCTGATCCGTTTTCACCAGATCATCGGCCAGCAGGATCGCAAAGGGTTCGTCGCCCACGGCATGTCGGGAACACCAGATGGCATGCCCCAGACCCAGGGGTTCGCTCTGCCGGGTATAGATAATTGTGCCGGATTCCGGGACCAGCGAGTCCAGTTCGCGCAGCAGGGAGTCCTTGTTGCGGGCCATCAAGGTGTGTTCCAGTTCGCAGGAGCGATCGAAGTGATCCTCAAGGGCTTCTTTCTTGCGACCGGTAACGAATATAATCTCTTCGATACCAGCGCTCAAGGCTTCTTCGACGGCGTACTGGATCAGGGGTTTATCAACGACCGGCAGCATTTCCTTGGGCATGGCTTTGGTCACCGGCAAAAATCGTGTCCCCAGACCAGCCACAGGAAACACGGCTTTTTTTACAGACAGTTTGTTTCCCATAATCAGACCTATACTGGCACAACCCAGCCGAAGGGGTCGTCGGCTCTGCCATACTGTATGTCGGTTAAAGAATCATAAAACCGCTGGGACAGCGGGCCAACGGAGCCATCCCCGATTGTAATCAGCTTATCTCCATATTTTATTTCGCCCACCGGCGAGATAACGGCCGCGGTGCCGGACCCGAAGGCCTCCTTCAAAGACCCGTCCGCCTGAGCCTGGAGGACTTCGTCGATACTTATTTTTCTTTCGGATACCGACATCCCCCAATTTCTACCGAGTTCGACCACCGATTTGCGGGTGATGCCCGGAAGGATACTGCCGCTGAGTTCGGGGGTGACGATCTCATCGCCGATGACGAAGAAGATATTCATGGCGCCCACCTCTTCAATATATTTCTGTTCAACCCCGTCCAGCCAAAGCACCTGGGTGTATCCTTCTTCGTGGGCCTTGTCGCCGGCCAGGAGGCTGGCGGCGTAATTGCCCAGTGTTTTGGCTTCACCGACACCGCCGCGCACCGCCCGCACAAAATCACGGGTCACGAAAATTTTAACCGGGTTGAATCCCTCCGGGTAGTACGCACCCACCGGCGAGAGGATAATAAAAAAACGGTAGGTGAAAGAAGCCCGGACGCCCAGGAAAGGGTCGGTAGCGATGACCGTGGGTCGGATATAGAGGGACGTGCCTTCAACACTCGGTACCCAGTCTGTTTCTATGTTCACCAATTGTTTAATGGCATCCAGCACGACATCTTCATCTACTTCCGGGATACACAGCCTTTTGGACGAACGGTTCAGGCGCCGGACGTTCTCCATGGGACGAAAAAGCTGTACTCCGCCCGATGGATTCCGGTAACCTTTCAGTCCCTCAAACACACCCTGGCCGTAGTGCAGAACCATGGTGGAGGGTTCCATAACGATAGGTTGATAGGGTTCGATCCGCGGATTGTGCCACCCTTCGTCAGGCTTGTAATCCATATTGAACATGTGGTCGGTAAAGATTGTACCAAAGCCCAGATTGTTTTCATCCGGTTTTTCTTTCAGGGTTTGAGCTTTATTTACGGTGATCTGCATGGATCCTCCCGGGGTGGAAACCAATTGTTTTTTTTGAGTGAATGCTTAATTTTGTCCTGTATAGAACGAAACCAGTTTTTTTTCAATGCCCTAACTGTATTCTCGTAATGGCCGGTAAGACCCAATTCAAGGTTCTTTCGATGTCCTTTTGCAAGCTCCGTATAGTGCTTTTGACGACGCTGTGGGTCGATATCTGGGGTCCGGCGCTTGTCTTCAGACCAGTTCCGGGTATCCTGGTCGTTTCCTGGTCAATGGCGCCAACAGACCGGGTCCGGAGATATCTCCTGGGCGGTTTGAAACGGTCGTCTAAACCAGTAACACTGTTGACATTTTAAGGAACCATTAACAAATTGGTCTAAATTATCAATAGTTATGGCGTTTCCCGCGGTTGAAACCGTTTGACTTTAGGCAGACGCTTGGTTATGAACGACGGAACTTTAACGAGTGCCCAGCCATAAACGGCATCTTTTGGACAAGGGCGGCGTTTTCGCTCTTTTGGACACGCAGTGCCGGGTTTCAAGCCGCTAGGCGCAACCGCCAGCGCTATTCTCGGATTACCCCGTTTTGCCTGCGGTTTCAAAATCGCTCAAGCCTTGCACCACGTTAGGCATTAGCTTCGCGTCACGCTGAACCAAAATCTACCATTTCTGGATGGACACTAACTAGGAGACCGCAGATACCATGAGTAACAACGATTTAATGGCCAACATACAAACCAACCGTGTCGGCCTGAATAGCAAATTCAAGTTTAAATGCCACAAAGACGTGAAATGTTTTACAAAGTGCTGTCGGGGCATCAATATTGTGCTGACGCCCTATGACATTATTCGGCTGAAAAACCGATTGGCGCTGACCTCTGAAGAATTTCTGGCCATCTACACGACGCCCCAGCTCTTTGAAAAAACCGATCTGCCGATAGTGACCCTCAAAATGGCCGAAGACGATGAGAAGTCCTGCCCGTTCGTGCGCGAAGATGGGTGTATTCTCTACGAGGACCGCCCGACGACCTGCCGCTATTATCCCCTGGGTGTTGCGGCTTTGAGTCACAAGGAAGGCGCCGATGATCAGGATTTCTTCTTTTTCGTCCATGAACCGCACTGTCTCGGTTTTGAAGAGGACAAGGAGTGGACGGTGCGGGAATGGCGGGCAGACCAGGGCGTCGATATCCAGGACGAAATCAACGCGGACTGGACCGACCTGGTGGTCCGCAAGCGCTCGTTTCCGGCCAATGTTAAACTGACCGACCAGACCAAACAGATGTTTTTCATGGTCAGCTACAATATTGATAAGTTTAAAGATTTTGTATTCGAGAGTTCTTTCTTGGACCGTTACGCTGTGGATGACGAAACGCTCGCGAAAATAAAGGCGGATGAGGTCGAATTGCTGAAGTTCGGACTGAAGTGGCTCAAGGGGATCTTGTTCCAGGTGGAGAACAGTGAAAAACTGCCCCAGAAAGAGGGGGCTGAGAAAATGCGCAAGACAATCGAGAAGGATTCGTAACGATCTGACCGCAGCTTCTTCTTAAAAATGAAAAGCCGGGTCTCCAATAGAGGGCGCCGGCTTTTCTATTTAGACTGTTATCGTTTGATAAACAGAAAATCCCCACCCTCATGGTCGGTGTATCGAATGTCTGAATATTCAGGCGTTTGCGGTGCATTCAGGATAACCGGCTGGCGGATCTGATTAAACAGGCGGGAACCCTCGAGAACCCCCTTATTCTGTCCCAAGGCATCCAGCAGGGCTCCGGCAAATACAGAGTGTCCTTGACGGCCGTCATCCAGAACCGGTTCAACCCCGCCCGAGGTCAGGGCCACGCGGGCGCGTTTGCCGGCAATCCGCCGCAAATATTCCGAGGACGGTACTATCAGCTTGACCGCCCGGGACAGCGTCCCCGAATAGCAGCTGTCGGCTATCACGATCACATGCTTGGCCGCCATGGCCTTCAAGAAATCGGAAATGGTCCCGGTGGAGATCCAGTTTGCTGAACTGTCTCTTTCGGCGTCTACCGGCAGCCAATACCCCCGGTTCGCATCTTTATCCAGCCAGCCGTGACCGGCATAGTAGATGAGCAGGTTGTCGCGCGGGGTTAACGTGCGCCTCAGCCCGCTCAGCTCATCAATAATTTCCTTGCGCCCGGCATTGATCAGGTAGGTTACCTGGAAACCGTAGGCCTCTTTTAAAAGCCTGCCTACGGCGTGGGCATCATTGGCGGCGGTTTTTAGATCCCGGATATTTAGATAGTCATCATTACCGATGAGCAGGGCGCGATAGTTTCCAAAATCAATATCGGCCAGCATCTGGGCCTGCTTGGCGGCCTTCCGGCGATCCCGGGCAACTGCGGCGAAACGACCGCGGGGATACTTTTTCAGATAGGCATCGAAATCCACTGGATTCTTGCTTGTTTTAACGGACACCCACAGCGCCACCTCGGCCTGTTCGCTCTGCAGGGATGAATACTGGGCGGCGAGCCGTTGGGCATGCTCGGCATATTGACCATGCGGATATCGTTTTAAATAGGCATTGAAATCTTTGGGGTCGGCGCTGTCTTTTATCGTGTTCCAGAAGGCCAATTCCTGTTTCTGGGCATCCATCCGAATCAGGTTTTCCATGCGCGCGGTGGCGATGCCGGCAAACAGGCCGTCCGGGAAGGCTTTCAGAAAATTCTGGAAATCATTTACGTTGCGGCTATCCTTGACGGTGGTCCACATCTTGACTTCGAGGTTTTGTTTTTCGTTTTCCGCGGCGGTAAGATTTGTTATCCGCTGACGTGCGGCTGTGGTAAACCGGCCGTTTGGATAATTTAGGATATACACTTGGATTTCAGAAATATCCATACTGGCTTTCACCTGGTCCCAGAGCATGAGTTCGGCATCGATGGCGGCTGCCTCGGTAGCAGAAGCCTTCAGTTTCTGGATACGAACGGTGGCCAGATCCACAAACAACCCTTGCGGAAACCGGGCAAGATACATTTCGAAATCTTCGGGATTCGAGCTATCCTTGATGCTGCTCCAGAACCCCAGCTCCTGGTTTTTGTTTGCGCGCTCTTCGATGGCCGTGAGAATGGCCGCCGCCGCCCCGGCATAGCGGCCTTGCGGATATTTTTGCAGGTATGTGCGGTAACCGGCAGCTTCCTTTTGCCGGGAGACCGTTTCCCATAGTGATTTTTCCGCGGGATCGGCGTCGGGTAGCGATTTTTGCTGCGGCGATTCCCCCTTTTTCGTTTCCTTTGAAGCAGCCGTCAGTAGATCGGCCGGGATATTTGCCACGGAAACCAGCCGGGCCTTCCCTATCGCCGTCCCGGCCACCCGGGTTACGAGTGTTTGTTTTTGGGGCAGGCGGAGGATGAAGCTGCCCTTGCCGCCACCGGCCACATAGAAACCCGCCCCGGCCACGGCATAATTGCCGGCAATGATGCTATTGTCGAAATCGATTAGCCGCACGGCGTACTGCTGATCCCAAACATGGGGAAAGGCCGTCCAGGAACAGCCGAACTCACTTTGCATGGTCACCTTCTCGGCCGATACTTCCGTAAAGCTGGTTTTGCCGTCTCCGCAAAAAACCGGTGTCCCGATCCAACGCACCGTCGCATCCATCTCATAGTGGATGCGTTTGGTTTGCTTATCCAGGCGAACTTTCAGGGGCACCGGCTTTTTCATGGTGGCCTTGCCCGGCATGGGCCCGCCCTGGACGAACCAGCCGATGGCATCCTTGGTACACGTCTGAGAGCCCTCTTCAGTGCCGCAAAGGACGGCCTCAATGTTCTCATTGGCCTTGAACATGACATAGAGGCTGCCGGTAAGTTCATCGGTGGAATACTTTCCGACGGCCGGTCCACATGTGCCGTTCAAACAGACGGTTACCGAATCCACCTCATCCAGCATTTCACTGGTCGTGGCGGCACATCCGGAAAAAACAACCAGTGTTGAGATAAATATTAGAATGCGGTTCTCTAAAAAACTCCAGTAGTGCCGATCTGTGACCGTATCTGTCACAGACGGCGGTTATAATGGCCTCATAACCTTAAAAAGGAGGCCGCTATGACAACATTTACGATCACAG
>Ga0136654_1000456_pt1 | contig 12454 bp, 8 predicted proteins | sample InaspJWI70metaG_FD_94865 | JGI IMG/M metagenome (GOLD analysis project Ga0136654, IMG submission 94865) | Marine gutless worms symbiont microbial communities from Oahu, Hawaii - Inanidrilus sp. 1 OAHU.JWI-70 metaG (version 2) | ecosystem: Host-associated > Annelida > Digestive system >... | reverse complement strand
GCTCGAATCGATCTCGTATGCGAGCGCACGAAAAACCTCGTAGCGTGTTGTAGCGTGTTGTAGCCGAATCGTGCTCGAATCGTACTCGAATCGTACTCGAATCGTGCTCTTATCGCAATTGTAATAGGCCCATTAGGGACACTCATACACCGGCATCAACAACAGTGCACAAAAACAAAAACGACACAGGAATAGCATTGAAAAGATTGATTTCTCTAGTTTTGAAAAGATTGATTTTTGTAGTTTTTCTCGTTTGTAATATTTTTATTTGTGTGATAGAATATGTACCCAGTAACTGTTTTATTGAACGTTTTAGGGCAGCTGTTAGTGTTCTTATCGGACCTACATTGCTGTTCTGCTCTTCTAAAATCGTATTCATGCAAATGTACATACTGTTGTATTATTGGGCAAATAAAATGATGATGATGATGATGACACTGAAAGCTGGCGTTTGCTGCTAGTCAGAAATCTACTTGTGATAATAAGTCCTCGTAGTTGCAGTTGACACAGTCGAAACTGCTCGCGGTCTTGCGTCATTCGTGTCGGGAATTGATACGTTAATTGCCATCATTGTAATTAACTTACGCTGTGCGCAGATTATCGAGACGCGATCGTACCGTGATACTGTCAATTCATCAACCTCGTTACGCTATCTTTAAGTTGTTCGATCGACTGACGCTCCTGATAGCTGGGTATTGCGCCTTCCACGGCCAGGCGTCGCAGGCGCTGTCCTTCTTCGAATCACTGGGTTTGCATATTTTGTCTCTATTACGTTTGGTTACGTTAATATTCTATATGGAAACTTCGTCAAAATTATACGGTATTGAGTGATGGCTTTGTGAATTGTAGATGTAAAACGTTTTTACTTTTTTTTAAAATTCTTGTCACGTTTTACAATTTTTGATGTTAAAAAATTATCGTTTTTACAAAAAATGTTAGTACAAATAGTACGAATTCAACTCAAAAAGTATTTTAATGATATTTTGTATCGTTTGCTACGTTAATTTAATAGATTGGCAACGCACCATAATATAATACATTTATAATACAGAAAGCACAGACGATAATGGGCCGTTCACACATGCGCTGCGCGTTGTTACGCTGCGCTGGTAAAAACGCTTGCTGTGTTTCTTCTAGCGTACATACAGTTACTGGGTACATACGCATGGCGCAGCGACGCGCGGTGTATGTGTGAACGGCCCTTAATACAGTGTGCAGAAAGGTACGTAATTTTACATTGACAGATAGTGAACGTTTTTATCACATTTTAACCGTTTTTTTAAATTTCCGCATTTTAAACCATGTTGTGAATATCGGCGTGTGTCGTAGGATATGTTTGCGAGGAGCACGATAATCCGGCGGATTTCTTTCTCGACGTACTGCATGGAGACGCCACAGCTGTTCAGCAAGGTCTGTAATACAAACCGAATTGTATACAGACTCTGTATACAATTTCGCGACTAATCAGTGGTTAATTATTGTGATAGCCTATTCTACGTAGTAGAACTGCGACCGTCTGTACTTTCGTGTTATTGTTATGCCTCCGCCTATTGTATAAATGGGACCGGATTGTCGGAGTGTTGGCCCTACGGGAAACTGTCATTAGTTATGACTTCCCCGAAGGTCAACCCCTAAGTTTAAAGAGGTAAGGGATCGAGTCATTGGCATTAGCTTACTAAGTCAAGACAACGCTGATGTTATTATAAACATATATAATTACAATGTAATACAAGCGAAGTAACTATAGATACGACAAGAGCCATGATGAAGATGAAGAAGCAGATGAGATGAGACCAGGCCCCAGCCTGCTCTCGCTGTGTCTTCTACATGATGCGACCGATGTCAACAACAGACAGATGAAGACTAACTGTTGGTAGCAACTGCACAGTTACTGACGTGCTAGCTCTGCCTGCGAGCGGCATCAAGCTGACAGCAGAACATAGCAAGGCCATGTGTGGGTAAATGGCTTAAGCTGCATTTACACTACACACAGGAGGCACTATGTATTCGGATTGTCCGTCCGTCTGTGCGTGGGTGCGTGCTCGGGCGGGGGCATTCTTCGACCGGCTTATCGACGACTTCTAGTTTTGTTACTTACGGCGCATCAGTGTGCAGTTTTTTTCATTACCACAGTATGCCGACCATTCTATTGGCACTGCCCGCATAGCATGCAAAGCAGGGTCTGTGTAACGGTACGGTGTCCATCCGTCCGTCTGTCCGTCAGTCTGTCTGTTCGTTCGTCTGACCGTCCAAGCACGGACCCACAGCAGCAATCCGCTGCTGCAGGTTTGCTGCTGAGGGCGCCGCTATCATAACTGAGCCGCGATTATAATAACGGCCGCGGTCTTCCGAGCTCCAATACTATTCTTGTGATTGGACTCAAAACATAATTGTTTTTAATAACTTGCAAATGCTACTGTTGCGAACACTCGTATTGTACACGTGAAGTCTTTGCAGCTGTATTATCGCTCTTAACGTCTTTTTGTTGGACGTAAATGACCAAATTGTCCGAACTGTAATTTAATTACTTAGTTACCTTTTTAGTATAAGTTAGTAGTTTGTAGTTGGTGTGTGCGTGTGGGTGAGTGTGCCTTTCTTCTTTGTTTCTGTGTGTGAGTTTATGGGCCTTGCTGCCTGAAATAAAAGCTTGATAACGTGATGCTATCTGTCTGTTAGATTCAAACTCCGTTCAATTACTTGATTTGTTGTGGATTTTTTGTGCAACTTGCTGTACAACAAATCGAAGCAATTGAGTTTGGGTTTCAACTTTTTGTCGACTTGTCAAATCGTCGCAGCCAGACAGTCAAGTTATTTTGTTACGGCTTATCATTATAGCACATTGTACTTCATTATTTATTTGCAAATTACTTTTAAGTTAAATTTCCAGTTCCAGAGGGAAGTACCAGTATATTTGGCGATACCAATACACGAATTTTCTCAAAATGCAATGTAGAATAAGTCGAAGACGCTTCCGTACCAAATGCACTTCGATCCGTCCAGGCGTTTCGATAGAACACCGACTTGTGGCGGGCAGACAGGCAGACGGATGGACGGTCAGACACAGGACCATAGCATATACCGCGCTAGCATAGCGTCGCGCAGTAAAGCTGTTCTCTGACGCACACTGGAACGCTGAGACAGAATTACGTCGTATCACGGCCGGGAAGGCCCCGTATCGTGTCAGCCATCACGACCACACTTTCCTATTTAGACCTGCGCCAATGCTAATTTCCAGTTAATTGGATAGTTTCGTTGTTTGTGCATTTTCAGTGCATACAGCAAGCGCAGCGGAAGACAGTGAAGCCGTCGTGGTTGAAGTTCAGTCGGCAGCGGACGACAAAGCAACATTGACAGAATATCTATCAGGAAAATTCTGCACTTCACCTTGGGCTCAGGAGTTAGCACTTTTTGAGTTTTTTCGGACATTATCGGTGATAGTTCAGAGTTATCTTGTGGTACTTACGTTTGTCTTCAGTGCTTTGATACTGATGGTTGGGCGTCAGGAAGAGCATCCGGCCTGTAAAAATGAGTGACGAGGTGTTGGTGCGGTTATCTGTCTGGAGTGCATATTGTGCAGCTGAAGTCACTGCCATCCCAAAACCCCATCATCTCTTGCCTCATTTAAATCCAGACTATTACCTTTCTGCTAGCGGCTTACACAGGTTGTACTGGAAAAGAGGCCGTAAACAGGTGTAGTAGTGGTAGTAGTAGTACTTACGTTTGGCATGGTGACATTAATTTATGTTTAGTTTAGTTAAGTTTGTTTGTTTGTTTGCTGCTGGTTATTAAATCGACATGGCATGACGTTACATTTCATTCTTCATGATGCCTGCGCCACACTGTGCAAGTTGTTCACACACATATGCCACAGTTGCAAGCAGTACTGTTCATTATCCGCCCTCAGACACGGTCTGTGACGCCCTGCGTCTGGGAAGGTAACCGTGCGTCTGGCTGTCCGTCACAAACATCTAGTGACTCAATGTATTAAGGAGCTGAACATAAACTACGCTTGACTACGATACACTCTACCTTTACTTCGATTGTCATGCTCGCTTTGCACTCCTTCCGGTCAGTGTATCACTGGCTTTACTTGAAACGCCGTCCACCCTCGGCGAAGGGGGTGGTTAGAGGAAGCCCCTAAGTCCAAAACAGTCTGTGTGTTTGCACGTCGGTTTAACCGGTGAGCCCTACAAGACAGCTGACCCGATCGAGAAGCCATAGGGGTGCACATTGGCGCCACGTGACGAATACGATTCAACGATGCGTTTGCGGTGTGGCAATGCGGTCAGATTTCTTTGAGCACTTGCTTTTGTTATGCAGAACAAACGAGGAGCTAAATTCTACATTGGCAACGTTTGAGTCGTCTAAACAGAATGTCCTGAAGGAATTGACGCAGAGTGATACGCATGCCACGTCTTTTTTCACACAGGTCTCAAAATACGCCAATTTTCTCGTCGATGAATTACAACACTGTCGTGTTCTGTGGTCCAAAAAATTCAGTGCTGCTGTTGCTATTACGACTGTTTCCACTGTCGGTTTTTGATTTCACTCATCTGGTTTCCGTGTTCACCATTTGTGTAGATTGGTTTTATCTGTTGACAACGAATTAGTATTAACATGTCAGTTCGGAGCCAGTTATTAGTATTTTCTGCTTTTTGTTACACTGATTTAATTTTCCAGATTAAACCACTGGTTACGCGAGAGCATACCTTTCGGATTTTGTTCACAGTGCATGTTTTTGCCCCCCTGCCGTTGCCAACGACGTCAAAAACAACTAACTAACCACCATTTAACGGCCATTATACAGGTCAACCTGCGTTAGCCAGTACCTCTACTTAAGAATGGAGAATTTTGTTGGTGCAAAGTTTTACTGCCTGCATGCCCTTGCTGACAGCAACAAGCGCATTCGGATTAGGGAGAAGACGCTGGAGTTCTCCTCAATAGTGTTATCTACAGGGATGTCCAGAAAAACTGCACAAGTTTAATTCACCATACTGAAGCAACCGTCAAAGATAAATTGAAACTGATTTCACTAAAATGTTCTCGCAATTTTTGACAATAAAGATTATGCTGCAGTTTATATGCAGTTGATAAATATACGCTGTAGTTTCGTCATGTCTCAAGGAGAACGCTTTTGAACCACTTTCGCAACCCGCAGACATCATTTTCGGAGGTATTTGACGTGATTGCTCGCATTATATAGTCACACTTGTTCTATAATTCCTTCGTGCTTTACTGATAGTAATCGCGCTTTGTAACTTATTGCCGTAAATTATTTTCTCCAAATGGTCACAACTCATTGCTTTATGGTGAAATTTAGTGAAATTATAATAACTCATGCTGTAAAAAGTGCCAGCAGTTAAAGGAATTTTTCATCCTCAGACCAGTAGGCATTATACATGTCATTATGTCGAAGAAAAGAATTTTCTTTTGATACAATAGCAAGCTGCCCATTGTGTGTGACGCCTATGGATTTATACAGCAAAATTCTTTGATGTCAGAAGACTAGTTTCTGTGCCTCCATGTAGCGTTACTTCGACTGCGTCACTGTACGTTGAGCCACTTCGACAGGACGCCGTTTGTGACTGAGTAACGGACAGACAGACAGACACCGGACCGTTGCATATAGCGCGCTTGCACAGCGTCGCGCGGTGCTGTAACACTGCAGTAATTTACTGCGGTATGAAATATCTTACGACGAAATTTTCAGATTTAATTTACAACAAAATTAGCCTAACAGCAAGGCTAGTAAGCATGTAAATGTTTGTTTTTGCAGACTTTGGTGACTGTTTTCATTGCCGTTGTACTCGGGATAATTTACCTTCGCCTGGACGACTCATATCCCGCTGGTCTGCAGAACAGGTGGACTAGTAATTTCACATTGGCAAATCATTGTTGTTATGGAATGACTTAGTCACTTAGACACTCTGCTGATGTTATACTGCATGCACAGAGTGAAAAGACGCGGCCTATTGTTACCGACGTTCCGTGGTCTGCCTACGAAGAATCCTGGACATTCGCTGGCACGACTTTGTCAGGAATGCCATTACCAACAAGCCACCACTTTCATCCATCATTAAGTCCTGTCGTCTCACTTTCTTTGGGCATCTTGCACGAATGTATGAGAACGCAGATGCTAGCCAAGCCATCTTCGAACCTCCTGCAGAGAATTGGAAGCGACCACCGCGGTGGCCGCGCACAACCGGGATGAAGAACATTCTTGATGACCTGTCTTCGCTGGATCGTGCATGGGATACATGAGGCTAGAGATCTGGTGCAAAATCGGCCTTTCTGGAGACTGATGTTTTTGCATAGCGCTATTGCATAGCGCTACGCACTCGTAGTGGTGCATGCTACTGTGGGATTGGATGGGTGGTATCTATGTGTGTGTGTGTATCTGCGTGTGTTGCTCCGTGCGGGTACCGGGGCGTAATGCGCCCTTGATTCGATTTTTGATTTAGGCGCTACATATATTGCTTGCTTGTTTATATCGTATGCTTCCACATTTATCCCTTTTTGTTCACTTTTCTTTACCTATCTCCTTCCTTATTTATCTTTTCCTTTGACAATAGACCCGCCCCGTTTCCCAAACCGGATGTCCTAAAAAGCGACTAAACCTGGCTTTATTTTCGTGTTTATTCTGTCTTGTAGTACATTTCTTTTAATTGGTGAATGCGTGCTTTTGTTGTGTTAGGTTTAGTTTTTTTCCATACCAAGCCAGGGAAACGTCTCTGAGTGGGACGTAAAACCACAACTCAATGAATCACTCAGTGCTAAAACGGCTGAAACAGTCGAGATGCCGTTTTGGGTGTGGACGCGGCTGAGCCAAAGAAACCAAGTATAAGGTAGGGGCCGGGATCACCCGGTGAAGGGGCAATTGCGGTACAGTATATCCCGCTTCATTGTAAAGTATAGGGACTATCCGACGTGAATCAAAGATATTCGGTAGGTGGCAGCAATAATGCGGCCGTTCGCTATCAGTACTGTAGCAATTTGTTCTACCGCGCGGCACTATATGCTGCACTATGTCACCACTCTACTTTTTGAAATTAAAAAATACCCGCGCGACCCTATGCTAGCGCGGGTAGTAGCTATGATCTTGTGTCCGTCTGTGTCTGTGTCTGTCTGTCTGTTACAAGACGGTGTTCTATAGAAATGGAATCGAGCTGGTTTTTGGCATGTAGGCTTTTTTCGACCTATCTTACACTGTGTTTTAAGGAAATTCAGGTATCTAAATAATGAGGGTACTTCCCTCTGGAACTTTGTCCCAAACTCCGCACTTAGAAAATTTTGCTTTGGCGTATCGATCGTCGAAACGTGTTATCGACTTAGCTTGACAAAGGGGACGCTCAGAGCGTGACAAGCTGGACCATCGTCGGTCAACTAAAGTCCAAATTCCACTAGACGGGCCCGATCAGAGTTTAATTGTCGGAGCCGGGTCTCCGAAAAGTCCGCGGACTTTGTCTGGTCGGGTCCGGTCCGTGTAGTGAAATTTGGCACTAAGTTGACAATGCCTCCGAGTTCCGACGCTCGACCGCTGTAGTTTATCACAGTGATCGTCAAGCTCTGTCTACAGCACGATACAGTGTCGCGAGTCAGTTAGCGACAGCTGATGCTTGTGACACAATGCACCGCCTTAGGCCTACATCTACAGCTGTAACTGGACAAGTTCTCAGAACATAGCCTAAAATGTGGTTTATTTTTATCGACGTGAAACTGTTCACTGTGGTTCCCGTTTCTCGTACGAACTTACAAAATTATCTAGTATACACTGCGGTGACATCCAAGAAGAGTGACATATGCGCTAGCTTTCTTTTGTGAATGGATCCAATTTCCATCACAATTTCGATAAATTCATTACCAGCTAAATTCAAGCAGCGCATGGTGGATAATGCAATTGATTGGCGATAAAAATAACTTGAATTTTTGCACTTTCGTTAGCACAGAAGATGGACACTTTTAACAGCTCATGTAATTCGCGTTTTCGACATTTAGATTACCATGTGACAAAACAACTGACTGTTTTAGAAATTACCCACTTCTTTAGAAAAGCGTTACAATTTTGATCAGATACGTAAGCGTTGACATTAATTTTTAAGGTATGGTGAACAATTTCAAAACCACTAATGTGAATTTTTTTTGAGATTCTGTAACCAAAATTCATTCAATCGGTTGATTTGTGAGTTATTTAACAATGACTTTTTTGAGACACGCTGTGTGCTCCACAACACTATCAATACAAAAGTGTGTAAATAATAATATTTTAATAGCTGTTTGTGTGTTTGTAGAAATGGAGTATTGTTCTTCATCATTGTCAATCGTATATTCTTATCGGTGTCAGGCATTGCACTCTTTATACAAGAAAGGGTCATTTTTACGTGAGTATAAAATACCTTTTTGTGTCTGACTGTAATAGCTTTATGTGTTTATATGCATGTAAAGTATTATGTTTGTAAATGTAACAACGATGGGTGTATTTATGCTGCAGGTAACTGACAAAATATCAGTGCCGTAACAATAAAACAAGATTTCAAGATTAGGTCTACTGGCCAACTGTGCCAACGTGACACTATGTCACAATATTCTATTTATCCCCGATAGCCACGATAGTATTTTTAATTCGGCCACATTGATTGCACATTGCACGGAGTGCAAAGATGCGGCATGTTGTCACCAGTGTTTCCGTGGTCTCTCTGTGAGTCTATTAGTCACAACCGTGAGCCCCGCAGAACGGCTGCACCGATCAAGATGCTGTCTGGGATGTGGACTCGGGTGGGCCTGGCCCAAGGAACTATGTACTACAAGATGGTCTTATACCCAAGGGAAGGGGGCACTTTTGAGGGATATCTGTGCCATAGGGAACCACGCTAGCCTTCTCCTGTGAATGCACCCCATTTCCATCACAATTTCGATAAATTCATTACCGGCTAAATTCAAGCAGCACATGGCGGATAATGCAGTTGATTGGCGATAAAAATAACTTGAATTTTTGCACTTTCGTTAGCACAGAAGATGGACACTTTTAACAGCTCATGTAATTCGCGTTTTCAACATTTAAATTGCCATCTGACAAAACAACTGACTGTTTTAGAAATCACTCACTTCTTTAGAAAAGCGTTACAATTTTGATCAGATACGTAAGCGTTGACATTAATTTTTAAGGTATGGTGGACAATTTCATAACCACTAATGTGAAATTTCTTTGAGATTCTGTAAACAATCTGTAATCAGACTTAGTGAGCTGTGCAATAACGGCTGAACACTTACATTCGCACACTACATCGACGGAAAGCTCTTGCCCTCGACAATATACAGGTGCAATTCATGGGGAGATAGATATTTGCATTTACTTTATTTTTCGCTTAACGCAGCAAAGTATAACTTCGTCGGTGCAAAAGTTACACGTGAAAAATGGTTTAAATGTTCGTAGTGTATAACTGTAGGCTATATTTGCAAACTTTTAAAAGAAAATTATTGAAACTAACACAAGTTTGGTTTTGGGTTTGGTTGCAAAATAATACACAGACCAATCACAACTCACAGTATCAGTAAGAAAATAACTAGTTTATATGCTGATGCAGACACGAATGTGCCAATGGATTCTACCGAGTTTCTGCGTATTTTTTCGCAAAAATCTTCTGCGATTTCATGCTGATGCGCCTCATACCGCTCTGTGTCTTCACCGTCATCACATACTTCATGATCGGTTTGTACTTGACACTCGCTTGCTTCTGGGTGTAGCCTGGTGGTGTAACTGTTAGGGCGTTGAACTCACAGGATCGACTCCCGGCCGTTCCGTTTTCACGTAACAACCTTGGGCAACTTGTTCGCACACCTCTGTTACTAAGCAGTATAATATGGTACTGACCAAGAAGCTTCCCTGTGGCTAGAAGGTAACCGTAGGTCTGTCGTCGCACTGACTATGTATCAAGACTTCGCTGGTTTAATCACCTTCGGGCCCATGGCCCATTGAAGGGAGATGAACACCCCGCATACACTCCTCACAAACTACTTGCTTCTGGGCTTTTAAGTTAGTGAGTACTACTACTGTTTTACGGCCATTATACAGGACAGCCTGCGTTATAGCTGGCACCCCCAGTTAAGAACCGGGGGATTTTGTTGGAGAAAAGTTTTACTGCCCGCATGCCCTGGCTGACGACAACTGCATGGCGCATCGGAGTACCTGCACCATATACGTACCTTCTCAGTTAGTAACTCAGAACACTGCTACAGTGTTACTGCTACTGCTACTACTACTGTCTCAGACTCCCGACTTTTCAGCTATAGCTTTAGCAAGCATTGTCTGGCAATGTTTATGCCAAAATTATTTTTCATGAGACACTGCTTGTTCTCAAGTTACAGCCGAAATTGTCCGGGATCTTTTTCGAGACACAGTTTAGGACTAGTTGCATATAGGCTGTTACGTTGACGCTGTGAAGGACTGCGGCTGGAGGCGGCGAAGTTCTTCATCTTCTTTCTGACGCTGTTTCTGGTGACCTTGGCCGCCACCGCGGTCTGTTTCGCGATCGGCGCTACCGTACGCGTGTTCACGATTGCAAACCTGCTTACGGTCTGCATCTTCGTGTTAATGCTGGTAAGCGTGCACGTTGAATTTTATTGCAGGCTTACATAGGGTGACAGTGACGTAATTTTGTTCCATATCTATGGGATTGGGAACTACCGTGCCATATCGTGTTACCTGCCACCCAGTAGAGGTGACATTACCGTCATTGCCCCTAGCCGAAGCCGTGAGGCTAGTTGCAAACTGCTATACTCCATACCTTTACCTTTTATCTTTTACCGTGCGCTCAAAAACTGACTGTTAGCCAGTTTAATCTAGCCGTCGGTAACACGCACAGAAAATTTCATGAAGTGTGGACATTGATTGTGCGTTCAGTGCTTTGACGCTGTTGGTTGGGCGGAAGGGAGGGCATCCGGCCTGTAAAAAACTGAGTAGTGGGGTGCTGGCGTGGTTATCTGTCTGGAGCAAGGTGCAGACGTACATACGGCCCATCTGATGCCACTGCCACTCACTGTCTCTTGCTTCACAAAAATCCAGATTGGTGTTACCTTTCTGGTACCGGCTCACCTGGGTAGCCCCGGAAAAAGGGCTGTTAAACGGGTGTGTTAAACGGGAGTGTGTGGACATTGATTAATGAGATATAAAAGCAGACAGACAGACAGACAGCTGATTGCAGTACTTTGCACCTCTCCCTGGAGCGAGGTAATCAACATCGGCCGCACGACACGCTGACAGTAATGTGATTGTTATAGAGGAGACAGGGCTGCTTCCGTTGACTTGATGTGATGTGGTGTGACCATGATAGATCTTTGGTGGTTTACTGGTGAATATCGCCGCTCTCGGAGACTGGATCAGCTGGCTGCAGTGGTTCAGTATCATACGATATGGCGTCAACGTACGTGCACCTGATATTATGTGTCTGATATTGCATAGCGAATTGTTACGCGGTCCGCATAGCATGCGATAAGCGTTTTAAAACGGTCGAGTGTCCGCCCGTCTGTCCGCCTGTCTGTCCCGTCGATCGGCAGCAGCAGCGATGTGCGCTGGGTTTGCTGCCGAGTTCGAGCGCGAGCAGCAGATATCGATCGAGAGCTGCCGGCGCCGCGTACCACAGCTGGCTATCGACCGACATCTGTTGCCAACGAGCCGCTCTGCTGCTGCCGCGCCACATGCGGGCCGCGTAAATGTTGGTCCGACTGTAAGGAGGTCCGACGTACGCGTTAGATGAGCATGCATCAGACACAATCATGGTTTGGATCGATCGATGGGTTGGGTTGGGTTGGGTTCGATTGCGTTGGGTTGGGTTGAGTCTCAGCATCATTTGTCTGCTGAATAGGCATACTGCGCCTCTGTGTTGAATGATTATGGCGCTTAGTCGGATTTTATTACTTACTTACTCTCCCCATTCAGACACTGTATGCAACATTCTGCGGCAGTTACAGTGTAACCAACTGCATTTCACTTACTCATATTGTATACACGTGATTAAAGATAATGTACGAGTATGACGATTGGTTGGGTTGGGTTGGGTTGGGCTTCGTAAACTGGACCCACAAACATGTCTGGCAGTTATCACTCACAGTAAAGCTACTGGCTGCATCAAAATGGCGCATGACAAAGGTGAATAATCGGATGCTAGCATATTTCTGAAAAAGGTTTCCACAGACTTTCTGGTATTGGTAATGCTATCAAAGTCATTCACTTTGCAAGTGCTATTTCTTGGACACGTATGCGGCAACTGACAAGATTTCAGCTAACACAGCGCGTCGCGCGGTCTCTCTGCTATAGTTAAGCTTTTTGTTGTACATCTGTTGTGCAGACATTGTCGATCAACGAACTGGATGGAATGACGTTTTACGCTAGGCCGACTGGAGGCAACAGCACAAATAGTCAGCCTCATTTCTCGGGCATGAACGACGGAAGGTAACGATG
>Ga0136654_1000452_pt1 | contig 12525 bp, 8 predicted proteins | sample InaspJWI70metaG_FD_94865 | JGI IMG/M metagenome (GOLD analysis project Ga0136654, IMG submission 94865) | Marine gutless worms symbiont microbial communities from Oahu, Hawaii - Inanidrilus sp. 1 OAHU.JWI-70 metaG (version 2) | ecosystem: Host-associated > Annelida > Digestive system >... | reverse complement strand
CTGGGCGTCCGACTTGCAATCAAGAGGTCGCGAGATTCGACTTCCGGTCGGCGTACGCGCAAACTCCATTACTTCAACTGGAAACAGCAAGCAACGCCGACCTCCTGAAAAACCGGCAGCATGCCGTACTCACCTCAGCTCGCCGTCGCCGACCACGGTCAAATTGGCATGCGAGAGTAGACTCATGATCACTGCTTACAGAGAAGTAAATATCTGGAACGGTTTATTCTCGTGCCCTCATATCTCAACTATGATGACCAAATTCTTAAATTTGGGGGCTCCTGTACCCACTCCGTTACTAAATTTCACCTTTTCCATCGGCGCAACGTGTCGCCTCTGTGGGGCAAACAAATTCAAATTCAAAGTCCCTCTCTAGGTAATTTAAATACTGTCGCTTAAATGCCGGCGGTAATTAGTTGTACAACTTGCTCCGGACATGTTGTGCACTTGTTACTCCGCCCCGGAAGGCGAGCGGAGTACTGTAATAAGCTTGTCTGTGTGTACGTCTGTCGTCTGTCGTCTGTACGCGGGCATATCTCCGTAACTGCATGTCCATGCAATCTCCACCGATTTTGCATGTTAGGGCCTACCTAAGGCCGTAGAGCTCGGCCTTTCTATGGTGGTGTTGCGATAAATGATGTAGGGGCCTACTTCCGGTTTTATGGATGACGTCGTGTTTGCATATAGTGGCCAGGAATATGTGACGTGAAAAGGCGTATACTTGAAGTGATTCAACAGGGAACAGCATGGATTTGACACCGCGGCATAATAAACTAAATTAAACACTGCAAAACTTTGGAAGTGACAACATTAAATCTTTATTTCGACAAAACCTCGTGATATTTTCGTTAAAAGACCGAGGAAAATGGCACTGACCGGAGAAAGCGTCGTAGTAAAGGTCGTCCAACGCGTTTTCGACTTCGACTTCTTTCAGCACTTGATTTTGTTCACGAGCCGAGAAAACTGCAAGCAAGTATCAACGCATCGATTTTCTATTATTATCCCACATGCGGATTGTTTAAGTGATTTTGGGGTCGGCTTATTTACTAAACATGTCTACGTTTAGCTTCCTACGTCAGATGTAAACGTGGCACTACCCGCATTTGCTGCTGCGCGCCGTGCTGCGGCCTCGCGTTGCTGCGGTGCCGGCCGTGCAGCAGCAAAAACCAGCCACACGCTGCTGCAGCGTGACAGACGGACGGACAGATGCTCAGTGACAGACTGACGGACGGACACCGTACCGTTACAGAGACCCTGTTCTGCATATTATGCGGGCAGTGCCAATAACTAAAACATCATTTTGTAAATCAGGCAGTCCCCTGCTGTAATTCGAATGTTGTGCAGGGTGGGCCAAAAAGGGGCCACAGACTCATCGCCATAATTCTGTCAAACCTTAACCGATTTCAATTTTTTTCACTGGAGGATTCCTTCGTAAATTTGCACTTAAATGCATATTAAAATCCCACAGCACCTTGCTTATGTTGCTACACTACCTTGTGAAACATTAATGTTAGCAAAACCGGCCCTTAACGACAAATTACAAAGTAGTGTAGCTGCATATTTAGGGTGTGGTGGGGTTGTTAATAGCCAAATTAAGAAAGGTTTGTCGCTGAGTCTGTGAGTGAAAAAAATTAAAATCGGTAAATATTTGGCAAAGTTACAAGCAAGAACGTGATTGTCTCGTACACTTTCTTCGCCTTGTAGCAGCGTGTTGGCCAGCACACACAGTGCATGAGGCAACCACGTTTTTGCTTGTAACTTTGTCAAATATTTACTGATTAAAAAATTTCACTCTCACACTCAGCAGTAAACCTTTGGTTATTAACAAATCCACCACACCTTAAATATGCATTTACACTACCTTGGAATTTGTCGTTAAGGGCCTGTTCTGCTGACATTAATGTTTCACAAGGTAGTGTAGCTAGCAACATAAGCAAGGTGCGGTAGGATTTAATATGAATTTAACTGTAAATTTAACAAGGAATCTTCCACTGAAAAAAATTTAAAATCGGTTGATTTGACAGAATTATGGCGATGAGTCTGTGGCCCCGTTTTTTGGCCCACCCTGTATATAGTTCAATTTTGTCTGTCCAACAAACGCGAGTCTTGAACATAAATTTAAAATCACTTTTTCAGTTATTGATTTTCATAACTTTTCAAAGGGGAGCTGGGCACAATCTCTTCCTAAATATTATACGTCCCTGTAAAGGTCTGATACTGTATCAATACTATATCACTTCGCCTATACGCTTTGATAAAAAGTGCGGCAGAAAGCCGATAGGCACGAGAAGTAAAGGCGAAATAATCACAAAGTTCAAAGTCACAGGATCCCCGCAACTGCTGGAAAAAAGCGAACCTGAATTTAAAACCGTAAGTGACGACAGCTGGGTGATTTTTCGATCGACTAAAATGTTGCAAGTGTCGGTGCGACCTCGACTGATGTCTCGCCAGAACTGGGGTGTAAACGATACATTTCTTGTATGTAAACGTAAAACGAGGAAAATTCAATCAATCATTGGAATGGGTGAATGGGGAGAAAATGGGGAAGGGGAGAGTACTTGTGGGTGGAGAGGTGGAAGAGGATAGGATCAGACAGGCTTGCAGGTCATACCGTCACTCGAAACTGCCGTCGTCACAGCTCCCACGCATAATTTTCTGCACAATTTTCTTCCATTTTCCTTCATTATTTCGGCATGATCCTGCGGCGCTGCGGCAGTATGTCTCCGAGTCTATTACGGTAATAACATCTATACGACAGCTCTGCAATCTACACGGTGTCACCGAAACGGCAGTGGGACGTTTCGTATACCTCTATTGTTCCTCGGGTTCAGACGATCCGTATACCTCGTGTAGAGGGGAGCGAGCCGCCAGGTGGAGCTAATGCATGTAACGACTGGTATCACTTTAAGACCACTGTCACACGTGCGATTTTATCGCGCTACTTCATCGCTCGACAAAGTCGCAGCACGAGACTGTGCAGCTGCACGCTGCGACTTTGTCGTGTAAACAAACCAAACCAACATGACTAATTACGATATTCTTGGTAGTAGTTTAGTCTTCGCAAGCTGTCTTTCGAAACGAAGGCCTACGTACGGTCAATCGATGAGTCGAGGAAAGATTAGGTATGGAACAATTTCATCATTTTAGAACAGTGTTTGCGAAGAAGGATCGTGAAACGGAAAAAGTGGCGGCGCAGAAGCCGTGTTTGTTTTCGCGACAAAGTCGCAGCGTGCAACTTGACAGTCGCAGCGTCTGCGACTTTGTCGCGCGATAAAGTCGCGCACTCGTGCGACAAAATCGCAGGTGTGACATCGGTCTGACATGTCGATCGACTTGGAAGCTAGGCATCGACAAAGTAGCATACAGTTCACGTTTCGTGCTAATATAGTGATTTGCCAGAACAGTTGGTGTTAAACTTACACTCAACTGCTATACACGGTTGCAACGACCTAGACGTAATTCCCGCGTACGCCGCCACCGTCCATCGTCCGGTATACCTATCGTTCTTTTGGACATCAAAGAAGGTATTCGAAACGTCTCGCAATCACAGAAACACGGTGGCTGGATCGGAAATGTAGGCCGCCAACAATATTTAATTACTGTTGTTGCTTCGTCAGCCTGGGGCGTAGCCGGTCAAGCGCGGTCAAGAGTCTGGACCAGAGTGTCCCGTGAGATTTCTACGAACTCGATGAGATAGTTCTGAAGCAATTCCTCCCGACACGGTTTCGTGCATGGCTCGACTAAGGTCGAAACCAGAACAGAAAATGAACAACGACAAATTTTTATAAAACGAAATATAACAACAGCCCAGCAACCGCTGAGACAGCCGACCGTGGCGTATATAATCAAAGCCGATTTTTTAAAGTCACGCCTCGATCTCCCACTGTGTGAGTGGTTTCATCTAATACAAAGTAGTCCTCGCACAAGCGACCAACGTCGCACGCAGGCAAACAACCTGTAGCTAAAAGCCGTGTTCACAGCAGACGAACTGAACTGAACTGACCTGCACCAAGTTGACCCAGTTACACGACGCGTTATTGGTCACGCGCGTCAGCGTAACGAAGTTGATTGGCTGCAGGGCTGCAATGCGTGCACTGCAGTTTGCGCGCAGTTCAGTTCAGTTTGTCTGCTGTGAACACAGCTTAAGTCGAACTATTACACCATTACAATACCACAGTCGGCTGAAAACCAATGGGCACGCGAAAGCCAAAAAGATTCTAGCATTCTGTGAATAAATCAACATCAGCGTACGTGCGGTAGATTAAGCTGACTTATGTCGGCTTTCGAGCGCACGTTAAAATAGCATCTCGTATCGTAAATTTACCATCTACAGGCCTAGTGTCAAGTCTATCAATGCCACAACCAAAATAAGCAAAAAACTGTAACGTTACACAATAAAAACTGATCACTGGTAGCAGTCATTTAAAATAGAATTTGCTATTTTCGGCAATAGGCTTAGACCCTACTCGTACTCTGCGCGTGGTGAAGTGATCACCGACTCGAAAATTAAGATTTTTCTTTTGCCGAAAGCGTGCGTTATACACGTAGGCGGTCTGAGTGACGGAAGGATTACGGAATTACGGTGGTGACGGGTAGAATAACATATCGACTTGACATGTGGGTCGCGGTTCAACTGCCAGCTCAACCGATTAATTCTCGTGAAATGGCTACGACGTGCCTGTCGCTCAGATTTCGTAACTCCGTCTTGCAGGCACCAACACTGCAAAGCTATCATTATTCGGACCTACGAGTTAGATCTAAATACAGATCCTGCGATTTCAGTTAATGTTAGTGCACAAGTACGAGAAAGTTCATCGTCCCTGTGATAACAACAGCTGTAGATGTATTACAATCCTGTTCATTCCTAAGCAAATTATATAAAATGTGTGGTGACCCGACGGCTACGCAATAAGAGCCCTTTTAGCAGTTACAGCATTGTTCGTGACTGAACGATTCGTTGCAACGTGACTTTCATTTTTGCTTCTTCGATCTTATCCACATCCGCGTGAACAATTTAACTTTTTAACGAAAGATAATTGCTAAGTTGGGGACAGGTATGCGACAGACGAACAGAATTGATGCCTCGCTATTTCAGAGGAAGTGTGTCAGTTTATATAGACCGCCCGCCTTAAGACATCGCGCTAACGCGTTCTCCTTTCCTTCCGCCGCATACAGGTTTCGATGTAGACGCACACGTATCCATAGACCAGCGAAGTATAGCCTACTGCTGCTGCTAGCCTACCGCCCACTGCAGCACATGACCCTACAGACCTACTCCTTTTCCGTCGTATGCTCCGCCTAGCATTCAGCGATTAGAAAATTAATGTTACAGATATGAGCAGAGGATAAACCTCGAGATTAGTTGATTAAATTAGTTAGAGCTAGTAGGGTTAGTACGGCTCACGGTTTTGGGTCAGAGTCAGTGCTAATATTCGTCCAATAGGCCTATGTGTCAGTTCCAGTTTCAGTTTCCGTTGCCGTTGATATTTTTAAACTAGTCTTTGGAGCATTTTAGCCACACCGACACCATATCCCATGCACGATAATGCTCATTGTTGAGTTATGTGCATTGTTGGAAGAGAATATACGACTGAAATAATTTAGCCAACTGATCTGAACGTTTTTTAGCAAACAAAAGACCACATAGACTCAACTGTACATACGTCTTTTGATCGTGTTGCCCCGGACAACGAGCGGATGCCAACCGGAAGTAAATATCGCCATAATGATGTGCAGTCGTGCCAACAGCGACAGTCTTCGGCGACCGGAAGTCCTTAAGACGTCCGCCATCTTGGCAGAGCGCGACGCCGACCTAAACCGGAAGCGCCTGTCCGCAAACTGCTGCCAGTACGTGCAACTCAGACGGATATGACGTACATCACAAAACTGCAAAGCGGCAGCCGTTATTGGATTAAGTTGATTACTTCGCAGCAGTAAGGGATGTAGTCCCGAATGTGACATCACTATGCTAGTCGATGGAGCTAATGTCAGAGCAACGCATTAGCAACAGTGAAATCTCTTAGCATAAAATTTACAATTAACGTAAAATGTATTTCGCGGCGCCAAAAATGACGGCCAGTTTTAGGTAGTGTACAGATAGTAGAACAAGAATCCGTTCGAATTTTGTCAAATAAGCTGCGAGAAAGGCAAGTTTGAAATCTGCCACAAGATGGGGATGAAGGGAACACAATCAGCGGTTAGGCTACTTGCTGCGATGTAATAGCCAACGTCGCTCCCGGAAGTCGGACGCAACGAATCAAACGGCCGATAGTCGACTATTCAATTTGTTTGTTTCCGAAGAAACGCTGCACAGCGACTCCGGGCACGATGAGAGCGTCTACGTCGACGTGGAGCAATTCACCGGGCCACCCACATGGTGGCGAATTACCGACGCGTGGGTGGTCGCGCTGTGTTTATAACTACGGTGCGCTGCCGGATCGCTTACGACATAGTCATCGACGTCGCGACCGACCCGACCCGACCCTCGCAGTCGCAGTGTACTGCTATCACGCCAGATAAAGCACTGCGGCTGCTTGGCTGCAGCGAAACCAACGGGTGCCAAGCACGCCACACAGAGCTACAGGTCTTCGAGAGTGAGACTGCGTGGCCGTTATCTTTAGCTTGGAGAGTGACGAGATGATTACCGACCGGATTAGCGGGCAAGGTAAAGCGATCGGTCGTGTCCGTATGGTTCCGCTCTAGGTTTTGAACTGCCTGGCCTATATCTCGATTTTTTCATGCGTATACGAGTCAAGACCGGACCTTGCTGCGGATTGCAAGTCGAGGTCATAGGTAAAGGTCAGGGGTTAGGTTTAGGGGCAGTAAAGATGGTACCGCGGTCGGCCTGACCTCGATCGTCGGGTGAGAGCAGTTTGTTTTCTAGTTTTTAGTTTGCCGCGTATTTCCGGTTGCTGCTGCTGCTCGCTTCAGCATGTCGCCTCAGCATAAACATTATACCAGTCTTCAAACTCACAGCACGTCCAGAGTAAAAACTTCCAGTTTTTAAATTTTTACTTAACTTCCTGTGAATGTACAATGCATGCGCAGTTTTAGTCAGTAGTACAGACATTGTCTATTTCATTTACATATCGTTCACTTGTACATGTATACGTATATTTGGGCCTACGTGTCAAATAATAACTAATATGTCAACATTGTTTTCACTCAGTGGTAGAAGAGTTTAAACTTCTCTAATTTTAGTCTCATCGACAGTTTTACCATTTCGTCTGGCACGTAGTTGATGTCATCCAATTTTCAGGTTTGTTCGTTTTCGTTTTGTATGACTTCTTTATTCTACGCCGTGTTGTCGGAATTGTTAGCCGCGAGGCCCGCGATATCAAAGAGATAGGCATTGTGCGTTTGTACTCAGCCAAATGCTGCAGCGGTTCACAACAAGCATCGAAGCAAACTACCACGCAGTCTCGCCGCTTATGTTTACAAGACGGTCTGGAAACCATCGAGTTCACAGACGTCAGAAATATATCACTTAAGATTGAGCACAGAAAGTTAAAAATACGACGATTAGTCGTATTTCAAACGGGTCATTTCTATGCCAGCTCTGTATCCGCGGTCGGAAATTGATGCTTAGAGACTCTTCGACGAAATTTCGAGACACTGAATGATGTAAGAAAAAACCTAAAAGCACGACGTACTCATCAAGACGCGCTAACAGAAACCAGTCGCAGCCCAATTCCTACAGATTCTGTCTCGTTTTGACGCCTTGAGACGTCGTGGGCGTTGCCGGAGGCGATAATTCACCGGGAAATTGGGACTCAATCAGGACGGCGACCGCGGCGGAGACGGGTCGGGGCAATGCGATCATCGGCGCTGTCGCTGAGGGATTATGTCGAGCAACAAGCGGACTCACATGACGCGCCGGTCATCCATCCCTCGGGGCGCTGATCACACGCATCGCTGACCACTCCGGCCACTATATATCTATAGCCCCAGAGGTCAGCCGCGTGGGCGGACTTCAAACTCCGGTGCTGGGCTCAGTCACTAGACCGCATAAATTCGATGTCCTCAAAGGTCCTGGGTTCCACGGGATCATCAATTACCAGCGACGTACACAACGAGTGGTTAAGATATAAATCTCTAGTGCAGTAACTCACCGGATACCATGTCAGCGGGCCGGGGGCAGGTACAGAATGTGGAAAAGTGGTTTTTAAGGAGTCCGAGGGACGGATGTCTCCACTCCCCAGTGGGGTCTAGGAAGACTAGGTCCTCTAGGGCTGACGATCTTCTGCAAATTGCTGCATGAACATACTCCGAAGGAAAGCCAAACGATGTAACTAAGCAGACGGTGGTTATATTATGCCCCCGCCTTACGGGGGTATTAAGCGATACCGCGGTCCGTACGTCTGTCTGTCCCATGGCGCAGCTGTCCCAGGCTATGGGCACGCTGGTTGCCTGCAGCGTAGCCATGTGCGGACTGCGGACCCGTCCGCGGACGAACGTAGATCCTCCCCGAGTCAAATTACCATCTGCGGGAGGCATATCGTCTCGCCGCTCTCGGGGCGATAACTTGTACAGATGGGATGCGCGAGGGGGGAATTATCAACATGGACTAGATGCAAGGCAAAGCCTGGCTATAGCCCGCCCGGATATCCCCCTAGCCGCCTGTTAATTCTTGTTAGGCTGCGTCCATCGAATCAGTTGTTTAGTTTGCCGACGTCCAGCGCAGCAGTTGCATTTCTTGTCGTACGTCGTACGCCGCTCTAGCGAATGTCACGCAAACCCAATTTGCTGATTGGGCCTGGATTTGGACCACAAAATCGGTTGCCACGGCAACGTCCACCGAGGGATCGAAAAACTAACTTCAGATTATTCGTCTACAGCCATATTTCTACCAACCCTGCACATATGGTGAAGGTCGGTCTCGTAGATGTTCAGATAATTGGTCTCACAGAAATCGTTAAAACAGCAGCAACACATAAGCCCGTTGTGGCGATATTATATTACTACGTCTCAGGAACGAGCAACCGGCCCTTGATCCGCCATTACGGGCGGTCTAGTTTTATTTGAGGAAAGGAAAATGGTTTACTCGCAGAAGTACATGACCGGCGTGTAAGTCACCTAAGCTCAATGACTGTTTACGTTACGTACGGCAGAGATCTACTGTACGGTTTGGACTGCCGTATTTTTCGCCGAGGGATGTCATTATCCGGAAGTGATAGTAACAGCGAGCCATTATCGGCTGGAAATAGACGACGACGACCGGAAAATTAAACGTGGCGCCACCTATCGTCGTGTCGTCGACGTGCTGACGTTGTCGCCGTTCACCGGGACAGTGCGTGGGCGGCGGCAGATGCGACGACCTACCCCGGTCTGCTGGAACGGATTATTATTTCGTCGCATCCGAGGCTTGTCAGTATAGCAATCACTACCGTGACGCGTGTGCGGCCGTAAAACAGCCGACCCGGACCTTCCGCGGTGTGCGGACGATGCGTGCGTACTCCACATTTGACATGTCCGGGGACGTTTAGTACCCCGGCGACGGACGGGTGGCGGCGGTAGGCGTGCGAGGCGCTGTAAGGGCGGGCGATCGTCGGACAGAACGACGTCATGTAACGATACGATACGATACGAGATGCTATTTTAACGAGCGCTCGAAAGCCGACGTGAGTCAGCTTAATCTACCCGCACGGAAACAACAACTAAAAAGTGTAAAACAGAGAAAACTAAAAAGTAAAAAGGGATATGCTCAGAAGTAACAGTAAAAGTCTGGGGAATAGTGTATAGTCAGTCATGAAGAAGAAAAAGAAGGGCTGCAGTGCGAACGATTTGCAGAAAATGAAAGGTTTTAAGTATGGAATGAAAAGAGAGAGAGAGTGGGCAGTGGAAAACTAACAATAAATGATAAGTATAACTGTTAGCGGCAACGTTCTATGCCAGTTTCTAGGATGCTGAAGATGGACACTGTCACTGACGATGCGCCCTATTGGGTACGTATGATCTGTTGAATAACGATTATATAATAGAGAAATAAATAATAGTGTCACCTGCTGACATGTGGTTAGTTAAATAGCGGCTTACAACGCCCCGCCTATAGTAGGCCCACTGACAACAACAAATTGCAGGCTAAAGACATTCCTCTTCTCCCGGGATTTCTCTCTTCCCTTTTCTCAGTAGCACACTGCCTGGCCCCAGCGCCTCTGAAGTTACGACCTTATGGGTACCAATCGTCTCCTGGACAAACAGATCAAAGGCGGGGCACGAATAGTCACGCAATCCCTACCCTACCAGGATTATCGATCCGTACAGGGGCCCCGAGATTTATCCCCGGCAATATTTTGAGTTGGAGCCAATACTCAAGAATGGTTGGGGTCGGTCTAAAAATCTTTCGGATCTCTTGATTATGCAATTTTCAGTACCTGGGCCTTCTTATTTTAAATCCCGTCACTCATTTTATAACCTTTTAAGCTCAATCTGTATGGTGTAATCGGCCGCAACATGGGGGCTTGGGGCTCCAAATATTCTGAGAAAAGTCGCATTCGGGTCTTGTCTTCTTCCTTCCTCCTGCAAGTCATGTATCGTCTCGCGAAAAGGACGAAAGAAAACGACCATAACTTGTCGAGTGCGTTCTTGACAAGACAAGTGAGCAGTGTCATTGTCTCGGACGCTGGTAATTTATCCGTCCAGAGCGTGACGCCTCTATGATGACGCGAGACCGGCAGGATGACGTGCTCAGTCGCTGTTTCCCCTATCTCACTCCACTGAGTCTACTCCACCATACATGGAGCTTCATGGGCGTCACTTCCGGCAGGTTGAGGCTACGCGTCCAACTACATTCCGGAGGGAAACACCTACTGGGATACACCTCGCATTTAGTTTTACTTTTGTTCTTTGTAACTATGTTCAGTGTTCACGATAGCCTATAATAGGGCAACTAGATCAACTCAGCCTTGTATCACTCCGGGGACCGGGGTCCCTACATCGAATACCAGCTTCGGCTGGGGTAAAAGCAGAAACACGAACTCAGATATATGGAAACTATCACGATAATAGCAGCCTGGACGATCTTTCACAGATATATTAACAAGAACACTTTAACTCCGGTTGGAAAAGTATAACAATAACACTGTCGCAACGGCTTCCATCTATCGACGATCCGTCTACGGCTATAGTAACTTTGTGCGCCATAAGAAGGAACCTTGCATTACACGGCGGTCCACTCCAGATCCTCAAAGGGAGGGCGATTTTTATGTTGTTTCGCCTGTAATCAAATCCGGGTGATAGCAAAGGTGGATGCAAGTATAAAGGTGCGTGGCGGCGATGCTACCCTTAGCCAAATTGCTCTGGACGCTTGTTTTTGTTATTTATTCTGACTGACTATTCTAGGGATAGGCATACAGACGGGCGTGACGGGAAATGTCACGGAGTGACGTCTTGTAGACGGGCGTAGCCAAGAGCGAGTCTACTGTACAAGTTGGTCGACCTGAGGTCACTCCAGGACCGCATTGTTTACACTGCAGGCGGCGTCGAGCGCCGTCTCAGCAATGCCAACAATGCCTAGCTCCGCGCTGCCCCGGCCGCATCACGTTTCTCAAGATTCCGAACTACGGCGTCCGACAGGAATGGCCGTGGAAGATATCGTATACCTGGACGGGCCCTGGCCATGTCCACTGCTCTTATTCTAGGCATGTTTCCGGGGAAAATCGCCCCTCCGGAACTTCAGAACCCGGGAAATTTTTGCAAAACGTGCGTCGGAAACAGAGGCAAAAAATGTCAGGAAAGACCCAGTCAGTAGATGTAATGCCAAGCTCAGTTCAGCCTGTCAAAACACACCAAGATCTACAGTTCTGAACGTCAAATTTCGAAAAAAATTGGGGGCAAAATCGCTAGACTTCCATACCGGAGGCTTAAGCGCCCCTCATAACTCCCACTATAAAACTTCGTCGCCACGTTCTCTTCCGAGACTCCGCCACTGGACATCCGTCCCACACCCTACCAGTGACCTCTCCCGGGACAGTGATAACCTCCCCGTTGAGCTGCTGGAATAATCACTAGCCACGTACAGGGGCCCGCGCATGTGTTGACGTTGCCACGTGCCCGTGCTGACACGCCTGTTACTCGCGGATTCGCGGCGAATGCCTAGAATCGCTGGAATGCTGCTACGATTCGAGTTCGCGACGTCAGTCAGTCAGCTGTCCTTAGCATGCCGTGATGAAATACACGCATGCAACGGTAGAGTCCATTCTTGAAACACCATAATTGGCTGTAGCCTGTAACTCGAAGTGGATGGCGGTCATATGCGAATGATGCGATCGGAGTATGTCTGCAGGTTCTGCGTAGCTTGATCCGTACGTGTACAGTAAACAAAGTAAGTAAAGTAACAAGTGTATAGCAATTCACAAGGTTGCCGCACCGCAACGGGAACTCACATGCCATATGGGATCACACAGTGTTACCTGCCACCCGGCAGAGGTGACATTCCCGCCTTTACCCCAGCAAGGCTGGTACTCGATTTAGCGACCCTGGAGGAATGCAAGGCTGAGTTGACCTAGTAATATAACTTGTGTATCT
>Ga0136654_1000450_pt1 | contig 12553 bp, 10 predicted proteins | sample InaspJWI70metaG_FD_94865 | JGI IMG/M metagenome (GOLD analysis project Ga0136654, IMG submission 94865) | Marine gutless worms symbiont microbial communities from Oahu, Hawaii - Inanidrilus sp. 1 OAHU.JWI-70 metaG (version 2) | ecosystem: Host-associated > Annelida > Digestive system >... | reverse complement strand
TAAATGCAAATAGTAGGAGGTGATCCATTGAAAAGTGCTCGGGTACTTGCATATGACAAACATATTTAATTGTCAATTCCTGGACTTTTTTTAGCGCTTATCATAATTCTCAGCCCGACCAAGCAGAAGCGCAGATGGATCAACCAAAATAAACCACTCCGGTATGCGACTCCAGGGACAAGGTATTCTTTCGGACATAGCCTTGAAATCATAGCATTAGGGCGAAATTATTAAATCCTCACGCAAAGACGCTAAGGCGCTAAGTTTTCATGATCTTTCTTTGCGACTTTGCGTCTTTGCGTGAGGCAATTTTTATTCGAGCTTGAATTGCCCAATTACTTTGCCGTTACCCTGAGGCGGCTCCGGATTACCTTGACGAGGCAGCTTTTTTGAAATATATTGCCCGGCTCAATATTCTGAAGGAATAAAAGGTGAAATTATGGAATCTTATCCATTTGAGTTGGGTCCGATTCGTCCCGTGGACGAAGCCGACAGTCTCCTGGTCCGCACCACCCGCGGCTGCCCCTGGAACAAATGTGAATTTTGCGTCAATTACAAAGACATGCGATTTTCCAGGCGTTCGGTCGTGGACATTAAAAAGGACATAGTCGCGGCCGCCGAATATTACGGAAGCCACCCTTTTCAATCCTGCTTTCTGCAGGACGGCGACAGCTTTATCATGAAAACAGAGGAGCTGCTCGAAATCCTGGATTTCCTCAAGCAACATTTCCCTTCCTTGAAAAAAGTGAGCAGTTACGGTCGATCCCAGACTATGATCAGAAAAAGCCCTCACGAAATAAAAGCCATCTGTGATGCGGGTCTTAATTTGCTCTATTGCGGTATGGAATCCGGGTCGGATGCAGTGCTGAAAACTATTAAAAAAGGAGTCACGGCCGCCGACCATATCAACGCCGCCAAAATGGCCCGGCAAGCCGGGATGGAAATTTCAGAATTCATCATTCTGGGTCTGGGCGGACGTGAGCGGTGGCAGGAGCATGCCACAGAGACGGCCAGAGTCTTAAATCAGATTAACCCGGACTTCATCCGCGTCCTGACCATCGGCGTCAAGCAGGGCTCAGGATTGGAAAAGCAAATGCGGACAGGTAAATTTGAGCTGCAAACCGAAAAAAACCTCATTGAAGAACAGCGCCTGTTAATCGAGAGCCTTGACGGCGTCACCAGTTATTATGTCAATCATCACGGGGTTGACCTGCTCATGGAAGCCCGTGGTCAATTGCCCGAGGACAAACCCAAACTGCTGGCCATAATGGATCGCTATCTCGGCCTGCCGGAAGAAGAGCGGCTCAACTACACTCTGGGTAAACGCCTGGGTTACTACCGGCATATGGATGATATGCAGGATGAAAAACGGAAGATGTTCGTGCAGGGCAAACTTCGGGAAATCCTGGATGCCTACCCGGGTCAATTCGATGAGATCTGTCACCAGCTTCGCGCCCAGGTAGTATAACCCGACCACTGAAAAATCGGATTCAACTCAGGTACCAATATCCATTTTAGTGTGAATATTTGGCAACAAGTATTGAAGAAAATAACAGTCGGATGAAAATGAGAAGCTATTCTTTGAAAAAAGAACTATCTGGAGATAGCGTTTGATATGGAAAATAATCAATTTATAAAAGTCTGGGACATTGCCGTTCGCGTTTTTCACTGGACGTTGGTTGGATGCTACGCTATCGCCTTCATAACCTCGGAAAGCAGTCAGCAATTACACGTTATTTTCGGTTACAGTGTCCTATTGCTGGTATTATTACGTATTTTATATGGTTTTGTAGGCACGAGGCATGCCCGGTTTTCTGATTTTTTATACCACCCTTCTCAAATTATGGATTATCTAAAAGGATTATTTGTCGGGAGGCCCAAACATTACATGGGTCACAATCCTGCCGGAGGATTCATGATCATTATTGTGCTACTGAGTCTGCTTTCTCTCACCTTGACCGGCCTAAAAACACATGGGGTAAAAGGACACGGCCCTTTGGCCAGGCTTGAATTCTCATTTATATCTTTGGCTTTAGCCGATAGTGATGATAACGGGGATCATGATGACCATAACCGCCATGATCGGCGCCGCCAAAAATTTTCAAAAACCCAAAATGAAGAAAAAGATGAATTTTGGGAAGAGATTCATGAGACCATCGCCTATTTTACCCTCTTTCTGGTATCGATTCATATCATGGGCGTTTTGGTATCGAGTCTCGTGCACCGGGAAAACTTTATCAAGGCGATGATCACCGGTCGTAAGAAGCTTCTCTGATTGCGCTATTTCAATAAGATGCCATTTGTTTTCTGTTCATCATCGATACAATCAATTCCTGATTTTCAAACTCCAGGAAATCTGAGAGATCTTTCCAACAATTGTTGACCAGCCGTTTGGCCATCCTGAGGGATGTCTCCGGGAAGGCCTCGAATTGCTTGGCAATCGATAATGCTTCGTTCTCGAAACCTTCCACCGGGATACAACGATTTACGAGCCCCAGCGCCTTGGCTTCATTCACGCCGATGCTTTCCTTTGCCAGAATCAATTCCAGGGCTTTGGGTCTGCCGAGCATTCGGCTGAGAAACCATGCGCTGCCGCCTTTTGGAATCAATCCCAACTCGAGGGCCGGGTTTTGAAAGACCGTATTGTTTCCGAGGATGCGATAATCGCAGACCAGGGAAACGGAGGCGAACATGGGCAGAATTTGTCCGCAAGCAGCGCTGATGAAAAACAGATCTGAAGAAAGGATGAGCAAAATGAACTGATCGATGGCCCGGTAAAGACGCATTACACTGTTTTCCGATATCCTGGATGACCGCACCATGTCGAAAAACGAGAGATATTCTTGGCGTAGGGCTCTTCGCGCTTGCGGCATTAATAGAACGATCCTGGCTTCAGGATGATCTTCCACGCACTTAAAATAATCGTGCACGGCTTCCTTTGCTCGGAGAATCGTCGAAACCAGCAGTTGATTCCCTTTTGGGCTGAAAATCACCACTGCCCCATCTTGCCGAGCCGAAAAATAATCTGTTTCGCATGTCAGATTCGAATTGAAGTTATTCATGCCATCCTCCTGATTTTGAAAAATGATGCATAAAGAATCGGCACGACCACCAGGGTCAAAACCGTGCCGAAGGTAAGCCCACCAATGATGGTGACGCTCATGCCGACAAAAAAGACATCTTTTAACAACGGAAGCATTCCCAGGACTGTGGTGAGCGAGGCCATGGTAACCGGCCGCAAACGACTGACTGCAGAATCAAGGATTGCCGTGTAAGGGGCTTTGCCGGAGCGAATTTCCAAATCGATCTGATCGATCAGCACCACGGCATTTTTGATGATCATGCCGGAAAGGCCAAGATAGCCTAGTATACACATGAATCCGAACGGCAATCCGGTTAACAACAGTGCAGCAGTCACCCCGATGCTCACCAGCGGCAGGCATAAGAAGATGATTACCGTCTGCCGGGCCGCGTTGAACAGGACCACGACCGTAAAGATCATGGCAAGGAAAAAGACCGGTACCATTTGAAACAGTCCTTTATTGGCATCGACCGTTTGCTCGTAATCCCCACCCCATTCCAGCGTATATCCCACCGGCATCGCAATAGCTTCGATCTCCGGACGCAGCCGGTTCAGGAGCGCGCTTGGATTGCCGTAGGCGGGATTGCATCCGGCGGTGATGGTACGCCGGCGGTTCAGGCGTCGGACGATCGGATCCTCCCATTCGGTTAGCATGTCGGTGACAATCTGCTGCAAGGGAACGGTGCGGCCGGTGACCGGACTGAAAACGACAATATCGTTGATTCGGTCCACGACTTCGCGTTCGTTTTTGGGGGCCCGAATATTTATGGGCATCAGCTTGTCCTGTTCTCGATACATTCCGATGGTCTTTCCGGAAAAATTCATGGCAACGGCATCAGCGAATTGAGGCCGGGTAATGCTTAGACGCCGGGCTACGGCTTCATTCACCCGGGGCACCAGGGTCGGCACCGGCTGACGCCAATCGTTTCGAATGTCTGTTGCCACCGGATCGACGGCCATGATGGCCTCGGCCTTTTGTGATAAGCGCCGCAACTCCCCGATGTCCGGTCCGCTGAACCGGGCCTGGATCTGGGCGCCTTCACTCGGACCCCGCCTGAATTTTTTCAGCTCGATCTTTGCATCCGGAAAAAAATCCGGCAGATCACTGCGCAAGGCAGCAATGAGTCCGTCTATTTTTTTATGATCTCTGACCGTGACCAGGATCTGACCGTAGCTGCTATTGGGCATATCCGGCTCATAAGTCAGTACAAAGCGCAGTGCACCCTGGCCCATAAAGGTGGCGGTTTCGGCCACTTCATCCATCTCGATCAAATATTTTTCAAGCTGCTGAAGATCTTCAGAAACCTTATGGATATGCGTGCCTTGCGGACGCCAGTAGTTGAGCATGAACTGATTACGGCTGTCATTGGGAAAAAGATTGCTTTCCACAAAAGTGAATCCGACCAGTGCGGCAATTAGAATTCCGGCCAAAACCATCAATGACAGGGTACGATGCCCCAGACAAATGTCGAGAAATCTGCGGTAAAGACGGAAGAACTTGCCGCCATATGGATCGCTCTGTTTGTCGCTTTTTTTCTTGGGCAAAAACTGAACGCAAAAAAGCGGCGTTAAAGTGATAGCCAGCACCCAGCTCAGGCCGAGGGAAATGGACATTACCTGGAAGAGGCTCATCAAAAACTCGCCGGTGGTATCCTTGGACGTGCCGATGGCGGCGAAAGCCAGAACCGCAACAAATGTTGCACCCAGCAGAGGCCAGGCAGTCTGTGCCACGGTTTCGACGGCTGCTCTCTTGCGGTTCATGCCCTGCTGGACCCGAACCAGGATGCCTTCGGTGACCACGATGGCATTATCCACGAGCATGCCCAGGGCCAGGATCAGGGCTCCCAGGGAAATCATCTGAAAATCGATGTCCAAAAGCTGCATGCCGATGAGGGTCCCGAAAATTGTAAGTAGCAGTATGACTCCCATGAGCATGCCCGAAGACAGACCCATGGTGATACAAAGCACGGCAATGACTATGGCCACAGCCTGCAGTAGATTGATGAGAAAAGCGTTGACCGAGGCGTCGACCAGGTCCGATTGATACGCGATCGCCTCCAGCTGCATACCCACCGGTATGTCGGCTGTAAGCTGGGTGATACGCTCGCGGACAGCCTGGCCCATTTCTACCACATTGCCGCCGTCCACTGTGGCAATGCCCAACCCCAGGGCCGGCCGACCGTTGAATCTTAGCATCCATAGGGGCGGGTCCTGGTAGCCACGGCTGATGGTCACTACGTCCTTGAGATAGATCAGGTTTCCGGTCCCGTCGCTTTGCACCAGCAGTTCACCGAGATCTTCAACCGTATTGAACGCACCGGTGGGATTCATGCGGAGATGATCTTCGTTTACAAGCACCCTGCCGGCATCCACCATCAAGTTTTGCCGGTTGAGGGTACTGAGAATTTGGTCCATGGATATTCCCAGTTCGGCCATGCGGGCGCGGGATAGTTCCAGATCGACGGTCTCCTGCTGGTCACCCCATATCTCCACACGGGCGACATCGTTGACCAGCAGAAGTTCGCGCTTGAGAAAATCAGCGGTATCTTTCAGTTCTTCATAGGTGTAGCCCTCTCCGGTAAGGGCAAAAAATACACCGTATACATCCCCAAAATCATCGTTGACCATGGAAGGTCCGGCGCCGGGTGGAAGAAATGGTTGGGCATCGGATATTTTGCGGCGCAGCTCGTCCCATATCTGGGGGATGGCCTTGCTATCGTATTCGTTTTTTATATCCACATAAATGATGGAACGGCCGGTCTGGGAGATGGATCTGACTTCTTTAATCTGTGAAAGCTGCTGCACGGCTTTTTCCAGTCGGTCAGTGACTTCCAGTTCCACTTCCGTGGCCGAAGCACCGGTATACGGTGTCGTGACTACCGCTGTCTTGATGGTAAAGGTGGGAAACTCCAGTTTGCCCAAATTCTGGTAGGACCAGAGCCCGCCGCCGATGATGATCAAGGCCAGAAAATACGAGACCGTTTTTTTTGTAATGACAAATTCGGTGATCTTCATGAGCGTTTCTCCGGATGTGCATCGAGAATTCGTATCGGCTGTCCGTTGCGTAAAAATCTGGCACCGGCTGTCACCACACGATCACCGGAATCCAGGCCGGCAACAATCTGGATCGTGTCACGGCTCAATGTTCCGGTTTGCACCTGTGTTCTTATGACGGTCATTGACTCCGGATCGATCCGCCAGACGCATGATTGCCCCTCACTATCGGCAAACACGGCACCCAGCGGAAGGATAAATCCTTTTGTCGGCTGCTCGGCGCTATTAATACTGACCGAGACCGTTGCCGCCATACCCGGTTGTGCATCGATATCGTCGGGAAGATGGAGAATAACCGTCAGGGGATAACTCTGATTGGCGCTGTCGGTTTTGCGTCCGATTTCCTTAACCGTGGCGGGGAATCGATGTCCCGGGTAGGCATCCAAAGCACAGGTGATATCGACTATTTCCGAGCGGCGAATAATCAGCTCCTCGGGGATAGCTGTATGAACCTCCACTTGCGAAAAGTCCAGTAAAGAAACAATGGGATCACCACCTTTGACCGTCTGATAGTTTTCCACTTTCTGGTGATGGACATAGCCGCTGAAAGGGGCCCTCAGGTAAGTGTCAGCCAGTGCATTCTGTGCTGTTTTCAGGTCGGCCTGCATGAGCTTGATGCGCGCCTCCGCGGCTTCAATATCCTCCCTGCGTGCGCCGCTCCGGGCCTTTTTCAAGGACTGCATCGCAACATCGACCCTTGCTTTGGCAGTGTCGAATTCCGTCCGGGAATGGTCTAAATTGGCTTGAGAAACCGCCTTGTGAACGATCAATTTTTCATAGCGACGGTAATTTGATTCGGCTTCGGTCAACCGGGCGCGGGCAGCGCTAAGGTCGGCTTCGAGCCGGGCAATGTCCTCGGCCCGGGCGCCGGTCCGCATGGCCCTCAAATTGGCGCTGGCTTCTTCGATGGCGGCTGTCAGGCGCATGACGTTGACTTCGAAGTCGCGCGGATCGATTCTGGCAATTACTTCTCCTTTCTGCACCGGCTGGCCGATGTTTACGCCGAATTCGATCAAAGGACCGCCAACGCGAAATGCCAGTTCGGTTTCGGAGGCAGCTTCCACGATCCCCGGAAACGAGCGGATCTCACCCACCTTGGCTTGGTGGAGGAAAACGGCCTTGACCGGGCGAATCATTGGCTTTGATGGTACGACTTCTTCGGCATTTGCACCCATACGCCAGAACGCAATTGCACCTGCCATTGCCGTGATTCCAAAAATAACCGCCAAAGAAATAACTTTATGGGCGAGCCGTGTTCGAAGTTTCATATTCTGTTCTCCTTTTTCTCAATGAATGCTGTTGGAATGTTTCCATACAGAATGGTTGATCAGTCCAAACTCGGAAAAGGCGACTGCCAGTCGCTGACCCAGAGAGCTTTTACGCAGCTTGCCGACCGGTGTCTGCCAGGCGATGAAAATACCCAGATCCGTGTCCAGAGTTGGATTCTGAAACAATTTTATGCCCATGAGCCCCGTATGCGAGGTGGGAGTGGACAAGCGCGAAAAGGCAGCAAGGGCCTCCTTTTTATTCTTGATTGTATTTGCACGAAGATGGATGATCTCGATCCATTCCATGGCTACCTCCTTTGACTATAGAATGCAGGTTGGTTTGCATTTCCGCCTTCAACAAAGCTAAAAGCGTGCCAAAAATTAATTTAGTACAATTTCAAGTGGTTACACTATAGGCTCATTCGACGCTGCCAAATTAAACAGTTTTAGCTTCCATATTTAACAGATATGTGTTACATTCTGTCAAATATGATAGTACTGATAGGAGCCGTGTAACGGATTTTTCGTTTCGAGCGTGGGGATTTCAATTTGGAGAAATAAAATGGCAATCGATGATAACGAGTTTTTCCGACAGGTGACCAATCGGATTCACAGCAGCTTGGATATCGATATCGCATTGCGCCGCTGCCTGGACTATCTGAAACAACATATGCCGGTCGCCGGTATTTTTTTAGGGGTCTATGAGCCGCAGCTGAACATCGGCCGGTTCGTCGCTTCGATCTGGCCTGAACACTGGGAAAAAGCGCCGGACACCATAACGCTGCCCAAAGAATTGTGGAATTGGGCCAAAGAAGGATGGACCGGGAAGCCGAAAACTGAATATATAAACGATCCCGATCAGGCAGAACCTCCCCTTCGCCGAATCCTGTCCATGGTCTGGCCCAAAGAAATCTCACATATTCATATGGACCTGGAACTCGAGAGGAAGCGACTCGGTAGTCTACATCTAGTTGCGGATGGAAAGAACCGATACACCGAAAAACATGCGCACTTGATCTCATTGATGCATGAACCCTTTGCCGCTGCCATTTCCAATATTCTCAAACACCAGGAGATTCTGCGTCTTAAAGACATGCTGGCTGACGACAACCGCTACCTGAACCGTCAGCTGCTGAAGGTATCCGGTGACACCATCATCGGCGCAAATTTCGGTCTCAGGGGCGTCATGGAAATGGTACAACAGGTAGCGCCTCTGAATAGCCCGGTGCTACTGATGGGGGAAACCGGCGTCGGCAAAGAAGTCATTGCCAATTCGATCCATTTTTCTTCACCCCGCAAAGACAAACCATTTATCCGTGTCAATTGCGGTGCCATTCCCGACAGCCTGATTGACAGCGAGCTGTTCGGTCACGAAAAGGGAGCCTTTACCGGTGCGATCTCCCGAAAACGGGGCCGGTTCGAACGGGCCCACACCGGTACAATTTTTCTGGACGAAATTGCGGAACTGCCGGTGGCAGCTCAAGTGAGATTGTTGCGGGTCCTGCAGCAAAAAGAAATTGAAAGGGTCGGTGGAATCGAATCAATACCAGTAAATGTGCGAATCATCAGCGCTACGCATCGCAACCTGGAACAATGGGTACGCACGGGTCGGTTTCGTGAAGATCTGTGGTTTAGACTCAACGTATTTCCAATCACAATCCCGCCTTTGCGTCAGCGAACCGGTGACATCCCGGCCCTGGTGAATCATTTTATCGATCATAAATCAAAGGAACTGATGATTCAAAATCGACCGAAGCTGGCATCCGGTGCCCTGGAGCAACTCCAAACCTATCCCTGGCCGGGTAATGTAAGAGAACTTGAAAATTTGGTGGAGCGGTCCTTGATACAAAGCCAGATTGCCGGTTCTGGCGGAGTGCTGCGTTTTGACTGGCTGCCGCGGGAAATGCCCGGTGATGTCACTGTTTCGGCCGGTGACAAAAGCGATGCCATTCTCCCTATGGACAGAATTGTTTCGGATCATATCCGGCATGCGCTTAATAAAACCAACGGAAAAGTAGAAGGTAAAGATGGCGCCGCCCGAATTCTAGGGCTTCACCCGAGTACATTGCGCGGACGAATGAAAAAACTCGGCATCCCTTATGGACGGAATCAAAAAGAATCATCTTCTAAAGAGTTGGTGTAATTCCAGATAATTGTCAGAATATTCTTGTGGTATCACGACAGGACCAGGCTTGTGGGCAGTGCCCAGAGTCTTTTGCCAAGCTGCACCGCGTCATTACCATTATGGCAGAAATCCCAGCTTTACAGTGTGGCGTTGCCGTCAAAAAAGCTTTAAGACCTGCAAGATCCTTTTCCTCTGGACGGATGGCCTTTCCAGTAACTTTACGGCCAATTTTTTGGTTTTCAAAGAATTTCTTTAAGAAAGGCTCCAGTGTCGTTTGCCGATGAACTTCTCGGCGGTTAAATGGATGGATCGCCAAATATACCGATCGACCTGCGAGACTCTCGGTAATATTTTTTAAAATTGAAAAGTTGGCTGAGCCGGAAAGCAGAAACTGACCTGAACTTCTCCTCTTATCAACAGCTCGCTTGATAGCATCAAGATTGAACCAGGTACCAAGTTTCCAAGGCTTGTATCTGAAATTGTGAGGTTAGCGACATTTATTAATAAAATTTTACTTGACAAAAATGAATGATCGTTTATTTTAGAACCATGAGAACCAGGGATGAGGAAAAAAAGGCAGCTCTATTTGAAGCCACGGTTAAATTGGTCAATGAAATTGGATTTGTCTCCAGCTCCGTGTCCAAGATTGCCAAAGAAGCCAATGTTTCTCCGGCCACGATATATGTGTATTACGAAAACAAAGAGGATCTTTTGGTTTCAACATATGTTGAAATAAAGCGCAGTCTGAGCAATGCCATCCTTGATAATTTCGACGCTACGCTGCCGATCCGGGATATCCTGAGAAACGTATGGTTCAATATATTCGAATATATCTCTAACAACTTGAATTATTATAAATTTGCGGAGCAGTTTTCCAATTCGCCCTTCAGTTCGTTAGTCGATAGGGAGACAGTGGAACAATTTTTTGATCCCTTGATCAAGGTATTAAAGAGAGGAATTGAACAGAAGATCATCAAGAATGTAAACTTCGATATCCTCGCGGCTTTCATGTGGTATCCGATCACGGTTCTCGCGAATCCCCGTTTATGCGAGGACTTTGAATTGAACGAGGTAAATATTGAAACAGCCTTCACCTTGGCCTGGGATGCCATAAAACTCTAAAAAATTTTAACTTATTTATAAATGATTGTTCATTTATAATTGTTTAAATAACCGAAAGGCAATTTGAATCCGCATGAAACTAAAAATCATCATTAGCATCATCGCAGGTGTCGCCATTATTCTTCTTATCCACACCATTACCCCGGCGGTGAGTAATTTAGACCATGCCCTGTCGGGTAGAATTGAGAGTTCACCACAATTTAAAAATGGTAATTTTAACGACGAAGGGAGAACACCGAATATGTCTTTAAAAGAATATGCTGCGACAACCTGGGATTTTCTTTTCACCAGAAACGCCAGAACACCGAAAACAAAGCTGCCGTTTAAACCGGTGAATCTATCACACTTTAACAACCCGGAGAGTGGTCAACTAAACGTCACATGGCTGGGGCATTCGTCCCTGATGATCAATATCGACGTGTATAAAGTTCTAACTGACCCTGTGTTTGAAAAGTCCGTTTCGGTATTCGGTCCGACACGCTTTAACGGCGATGTGCCCCTGGACATTCTTCAGGTTCCACCGATTGACGTTGTTATAATTTCCCATGACCATTACGACCATCTCAACAAGTATTCCGTGCAGCGGTTAAATGAAAATACGAAGATATTTATTGTACCACTTGCCGTTGGTGCCCGGGTCGCAGAATGGGGAGTGCCGAAAGATAAAATTGTGGAACTGGACTGGTGGGAAGAATTTCGGTTCGATCAAAATCTGATGGTCGCTGCCACTCCGGCCCAGCATTTTTCAGGGCGCGGTTTCACCGACCGAAACAATACGCTCTGGGCATCATGGGTCATCATGACGCCTTTCCACAAACTATTTTTCAGTGGCGATTCAGGTTACTTCGACGGATTTAAACAGATCGGTGCAAAGTACGGCCCATTTGATATGACATTCATAGAATGCGGGGCGTATAGTGAATCGTGGCCGCAGGTGCATATGTTTCCTGAGGAGACCGTTCAAGCTCACCTGGATTTGAAGGGATTCGTCCTGCATCCGATTCATTGGGCCACGTTTAACCTGGCTTTACACCCCTGGTATGAACCGATGGTGCGATTAGCAGCCGCTGCTGACACTGCAAAGGTCAAAATTGCTACACCGATTGTTGGTGAAACGACGGTATACGGAAAGACAATTCCCACAGCTAGATGGTGGGAACCTGCCATGCAATTGCACGGCAGTGTGAAAAATGTGAAAATTCTCAAAAGCAAGGCCGAGAATTATTTAGATTCTGTGTATTAAAAAATTTGATAGAGGTAATGATTCATGAGTGAAAAGCAGATCATTCTAACAGGCGCCACCGGTATGATCGGTGGGGGCGCAAAAACCAGGCAAATGCCTTCTGCAGACAACGATTCACGAAGATATACGACGCCTATCTGCTAACTATCACGCCAATTTATAGTGATTTTCAGAAATAAGTTCCGTTTGACCAAGTTCTAAATCCCCCCTGTCCCCACATTCGGCGAGCTCATGTCGAGTCGCCTTTTTCAAAGGGGGGAACACTTTAACCACTAGGCTTCGCTGACGCTATTGGCGAGTTCATGCAACTTCATGCGAAATGCGTTCCCCCTTTTCGAAAGGGCGACAGTGGGATTTCTACTGTCGCATACGCCTCTGCCGATCGGAACTCATTTTTTTTATAACAAAAGCTATATAACTGCGGACGAAATCTCCTCTTTCAATTTTATAATAATGTGATAAGTAAAGCTGCTTAGTTTGTGGGAATTGCAGGCACTTGAATACAAAAGGTTAGCTTTCATGTCGAGTCCTAACAAAATTTCACTGCTACGGACGGCAGGCCTTACAAGCCCCCGGCCGATCTTCTGGGGATGGTATGTTGTGTTCAGCTCTTTTACCATCCTCGTTTTGGTTTATGGTGCGCGCTATTCGTTCGGGGT
>Ga0136654_1000441_pt1 | contig 12825 bp, 12 predicted proteins | sample InaspJWI70metaG_FD_94865 | JGI IMG/M metagenome (GOLD analysis project Ga0136654, IMG submission 94865) | Marine gutless worms symbiont microbial communities from Oahu, Hawaii - Inanidrilus sp. 1 OAHU.JWI-70 metaG (version 2) | ecosystem: Host-associated > Annelida > Digestive system >... | reverse complement strand
CTCGACAAAGCGGATTAATCGGACAAAGCGGATTAATCGGAGGTGGAAACTAGCTCAATGCATTTGGGGGGTGGGTCAAAAATATTGTCCGACAGGTGGGTCAATTAATTTTGTCCGTTGACATCCTGGTGCAAGCGTTCCACCACCGAGTAGTTACGGTAGTAGCCGAAATGCGCATTCGCGGCAACGACATCGAAGGCCGGATTGGCCTGGCGCACGGTTTCGACGAATCCATAGTCGATATAATGTTGCGGCCCATCACCAAACCCCGGCAGCAGCACGATTACCGCGGTCGCGGGCGCGACCGCCGCGAAATAATGCGCCGGCATTGGCTTGGACGCAGATTGCGTCAGGTAACAACCCGACAGCAACAAACAGGCACAAACGAAACCCAAAAATTGGTAGCGAAAACCCGTGGAACGCATAGATTTTTCCTGGCAGCGGCCCAAGCGATTGAGGATTAGGCCAAAACGCACTGGATTAGGGCAAGTCAGATAAGACCTGGTTCGCTCAGTCCGGCGCTGAACAACTATATGGTCATCGAAAAGATTCGGGTCTCGGGCGCATTACGCATCAACCGCAGATCGAAGGCCATGCAAATATTTCTGACAAACGGCCGCGCCGCTTCCGGCACTACAAGTTTTTGATCAGCCAACCGCAGCAAGCCGTCGGTTTCCATTTCCTCGAGTTTGCGCAGGCAATCCCGCAGCTCCGGAAACTGCATTTCGGGTCGCTCCCAGCTGGTCTCGAAATGGCACATGATATTCAGAATATGCTGCCGGATTATCCGATCTTCGGCGCTTAACAAATGCCCGCGAAACACCGGCAGTTCGCCGCGATTGGCGCGTGTTTCGTACTCGGGTACCGTTTTTTCGTTTTGCGCAAAGGCATACCAGGAGTCGCCGATCGCGGACATACCGAGGCCGAGCATGAGCCGAGTTTTACTCGCCGTATAACCCATGAAGTTACGATGCAGGGTTTTGTTCCGCATCGAGCGGAACAGGCTGTCGCTTTCCAGCGCGAAATGATCCATGCCGATTTCTATATAACCCAGCTCCGAAAACAACTTCTTGCCGGTCTCGTACAAGGCACGTTTGGCTTCGTCTCGCGGCAGATCCGCCTCGCTGAAGCCGCGTTGTCCCGTTCCCTTGATCCAGGGCACATGCGCATAACTGTAAAACGCGAGCCGGTCGGGCAGTAGCTGGTTGGTTTTGTCGATCGTATCGATGACGTTGTCGAGGGTCTGGTGCGGCAATCCGAAAACCAGATCGTGGCTGATCGACGTATAGCCCGTTTCCCTGGCTTGCTCGGTTACCTGTCGCACCCGTTCGAATGGCTGAATGCGATTAATGGTCTTTTGTACCAGTGGATCGTAGTCCTGTACTCCGAAACTGCAGCGGCGGAATCCGAGATCATAGAGGGCATGCAAATGTTCCCGCGTCGTGTTGTTCGGGTGTGCCTCGAACCCGAACTCGAATTCATCGGCCGGTACCGCGTGTTGCATGACGCCATCGATCAGCCTGGTTAAATTGTCGGGGCTAAAGAACGTCGGCGTGCCGCCGCCCAGATGCAATTCCTTAATGCGCGGCGTCGCGGAAAACAGTCGCCGGTAACTGTCCCATTCGTTCAACAGGGCATCGACATAAGGTGCTTCGACTTCGTGGCGCTTGGTGATTCGCTTGTGACAGCCACAAAAAGTACACAGGCTCTCGCAGAAAGGCAGATGAATATAGAGGCTAATCCCTTCGCTGTGATTGCTCTCTCGGAAAGCCGTGTCGACCGTGTCTTTCCAATTGTTTGGGTCGATAGATTCCTGATCCCAGTAGGGGACCGTCGGGTAGCTGGTATACCGTGGCCCGGGTATGTTGTATTTTTGAATCAGGTTATCTTGCATCTAGCAATCCAGAAATCAGGCCTCGGCGAGAGCTCGGCTTATTTACCGTACCAGCCTCGCATATTACCAGAATCGCTCGGCCGGGATTGATCTTCCGCGGCAAAAAAAAGCAATTGGCATAAACGCAATCAATCATTCAGCTGTATGCGTATGCCAAAGGGTACTTTTTGTTTGCCCTTTACCAGCCACAGCGTTGGGTATGGCGGTTCGCAATCAGGAAAATCGCCCTGAGCATCGGTAAAATAAACCAGCGAATCGGGTTTCATATCCTGTTGATCGATCCAGCGGAACACCGGACGGAAATCGGTTCCGCCGCCGCCTTTCACCTCGCTACCGAATTTAAGATCGTCCCAGGCTTCGAAAAACAGCGGGTATCCGTCGCCGATTTCGGCGTCGCAGCAGAGCAACGCGATGCGGGCTCGTATCTGACCTTTAATGGCGTTAATCTCAGCAATAAATTGTTCGATTTCCGCGCTGCGAATCGAACCGCTGGTATCGACCGCGACCACCAGACCGACCTCTTCGCTGCGCAATCCCGGGAATACCGCCGGATCCCCGCGTCGACTGGAGGGACGCGTATAGCTATAGTCGTTGCGCGCGGTGGCGCTCAAGTGTTGCGCCAGCAAGCTGCGCCAGGGTAGCTTCGGTTGCAACATGAAATCGATCACGGCCGCCAACTCGGCACTGAGCCTGCCAGCCTGTGACGCCTGCTGCGCCGCTGCCGCCAGGCGTTGCCGCCATTTGAGCGCCAGCGTTTCCGCCTCGCTTTGACTCAGACTATGCTCGCTTGGACCCCGTGCGGGTTGCGGCGCGGAATCTTCGTCAGCGTGGCCAGGTTGCGACTGCTGCCCTTGACCCGCTTCGTCGCGCAACAGTGGGTAGATTTCCTCGGCGGTCATGCCATCGAACTCGGGCGCGATAATCGTATCAGGCGGCGCTTTCAGTCCATCGTTCAGCAGCAACGGATTAACCGCATAATCGCAGGCATTTTCCCACAGGCCGCGACTGCGGTGTCCGCGGCGGTAAAAATGCAACAGCGCGCAATGCATGGCTTCGCGCGACAAGACGAATTGGGCCTGCTCGAGCGCGAGCCTGTCGATATATAACCGGTTGTAGTAGAGCGACTTGCCGTCGCTCCAGGTGGATCGGCACCAGTCGGCATCGACTTCGACCAGCGGCAGGCGCAACGCGAGCGCGCCGAAAAACGGCTTATCCAGAATCAGGCGCGTGCGCGCCGCGGTCATTTTGGTAGACGCATCCATACGCTAGGGCCTGTTAATGCGGGGTATCGGCATGGTGTTAACCGGCCCTAGTACACCAGGATGTCGCCGATCTTATCGGCCCAGTCGGCAAATTGCGGCACCGCAAATAACTCGGCGCCGAGCGCGCGCTGTAAATCCGCTACCAGCATGACGCCCATTTCACGTTGTTTGAAGACATTGGCATAGTCGATGATATTGCCCAGGATTGCGGTATCGCCGGCGTCACGCAGGGCGCGCGTCACCAGTGCAGTGGCGATTGCGTATTGCAGATCGATTTCATCCGGACAGGCCTGCGACTCGCCGCTGGCAATGGCGTCGATATCGGGCAGATTTTCAAGGCTCTGAATAAAGGCGAACACTTCCACCCCGGCAGCCATACCGACACAGGCTTCGAGCCCGCCCGGCAGCAGCAGCGGCTGGCCGGAAAACTTGTGCAACGCACGGTGCGCGAATTCCCAGGAGCGCGGCGATGGAAAGGCAACCGGGTTGTGCTCCGGATTGAAGTCGAATAGCAGATCGGGGCGAAAACGCAGAAAGGCGATGATGCGCTCGTCGATGTTATGGCGATAAGCCCAACCGGCCCAGTCGTCGAGATTGACGTCGACCTCGTAGTGCGAAAAGCGATTGGCCAGCGGCGCCGGCATGCTGTAGGTAACGCCGCGATCGCCCTGCCGATTGCCGGCGGCGACAATCGCCCAGTGTTCGGGTACCCGGTAGTCGCCCAGCCGCCGGTCGAGAATCAGCTGATAGGCGGCCGCCGATACGCTGGGCGGCGCCGATGTGATCTCATCGATAAACAAAAGCCCCGCCGCGCCATGCACCGCCGCGTCGGGCAACATCGCCGGGATTGCCCACTCCACTTTTTGATCATTCTTAAAAGGAATTCCGCGCAAATCGCTGGGTTCCATTTGCGACAGTCGGATATCGACGATCGCCACCTCGTGATTTTCAGCTACCTGGGCGACGATCTGGGATTTGCCGACGCCCGGCGGTCCCCATAGCATTACCGGGGTGTGATACCCCTGCTGGGTGCTCGAAAACTCCTGTTCGATAACGGCGGTAATCTGGGCTGGTCGCATGGGTTAAGGTTCCGGTCCGGTTAAAAGCCCCGCTATGGTGCGACCCCTGGCGCGGCCGGTCAATCCTTCTGTTTGGACAGCCGGTTCGCCGGCTGGCCGCTTAAGGCTTGCGTGAACGGGTGATGTTGATCCCCGAAAGCACCAGGGCCGCGAACAACGCCTTGCGCTGCGCGACGCTCAATTGAATGCACATGGCGGCCTGCAACAGGTTGTGCTCATCCATGTAAAGCTGCCGGATATTTGCGACCTGACCCAAGCCGCGGAAAACCTGCTCGATGATTTCACTAATCGACAACGCTGGCGAATCAACAAAATACAGGCTGCGATTTTCTTCGCGGTAATAAACCCGCCCGACGCACAAGCTGCAAAATACTTCGAGCTCGTTTTGCGGATCGCTAATCCCCGGACGCACCCCGGCACGCCGCAATAAGTCGTTGCGGTTGGTGGTTACCGGCCCGATTCCGGCCATACTTTAGCTCCCTGGCGGCTGTTACTTCGATACCTCGACATGATACTTGAATATTGCCCCAATCAGGAATGTGATCCGAGGTCGAAACCCTCGAGCAAGGCTGGCAATACCGCCGCGGCCGAGCCGGCGAGGCAAACATCGGCCGCGGCCACCCCCGGATCGGGATTGATTACAATTACGCGGCTACCGCAGCGCCGTGCCAGTTCGATTAGACCGGCCGCCGGATAAACGGTGGCGCTGGTGCCGATCACCAGCAGGCAATCGAGCACCGTGCACAGGCGTTGCGCCTGATCCCAAATCATTTCGGGTAAGTTTTCGCCGAACCAGACCACCGCTGGGCGCATGCGCGCGCTGCAGCGGGGGCATGATCGCAGGGGCTGTGGTGCCGCGGGGTCGATACGCTCGCAGTGATCGCAACCGGGATTCTGGCAGCGGTCGTGCAGAATGCTACCGTGCAAGTGATACACCTGCTGCTGCGGGACCCCGGCCCGCTCGAGTAAATCATCGACATTTTGCGTTAATTGAATCATGCGGGGCTGTGCCGCGAGCGCGCAATGCGCGGCGTTAGGCTGCAGCCCGGCGTAATTCTCGCGACGCCAGTTATACCAGTCGATTACGCGCTTGGGATTTGCCTCGAAACCGGACACCGATGCCAGTTCCATCGGGTCGTAACGCGACCACAAAGCGTCAGGCTCGGAGTCGCGAAAGGTCGGCAGACCCGATTCGGCACTCAATCCCGCCCCTGAAAACGCGGCAACGCGATCACTGCGCGTAAGAATCCGGCGTGCCTGTTCGAGCCTGGCGCCGACGGCAGCATCGAATTCCATGCTTAAGTTACCCTTGCCCCATCGATTGCAGCCTAAGCCATATCGATGGCATTATCTTACTGACCTCCCCGTGCTATTTTGGCAATTAGCTTATCGCTGTAAACCTGCTCCCGGACGAGCAGGTTGATAGCGCGCCCCTGTAGCGCCAAACGGATCCGCAGCAGGCAAAGTCGGCGCCGAATCGTTTGCTGCTCGCTTGCCAATTCGGCCAGATTGAGTAGCGCTTCCACCTCGTGAATTTCCTTTCTCAAGCTAACTTCGGGCGGCAAGCAACCGGCATTTTTGAGGACACGATAACCAACGCGCAGCGCTTCGGGGACGGTGCTGTCGTCCACCAGGTCGAGCGGCCGACCCCTACCGGGAAGATCATCGAAATCACCCCGACGGATAGCGGCGCATATGCGTTCTTCGGCGAGGCTATCGATTAACGGCATGGGTGCATCTCAGGAATGATTGACTAGCCGGAAATTGTAACGGATCGAGCGCGCGGCGCGAAGACTCGTTGCGGAATGACGGGACATCTACCCGGTAGGCGCAACGCGGATGCCAAGCTTTATAATTCAGGTAAGTCAAAAGTAAGCTTACTCGATGTGAGGAACCTCCGAAAAACGTGGCAAAATTTCAAACGCTCCAATCAACTTGATATTCTGCCAGCGACTTCTCCGGTTTTTCCATTATTTTTCGAATTTTCTTTCCGTATCCATCCCGACTGCCATATTCAGGGCCCACTAAACCTGCAGTACCTGTAACTCTCTTCGGTAAAGGTACATATTGGCCAGCGCAAACAGGCTAAACACCTGGGCCGCATTTTTCCCGATGCCTGGTAATGCCAACTCCATCAAATTAATTAGCGGCCCATATGGGTAAGATTTCGGGACCATGTCGTATTTCAATAACAAGGGTTTTCATGGCAAAGAATCATCGCTCGAGTCGACTCGAAAAAGACAATCGGAATGCAAAAAATCCGACCCAATCAAAAAATCTCGCGCTGGAACGATTAACCTGCGACCAGACAGCGGAATATGGGCCGCACTCGGAACGGCGTCAAACCATTGATCGGCGAAGCAGTTTTTGGTGGGCTCTTCTGTACGGTAATTTCCGCCCACGGCGCCGTCGCAGCAGGCGAGATAGCGATCACCATCTCTTTTTGGTCGACTGGCACGAACCACGGATTCTTTATCTCTCGTTGTGCGTTTTATTACTCAGTTGTACCGATGCGCTGTTTACGCTGAATTTACTTCAGGTCGGCGCAGACGAAGCAAATGTCTTCATGGCATCGATGTTGGAGCGGGGGGTCGATCTGTTCGTGGCGGTCAAAATCGGTCTCACAGCCACCTCCCTACTCGTCCTCGCAGCCGTCGCACGCCGCAAGTTTTTCAGGTCATATAATGTAGAGCATCTGCTGAAAGTTTTTTGCGCCGGCTATATTCTGGTGATCTACTACGAGGTCTACTTATTCAGATATGTGTTCGAAGTGCAGATATTTTGACGAAAACATGGCCACGCTTAGCGCATCGTTATCGGACAGGTTATCTCTATGCCTATCGAAAGTTCTAACATGGGGCGCAGGTTTTACCATTGTTAAAGAAGACGAATTCTGGGAGCTTGCTCGCTATCGCCGGAGCGCAGGTCGAATTTAAGAAAAGCGGGCAATTTTCCCGCGGGCAGGGGCTTGCTTCTTGAATTGGATAGCTAAATTATTTTTTGAGTTTGTGTCTTTCTATCAGTTCATTCAATCCCGTAGCGCAACTGGCTCGGCGACCACGCCTGAGACGACTTACCGCGGCTAATTTACCCACCGGCCCAAACCACGACCGCTAGACCGTGCAAGAAATTAATTTCCGCCATCTGTATTTCTATATCGTGAACGCGCGAGGCCGCTAGGCTGCAGCCAGCGTCCAGAGATCTTGCAAAGACCGTGGCAATATCACGAACGCCAAAGATAGATTTTCGTTAATTCATAATATCGGCAAACCTTAAGTCGGCAATTGTAGGCTAGGATTACAAACGATTGCGCCGGAGCTAAAATTTTCGAAATGCCAATTTAATATTAACAAGAAGCAGCCGATAACCCCGAAAACCAAGCCAGTGTTCAAAACTTGGCACCGACTTACATGAGCCGGACCGGAGGCGCTAACTATCGAGGCGCCGAAACTGATGGCGAGCGTTCTACTGGACGACAGCATAATCCACTAATAAATAAAGAGTAGGAATTGATTCGCAAATTTTTCAAAGAGAGATTATAGACATGAATTGGTTAAACAATCTGCCCCTGAAAACGAAGCTAATGGTTTTGTTGCTGGGTCCACTTGTGGGAATGATTTATTTTGCCCAATTCGAGCTGCGAGTGGATATAAAATTACAGGGAGAGCTCCGCAAGGTAAACCAACTTGCCATTCTGAGTACCAGCATTAGCGCCCTGATTCACGAATTGCAAAAGGAGCGAGGTAAAACAGCCGGTTTTATAGCCAGCAAAGGCGGCAAGTTCGTATCCAAGCTGCCGGCGCAACGCGGCGAAACCGACAGTCGGCTGACCCAACTTAAATCCGTGCTGGAGCGCTTCGATCGGAATGAATACCCCGCGGATCTGCAACAACAACTGGCGGCAGGACTGCGCTTGCTAGCTAAACTTCCCGCGACCCGGCAAAGCGTTTCCGCCTTATCGATTCCGGCCAAAGAGGCGCTTGGCTACTACACCGACATGAACGGCAAATTGCTAGGAATAATCGGCCTGATGCCTAAACTGACCGCTCAGGGCGAAATAAGTACCCGGGCGGCTGCCTATATTAATTTTCTGCAATCCAAGGAGCGGGCGGGACTCGAACGTGCGGTATTGTCCAGCGCCTTTGCCGTGGATGACTTCGGCGATGGCGCCTACCTTCGTTTTTCCAATCTGGTTACCGAACAGGCCGCCTATGCCGATTCGTTTCTGACCCTGGCAAGCGCCGAAATGAAGGATTTCTATGCGCGGACAATGAACGCTAGCAGCGTCGAGGAGGTTGAGCGCATGCGTAACATCGCATTCAACAACCCCGCGGGCGGTTTCGGCGTCGATGCGCTGCACTGGTTTAAAACCATCACCGACAAAATCAACTTACTCAAGGCCACCGAGGACTTCATCGCCACCGGATTGTTGCAGTTGACCGAAAACCGGCTCGCCGCCTCGACCCGGGCCTTGTATACCGCATCGATCACCGCGGTGACCATTCTCTTGCTCGCGCTGGTTATCGGTTGGTGGATCGTTCACGACCTGTTGAAAACGCTGGGAGCCGAACCGCGGATCATGGCCGATATTACCCATCGTATCGCCAAGGGGGATTTGACCATCGACTATAGCTGCAATGGCGATAAATCTAGCGGTATTTTCTCGGCCATGCGGGGTATGACGCAGAAACTCACCGAGGTGGTTAACGGTGTCCAGGAAGTTACCAATATCATTGCCAACAAAAGCCGGGAAATCAGTCATGCCGGTCAGGAGTTGTCACAGGGCGCATCTGAACAGGCGGTTTCACTGGAGCAGATATCGTCTTCCATGGAGGAAATGGTGGGTACCATTCGACAAAGCGCTAACAATGCTTCCCAAACCGAGAAGATATCGCTAAAGGCCGCAGCCGACGCGCGGGAGGGCGGCCGCGCTGTATCGCAGGCGGTCGCCGCGATGCAGGAAATCGCCTCGAATATTTCGATCATCGAGGAAATATCGAATCAGACCAACCTTCTCGCGCTCAATGCCGCCATCGAGGCAGCCCGCGCGGGTGAACATGGAAAAGGTTTCGCCGTAGTCGCCTCCGAGGTGCGTAAACTGGCGGAACGCAGTCAAAAGGCGGCGAGCGAAATCGCCGAAAGCTCAAGCAATACCGTCGTGGTTGCGGAAACGGCCGGCCAATTGCTGGAGCAATTGGTTCCCGATATACAGAAAACAGCGGAACTGGTGCAGGAAATCAGCGCTACCGCGCGTGAGCAGGATTCCGGGGCGAGTGAAATCAACCATGCTTTGCAACAACTCGACCAGGTGGCGCAGCAATCGGCGGCCTCTTCCGAAGAGCTCGCTTCGACCTCCGAACAATTGACTGATCAAGTCAGTCAGCTACGCGAGTCGATCGCCTTTTTCAGACTGGAAAACGCTGCCTCGGCGGTAAGTACAGATGATGGCAGGAGCAGTGAAGCTCCGCGGTGGCAGCACAAGCAGGCACCATCCGCTGCCGCAGTTTAGACCGGCAACGCAAGCAAAAAGCCGGCCTGACCTAAAACAAGAATATGCCGCGGCGCGAGTGACTCGAACATCTTCTCCGGTATCGCCGATAATCGAAGCAATTCACGATCAAACGTCGAGTCGGTCGGTGAACTTCAAATATCGCGGCGTTTTTCGGGAGCTGCTTTAAACAATAAATCGCGATGCCTTATTGAGCCCACCAAATATCGTCCTCGGGATAATCCGAGGTAAGCGTCGCCAAAAAGGCGGCGATAGATGCCAATTCCGGAGCGTCAAGTTTGAGCGGTAGAATATCGAAATGGGGTCGATTGGGATGCTGCCCGCGGTCGTAATACGGCGGTTTCGGAACATTGTAATGATTTAACACCGCGGCTAGGTTTTCGAACTGGCCGGCCTGCATATAGGGCGCGGTGGCGGCAACGTTGCGCAGCGTCGGCGTTTTAAAGGCGCCAACCAACTCCGCGCCGGCGCGTTTTAAAAAACGCATCTCTTCGCACTGCGTCGGCCCGGCATCGCTCCACTCGGACAGACAAGTGAATTCATCGGCGGCAAGTGTTTGCACCCCCGCGTATCGGCCGAGATCAACCTGTTCCGGGTTGGGTTCGGGCGCGCCGATATTATGAAATTCAAAATTAGTGAATAGCGGGCCGTTGTGACAACTGGCGCAATTGGCCTTGCCCATAAAAAGGCGCATACCCGCGACCTCGGCTTGGCTAAATATCGAGGCAAACTCGGTGCGGGCGTCTTGCTCGCCCTGGGTACGCGCTAATGCGTCGACAAACCGGTCGAATCTGGCGCGTGGTAAGCGCAATTGCCGTTGATACGCCATCAGTGCTTTGCCCGCATTGACGAAAACGCGGTTAATTTGCCGTCGAGACCGATCGCTCAAGCTTTCCCAGTTGTCTATTGTTTCCGAATTGCCAAGTGGGCTAGCCTTTTTTTGTAGCGCCGATAGATCGGGTGAGTTACCGAACAGCGCCCGATACTCGTCACCATGATGTTGCAACAGTTTTTTCGCAAACGAGGTTCGGTCCAGGGCCATTTCGCCGGGATGTTCTATCGGCCCCAGCGCCTGGCTCCATAGGCTATCCTTGCGCCCGTCCCAGTACTGCCACGGGCTCCATGCGGCGCCCAATAAAGTCGGGGTGCTTCTTAGCGCGGTCCCGTGCGCCCGCGCCCGCGCCAGCCCGTCGGTGAAATATAGTCGCGGTTGGTGACAACTGGCGCAAGAAAACTTTTCATCCTTACTCAAGCGCTGATCGAAGAATAGCGATTTGCCGAGTTTAGCGGCGCGAGAATTATCAGCGTAACTATTGCTAGGAGCTACCGGTGGCGGCGGTAATGAACTCAGGGAAAAGGATTTAAGAAAGACGATATCGGCCGCTGTAAACGCGTAAGCATCGGTTTCGCCGGCCCACAATGCCGGGTACTGCCAGGCTGTTAGCGCAATAACCGCTATTACTCGAAATAATGTTACCTGGATGACTCGCACCGGCAACCGCCCTACAATACCAAATTAAAAGTGATTGAATCTCTTTTGTCGTCGTTTTCCAGCAGATTGAACTGCATTACCCACCATCCCTTCATTTGAAATTTTACCCCCTCGACCAGATAAACCCCGGGTGAAAGTTCCCCGGTGACACGGGGCTGCGTCGGCAGTCCGTGGACGTGACCCGGCATATGCCCAACGATCTCGATATTCGCATCGGTCACCGGTTCGCCGTGCAAATCGTTGAGTAGGAGCAACCATTTGTGAATCTTGTTCGGCGGTACCAACAGCGCATTGCCGCGGTCCGGTTGAAATTGCTGATCGGGCTTGACTTCGATGTGGGCGAAATACCGTTGCTCGCGTGAAATTTGAAACGAGCTGATGTCCAGGTCCGGCGGCGCATTTTGTGTCGCCAGGGCGGGGACCAAAAGCGACATTTCCCGGTGGAAGGCGTTTTCGTTTACTTCATCGGTGGGTGTGCCCATTTTGTTCAGCATATTAGGATGCACGCTACGAATTTTCGTATTATGCGCAAAAATTCGTATTATGCGCAAAAAAGAGACTAGTGCTGTCCGCCATTAATATCGGATTTCGGCTACGAATTTGCGCGCCCCATTTATCCACCATGCCTTGTTCGAATAAATTAAGCGCGTCTTTGAAGATCGCCTTACTCCTTTCTCGCTGTTCGATGCCTTTCGTCTGCAGTGCCTTCAATTCCAGTGCGAGCCGATCGGCCGAATGTTTGAGGTTTTGCCGGACTTCAGCCTCGGCGGCTTTTCTGGCATTAGCCCGCAAGGATACGATTTCCTTGCGCCTTTTATTGGCGTCCAGAATGGCTTTGTCGGCGAGCATTTGCGACGAATTGGATAGCGTCAAGGCTTCGACGCCCTGGATAAAATAATCGGTCGCGGCGGGCGTCTGCCCGCTCGTTTGAGCAAAGGCGAAAACCGGTAACAGGGCGATGATCGGCAGGTATCTAAAATTATCGTAGATCATGAGCTAGCCGAATATTGACGACAACGCACGTCCCTGTGCGTCGGAAATCAGGCACTGCGGCGAACAACTAATTCGGACAGATCGAAATGTCGTCAATACCGCATTCTACGAGGTCGCCGGTTGACGCGCCATCGGAACACTGAACTCGAAGCGCGACATTCGATCCCGCCGGGATCTGCGCGCTCGCGTCCGTCCAGCTGGCGTTGGATACCGAGTCACCATTACTTGCGATGGAGGTAAAATTATTGCCGCCATCGAGGGAAACCTCCAAGTTGAAGAAATCATTCGCATCGTCGCCGCTATCACGCTGGCCGTGGAAATAGGATACCGACAGCGTCGAATTCTCGCTCACCGAGTAGGTGGGCGAATTGGCAATACAGTTGCCGCCATCGACATCGTTGCGCCCGGCGCTGGTGTTGGTTGCGGTGAAATAGGCGTTGTTGCCGCTGTTAGCGCCACCCACCTGGGTGGTGACTGACGTGGTCAAGCTTTTTGATACACCCCAGTTAAGCGGCATCCTTCATTTCCAGACATTAGTTTTTCATAATCGTTCGGGCTGACATAACTCAGCGTCGAATGTAATCGATATGGGTTAT
>Ga0136654_1000439_pt1 | contig 12851 bp, 7 predicted proteins | sample InaspJWI70metaG_FD_94865 | JGI IMG/M metagenome (GOLD analysis project Ga0136654, IMG submission 94865) | Marine gutless worms symbiont microbial communities from Oahu, Hawaii - Inanidrilus sp. 1 OAHU.JWI-70 metaG (version 2) | ecosystem: Host-associated > Annelida > Digestive system >... | reverse complement strand
CTATATAAGAGGACAATTGTTAGGCCTCTGGGGGAGAAGAGATGTGACGTTTGTTGGGTTGGGGTTGTCGTCGCGTTCGAAATTAAACGATGTTACCGTATGAACTGTGTTCTCTTCTACCGCTATGATGGACGAGCGTTATCAGGAGCTGTCATGCTAACAACAAGAACCCTCTGCTCAGACGTGGGTTAGCCTGGGCACCTCAGCCCTGTCTCCTAAGCCGCAACCGGGTCAGGACATGTCTATCCCAAATCCACATTCCGTCGTGTGTAGCGTGCAGCCAACAGATGCCGCACACGCCGCCCCCTGTATACGCCCCACCCACCACCGGACACTGACGCGCGCCGCCAGTGTGCCTTATGTTCGACCAACAAGTTGCCGCAGTACCGACAGCGAATGGCCGCATCGCTGCTGCTGCTGCCTACCGTTGATTGCATCGACCGCGTGCACGATAGTTTACAATGAGCCGGGCGATGTCTCCCAAAAATTGCCCTTCCTCTTTGATCGGTCGGAGGCATTTCTGGCCGGCCTGCTGTCGACTTCTATATTGCGTAAATATTATCTGTGATGTCATAGATGGCCAGCATTGACGGCGGGTTTCCCTGGTAACCTGTCAGTGTACCTGCTCGTTGTTACTGCTATCGTTTTACTACATGACAAATAAATTCTTCTTCTTCTTCTTCTTAGTTGCAGTTAACGTGAACCACACGGCCGCCGGATATACCCCCTCTCACCCGCGAACATGTCCCCATTCCCTGCATCATCCATAAAACTCCGTCACCGATTTCATCGTACCGTCGCTCCCGTTTCGCGGGGCTCCGCTTCGGGCTCGTAATTCCGTTTCTTAATCAACCCCGGCAGGAGGCGAGTCGACGGTGACAGATCAGCCAACATGCATACACGCCCGCGGCGTTTTTTTCACCCGCGTCGCGTCAACCGAGAGCGGCTCTAGGGATAGGGAACGAGAGTGTGCCGAAAATTCTAATAAAATACACAATAGTAGATGAATAAGGACGTGCACCCGTGTACAAAATTTGAAGTCTCTAGCGTTAGCCGTTGCGGAGATGTGTCAGGGAATTTTTTTCATCGGGACTTGCTACTCACAATAGATTTATCTCGTTAAACTGCAATCAGCATTTCGGCAATTTCAAACCAACCGTAACCACAGTTTCCGAGTGTGTGCTGTTTGATGAAATTGTTTCCGCATGTTTTATTTCAGAAATATATTTATATTTTAGCACTGGAAATGACCAGCCCAGAGAACCAGCACTGTGCCACGCGCTTTGGTTCGATACAGACTGGAGCCGTCCTCCCGAAATCGCTAGGGCACCGACTGACTTAGGCACTTGATATGGCGAAGCGGCTATCACCTGTATTTGAGTCTTGTTCAAATTCCACCAACCGACCAGACACGACAGAACTGTCGAGTCGCGTCGGGTCGACGTCGGGGTGTGAAGTGAGCTCGCGACAACTTCGAACCGCCGCCGCCGAGAGAAAGTCTAAAGTCTGAGCATGTTCAGAAAATTTCTTGTTTATTTATTTCTTGTTTATATTGAATGCTTTCCCACTTATTCTTTTTTCTTCACTTTTCCTTACTTATCACCTCCTTTACTTATCTTTTCCGTTGAGAATAGATCCGCTCCGTTTCCAGGCCGGATGTCGTAAAAGGCGACTAAACCTGGCTTTGGTTTTTAGTGTTTATTTTGTGTTGTAGTACATTTCTTTTCATTGGTGAATGCGTGCTTTTGTCGTGTTATGTTTAGTTTTTTCCATATCAAGCCAAGAGATTCCTTGGTAAATTTGCAGTAAAGCGGTTACTAAATATCCCACCACCCGTTGCACGTGTTGTCACATTACCTCGTAAAACGACCAGTATGAAAGTTCAATACCACACTGGTTCCTTGTATTTCAAATTATTATGAACAGCGAACGTTAAAGTATAATGTAAAGAGGTAAAAGTAGCCCATACTCGATTACTGAGCGTAGGGTTCCGGAGCTGATCCCGGTCCTTGCCAGTCAGCCTGCAGGTGACGTCAGTCATAAACCCGGCGGTAGGCTGCCATTACTTTCCGCTAGGCCCGCAGTTACTCCCGCAACCATTAAGAGGGCTGCTACCAATTTTGCTGCTTTGTGAACAGAGGCACAATGGGTATAAACAGTTTGCCTAAGACTGTTACCCGACAACGTCGCGACTGCGATTTGAACCCGGGCCTTTCTACGCCTGAGTCCAGCACGCTAACCACTCGGCTACCGAGCCACCCACGTATAATGTACCGTAAAGCAAGTCGGTAGTGAGCTTCGTGTAGCAAATTTACCGAGGAATCTTCCAGTTTCATGAGTTTGAAGATCGGTTAAGATCTGACAGAACTACGGACACGAGTTTGTGGCCTTACTTTTCTGTACATCCACTTTCGCCACGCCACGCTATTAAGAAATTAGCGATTCGGACGTTCACGACATCGACCGATATCGTCATCTCATCTCGTCTTTTATTCTTTAAAAACACTGTTGTCAAACGCAACTGTGTACAAAGTTCATAGGCTTACACCTATTGATACAATAAAATGCTGTGGCGACAAATGTATCGATATATAAGTTTGATTTGTAAGATCGCATTAGTATAAGTTCTTATAGAGGGATCCAATGACGTGGCCTCGAAAGTGATAGGAAACATTGACAAGTGGTCCGGTAGTTTTCCGAGAAGAGTTGATTTACGACGACCGAAGGCCAGTTGGGTCGCGTTGGTGGGCCACACCGGTGTGCACCCGGCGGAAAGCGATCCCTCGAGTATTATTAACCGCTGGTGATCGCCGCATCTGTGTCGCTGTCCCAGTCCGATCGTAATATTTGTAGGTCGTACAAGCCCTCGAGTGGCTCACCCAGCCCGGTCAACGCTGTTGAACTACGTTTACTTATTCACGACACAAATGGCAAGACACCTCCCGCTGCGGGTCGAGCAATAATTACTCGGCTTCGGCGGGACAGTGGAGCATTGCGATGAGTGTGTCTGTGTGTGTAAGTAAGTAACAAATGTACAGCAGTTCGCAGAGTTACGATACTAAAGAGATACGGAAAGAGATGCTATTCTGACGTGCGATCAAAAGCCTACGTGGGTCAGATTGATATCCACAGCACGGAACAACAACAGTGGAGAACAGGAAGACTACAAAGGTGTCACACCGCCACGGGAACTCACATGCCACATAGGATCACACAGTGCGACCTAAGACATCAAAGTTGTTCGTGAGCCCTGAAAATTTAGTCAGGATAGACGAGTCGGCTCATATAGGACAGGGCGTTGACACTTTGCTAAATTTTGCAAATTTTGCACTTTAAGCAAAGAGGTGCATCGGTGCAACTTTTTGACTGTGCGGTGGACACTAAAATCGTTTTCCGAGTAATCTAAACACCAACTGCTTACCATATACGGACAACTATACTGCCGGTAATGAACAGAACTAGCGTTAACCTGTTCTCTGCAATGCAACTGCTGCGGTCTGCTAATGCTTCTTTTCCGTGCAATCGGTAATCGGGATGTCAGATGGGACGAATTGGAAGAAATGAGCCGTTTCGGTGTAGGTAGTTTTGGACGGCCAAGAGATCCAGATTTTATCGCAAGTTATGGGCGAACGATAGTCCCCACTGGGTTTCAGTGAGAGACCGGGGTTCCGGGAGCACTGTGCCAATTGTATCGGCACACTTTCGTTTCCTGTCTGCTGAATGTCGGCCGTTGATTTGCCACAGGTGGTCCGACGACTTGGAACAGTCTTATGCTGTCACGTCTGCCAGAACTGAAAGCGCGTTTATTTCGACAATCTTACCCGAAGTGTCCGTGTTCAAATCGCAGTCGCGACGCTGTCGGGTAACAGTCTTAGGCAAACTGTTCACATCCATCGTGCCTCTGTTCACCAAGCAGCGAAATTGGTAGCAGCCCTCTTAACGGTTGCGGGGGTAACTGCAGGCCTGGTGGAAAGTAATGACAGCCTACCGCCGGGTTTACGACTCACGTCACCTGCAGGCTGACTGCCAAGAACCGGGATCAGCTCCAGAACGCTACGCTCCGTAATCGAGTAGGGGCTACCTTTACCCTTACCTTTACCCGGACACTAAGCCTATTCTGCGATTGTGTCTGTCGTTAGGCCGTAGTAGACCTTGCGGTTTGTTACTGAGGCCGCTATATTAATAGTTTTATAATGTAATGCAATGTAATCTGAGAAAACTATCCATCAGTTGACCGCGGTCTGTTGGCGTTAATGTGCGAAATTAAGCACGTGCTGAATGCTCATGCGTAAAAGCCGAAACTACAATGTTTTCGGTAGTTTCAGCTCGGTTGATGTCCCGTACTGACGCAAGCCGTAATTATCTCCGCATTCGTGCAGATCTCGCGGGTAGTCGCGGCCCTGGCACGAGCTGCATGGGGGCTCCGAACCTTTTGATCCACTGCGTGCTTTGTCCCTGGTCACGTTGTCTCTCATGTACAATTCCTTACGATCACAGCGGTTCTGTGTGACAATAGGAAGACTGCGTACTTCGACGTGTTTGCTTTCTTTGTGTTTGTCACGAACTAGCAGTCTGCCGTGATTAATTCCACGTTCGTTACAATTACACGCGCAGCAAGTAAGCAACCGAGTCGCCGCTATTCAAAACAGTGTCTTCTTTCTGCGCAGTAATGAGATGGTTTATCGAATATCAGTACTTCAATTATTTGGTAATGGTGCTGGGGTTGGCGCAAACCTACATGTGTAATAATCAGTTTGCACATAGTGCTGAAATGATGTAAAAGTAGGCCTAGTTACCGGAGAAGTAAAAAAGATTGCGATGAGTATGTCTGTCTTATTGCGAATAGGCCCTATATCTCACAAACTACATGTCCGAACGTCACCAATTTTTACCTCGTTGTCCGCGGCCTTTTGTCAGTCCTTCTCTATCGACAACGCAATGTGTTATGTACTGCTGACGTTCAGCCAACAACAAATAACAAGCTCGGTGATAGGAGTTTCTTAGCAGCCGGTCCTCGACTGTGGAACTACCTTCCACCTGGACTACGGTGGCCGGGACTTACCTTCGACTCCTTCAGACAATCTCTGAAAACTCATTTATTTGGCGACCGAAGCGCTTATTGACTCTTTTGAATGTATAGGCGCTATATAAATAACTTCATCTATTAATCTATCTAACTCAAAATTTTCCTGTATCAGTTCACATTTTACTGACTTACTGACGAGTGTCAATGAAGTGAACTGACTGCGTAAAGTGACTCACCACGAGCGTGCCTGAGGACAAAGTCTGCTGTCTACAATTGCAAGTGTTGCTGTTTTGCAACTTATTAAAATTTATTTGACTTTACAGTAGTCGTTATTGCGATGTTGCCACCTCACTTTATTTACGTTATTGCACTAACAGTAACAATACAACAATATTGCATTATTATTGTGTTATTGACATTAATACTAGCGTTAATAAACTCAGTAAAACAAGACAATTGCTTGCATGCGAGCTTTTGTCACAAAAAGTACTCAGAGACATCATGATACGATACGATACGAGCTGCTATTTTAACGTGCGCTCGAAAGCCGACATGAGTCAGCTTAATCTACCGCACGGAAACAACAACTAAAAGTGTACAATAGAAAAACTAAAAAGTAAAAACGGATATGCTCAGAAGTAACAGTAAAAGTCTGGGAAATCGTGTAGTCAGTCCTGAAGAAGAAAAAGAAAGGCTGCAGTGGGAAGGATTTGCAGAAAGGAAGGTATTAAGTCTGGAATGAAAGAGAGAGTGAGTGATGGAAAACTAATAATAATAAGCGAGAAAAAATTCCTGGACTCAGAAGAATAATTAGACATGTTATATCACGCGTTTCTAGCACTACATGAACAGAAGGCCAAAGTCGGTGGGCAAAAATTAGCGGGCGCCGGACGGCCTGACTACGAGAGCACTATAGGCCCAGTCCCATCTCCGTCAACTGCAATAAACCAAACCCGCAACGCTTTCTGTCGTCAACATAATCTGGAGTGTTTTAATGTCTGAGGGCTAATTCGCCGAGTGTGCGTGCGTAAGAGAGAACACTTAAATCTGCACAGAAACAGCAGCGGTATGAGTCGTGTGGGTAAAATATGCATGACACGAGGCGACATTTGTATGACGAAGTGCGTCGAACCGTCGCTATACGCGTGCGCAAAACTTCTCGCGGTGCCGGCGGAATGTCGAGTAGTAGATTTAGTAAAAGTGGATTTGCAATCGTTTGGTTACTTACATGCCATATTTTTTCAACACAGCTTCTAGCACGATAACAGCTAACGATATTTATAATGGCAGTATATATAGGGTGAAGTGACGTCACAGAATCTATGGTCACGACACGATCGGCATTTTGTGGGTATAACACGATGTAATGCGTTGAGTACAATGGCGAAGATTTATCGTGTTATTTAAATACAACTGAATCAGTTAGTTTAAGAAAATGTCCATATGATAACTAACTTACCAACAAAGCGTATTTAAGCACTATTACAGTGACAAACATTTCTCAGAGTTTTTACCTACAAGATGGCGGCAAAAATCAACGGGCATAGATATGGAACAAAATTACGCCACTGTCACCCTATGAATATTTTCTCAGGCCGAAAGTACGTCACGAATAAAGCCAGCCTTCACGGTTGTGCAGAAAGTAAGTACGTATATAAGAAATTTATTAGGATCTGACAGCCCTTTCGTCCACTCAGACAGCACTGGTTCTAAGTAGCCGATGCGTGTCGGTCGTATTATGTATTATGTAGGAATTCTTGAGTGCCTGTGTAGTACGCGTGTCCATGGCTGGTGTTAATGACTCAAGACGGTATATACTGGGAACAGTTAAATGACGTACAGCGACTATGGATTGTCTGACAATTCGTACCGCACCTTCGATCTGTCCAGGAGAAGATGCGTACCCGAGTAGCGGCGGGAAGAGATGGGGCCGGTGTGTTGCATCCTGCAGCCTGCCATTGGTCTCAGGTCCCAGTAGCCGAGTGGTTAGCGCGTCCGACTGCGGTGTGAGAGGACCAAGGTTCGAATCACACTCGGGGCGGTTGTGTTTATCACGACAGCCGCTGCGATATACAGCCTTGGGCACGGGCTGCGCACCTTTACTGCAGTGCCTAGGTCGACTCGGCCTTGCACCACCCGGGAGACGGAGGGCTCAGTAACAATAACGATGGCGATGGTGGACGTGGATGGTAGCTGCCAATTTTTGGCGGACTCGCAGCCCAAGTCAATTGGCTTGGTGTGAGGGTTGGCGGCCACCCGGCGCTCAGTCTACATTCATCAAATGAACCGGGTGAACTCTCGCAATGACTTTGGTCATGATAACAGCGCCATGAGCAATAATAACAAGTGGCGATGGTGGATGTGGATGGTAGCAGCCTACCGGCGGACTCACAGCCCAAGTTGTTTGGCTTGATCAGAGCGTTGGCAGCCATCTGGCGCTGAGTCTGCGTTCATCAAGTGAACTGGGTGAATTCTCGCAATGGCTTTGAGCCATGATGACAGCACCATAAAAATCATCATATGTATTATTATTATTATTATTTTATTTTTTGACCCCGATACTCAATTCCCGGGGAATGAAAAAATTACGCCATGCAATACAGAAAAGTAAAAAAAATCAAGCAGGAATGAACCTTACTCCTCCTCCTTCAAAAAACAGTTATGCAGTAAAATGGCATTGTACCGCTGAATCAAAAAGGAGAGTCGCTGAAATAAAAAGCTGATTTCTCTGTCGTCGCCCGACTGATCAGCAAGCTTGCGACCGAGTTTCGAAAGGAAAACTCGACCCGACGCATTGACTCAACGGCAACTGGCTGAAAAATGTGCCCAGCCTGGATGTTTATTATTATTATTATTATTTTTAAGCCCACCAACACAAAGCCGCAGGCAGGAAAACTAGGCTAGACATACAAAATATGGTTGCAACGGCAATTTACTCTGTTACAATGGTGTTGTGGAAAGAAACCGCATTTCCTCTATGCAGAGCCATGGAAAGGCGTTGTAAAAGGAATGTTGTGTCCCGGGTGTCTTCTGTGATAGTGGCGCTATTATTATTTTTTGACCCCGATACTCAATTTCCACGGAATGAAAAAATACGCTATGCCATACAGAAAAGTACAAAAATCAAGCTGGAATGAACCTTACTCTTCCTCCTCTTCCTCCTCCTCCTTATTATTATTATCATCATCATCATCATCAAAGGCGAGGTACGAATCCTCCGCAGCGCCGACCATGATGCGAGGAAGTGGACGGTGGTAGACGTTGACGAACGTCGCGCGCGGCGGTCGGGCGTTAGTTGGTTGGTTTATGGAATCCGACGACGGGACCACGGCTGGCCGCGTGCGTGGATTCACGGTCGCCGTAAATCTGCGCGGCAACACGCCTTGTCCATTAGCGATGTCAAATGCGAACCCCGGGCCCCATTCAAGCACGCCGCGAGACGCCCACGCACCGCTACAAGCACCTGTTGCTTTCAGCCAATGAACCGTTGTCACTCAGTCGCTGGTCAAAACGCACGGTCCACGTTGACGTCAGCGCTCCGTGGATTTACATGGATATAGAAAAGGAGTCGTGGCGCCAACTTGGCCCCAAGGTGTCAAAAACGAACGAATTTCGAGACACGGACATGCGAGTGGAAGGAGGACGGGCGAAAGGACAACGTAAATGAGTGATATAGGCCTACATAGGGTGACAGTGACGTCACCGGATAAAAATTATGCACAGTTTTTGGCGCAGTAATATTTAGAAAGCCATGTCACGATATTAACACACGGAGTCCTGTGGGTTGAAATTACGTACGTTTTAATAATCGCCTGCGCAATAACGTAACAATAATGTTTGCGTTCGAGCGTGGAACCGGACGGCCGATCGAAATGTTGCGATTGTGAGACGTTTCGTATAGTTCCTTTGATGTCCAAAAGGACGAGCGGGGGGGGGGCGCAGTGCAGGCTGGACTTACGTCTGCAGCACTGCAACCGTGTAGCAGTTGAGCGAAAGTTTAACAGAGGCTTATTGGCGAAAACGCCGAAGTTATGCCCAAATCATATGTACCAGTCCTACAGTAAATAGGTAAAGGTAGCCCATACTCGATTACCGAGCGTAGAGTTCCGGAGCTGATCCCGGTTCTTGGCAGTCAGCCCGCAGGTTATGTGAGTCATAAACCTGGCGGTAGGCTGCCATTACTTTCCGCCAGGCCTGCAGTTATCCCCGCAACCCTTAAGAGGGCTGCTACCAATTTTGCTGCTTGGTGATCAACAGAGGCACAATGGGTGTGAACAGTTTGCCTAAGACTGTTACCCGACAGCGTCGCTACTGCGATTTGAACCCGGGCCCTTCTGCGCCTGAGTCCAGCACGCTAGCCACTCGGCTACCGAGCCACCATATAGGGCGAAACGTAAATTGTCTGCGCTTTGTTGCTGCCTCATTTCCCCGTTCGTCGACATAATTATCGAAGCGATACCTGTCGTTAGCTTCGCCCGACTGCGCTTACCCCTCGCGACGTATACCGATCGTCTTAAGCCAGAGAACCATAAAGGTATACGAAACGTCCTCCGACTACCGATGTTGCTGCACAGAATTGTGACAAGCGACACGGCAGTCAACACTGCTTACGGTCACGCCTCCGATCCTTTCTGGACTCGCGACGTGCATGACAAATGTCGTAATATCGCGTCGTCTGCATTGTCATGCTAAGGCCGCTCTGTCGGCGATACAGGCTCGCCTAGCCAGATGCACGACGTGGCGGTTTATTATAAGAACGAAACGGTTTAATTTCCTTCGCCGACCGCAGCTCCGTTACAGCCTGTTCGATTTGAACAGCGTTTGCAGCTTTGTAATCGTCAATACGATACGAGATGTTATTTTAACGTGCGCTCGAAAGCCGACATGAGTATCTCCAAAAAAGGAACCGACACTAAAAAGTGTAAAAACAGAAAAAGTATAAAGTAAAAACGGATGTGCTCAGAAGTAACATTAAACAGTCCGGGGAATCCGTGGAGTCAGTCCTGAAGAGGAAAAGGAAGGTTACGATGGGAAGGATTTGCAGAAAAGGAAGGTTTTAAGCCTGGAATGAAAGAGTGAGGAAGTGAGGAATACTAATAATAATAAGTATGAATGTTAGCAGCATGATGACCGTATAAGATTCTACAGTTAAGTCTTATTGTTCACAGCACATAAACTGAACTGGACTCCTGTCCACGTTTGCGAACTCCAGTGTGAACTGCCGCATGCATCGGAATACCTGCATTAAGAGCTAATCGAGCACTAACCGTCCTAGTTTCGCTGCAGCCAATCAATACGAACTATAGTCGTCGCGAGCGCGTAACAAATGGCCAACTGGATCAAATTGCTCTGGTCAGTTCAGTTCAGTTCATGCGCTGTCAACAAACCATAAATGAATAGATGCAGTAAAAGATCGCCAGAGTTGCTTTGCTATTGATCTGCCGAGCTGTGTTCCTAAAAGAAGGCAGGATAAGTTTATATTACGATACAGTGAATGGTTTTGCCAATTTTGCAACAATTTGTAATACGCAATTAAGTGTTTATAGTCAAGTTTCCTGTTCTTGTAGTTGTTTATGTTGCTACCAGCATGATGAATAAAGATGATTATATAATACCTCACAAACTCGTACACATAGTGGAAACGACGCCAATATTTTAAGGATGTAAGTGATTTCTTACGTCTTGCACGCCGACAGCGCCGATAAGCCAATGCATTAATCGGCTACACCGGTTTTACCCGCGCGACGCTACGCAAGCGCGGGTACTAGCAACAGTCCTGTGTCCGTGTCTGTGTCTGTGTCCGTCACAAGTCGGTGTTCTGTCGAAACGGATGGACGGAATGATCTGGTTTTAGGCACGGGGGCTTCTTTCGACCAGTCCTACACCGTGTTTTAAAGAAATTGGGGTATCTACAAAAATATGGGTACTTCCTTCTGGAACTTTTTCCTAAACTCCGGACTTGGAAAATTTCGCCACGGCATATCGATCGTCGAACGTGCTATCAACTGAGCTCGAGAAAGGTGACATTGCCTCCGAGCTGCGACGCTCGACCGCTGTAGTTTATCGCAGAGATCGCCGAGTTTTGTCTACGACACTGTATATATTAAGGAACGTATAAGCTACAGTTCAGTGTATTTAATTTTGGCATGCGTTAAGAATTTCGCGTAGAAATGAAATCAAAACTATATACACTAGCCGGCAATCATCGATTTCATTACTTGACTGGTGAACACAAAACGTTTAGTGTCACTGTCGCTGCAAAATTCTCAACGCATGCCAAAATCAAGTACACGCGATTGTAGTTTATAGATATGCTTTCCTTAGGCCTAATGTATGCGAAAAAAATTCACCAGTTTCGGTCAAGTACTAAAAGAAGATGCACACAAGAGAAAATCGGTTCCTTTTTTCTGCCTCGCGGTGTACATGCAGTATAAGTCTTACGCGGCGGCGGCTGCTGCTGCTGCTGCTGATACGACGGCAATAATTACGTATAGCCGCTGAATACAGATGAACGCTAATACGTGCATGCCGCCGTGCATGATGCGTCGCGCCGCGAGCGTCCGCGCGACCGTCGTCGGAACGCTGTCGCCTCCCGGTACTTACTACCGTCCTCTGCAACAAGTATCAGCTGTCGCCAACATTACTGACCCGCGCGACGAAATACGCAACAAGCCAATTGAAGACACGACGATAGCAGACAAATACGAGGACGGACAGCGATTTAATGTTGGCGTAAGCCATGCGACGTGAGAAATGCGTTCAGAACGCCCACGAGCTTTCGAATAATTACGACTACGACTACTGTGATGAAATTCAATTCTTTACCGCAGCCAAATCACTAAATACCTGCGTCCACGCAGTCGACGCAGCACAAAAACCATTTCATTTTCACGCTACAGAAAGTAGCTTACGCCGCCTATCTCGCACTGTGTGTTGTGAGGAAATTTGGGTATCTCCAAAAATTAGGGTGCTTCCCTCGGGGGCTTTGTCCCAAACTACGGACTTAGAAAATCTCGCCGCGGCAAGTCGATGATCGCGTTGTCAACAAAACTCGTCGTCGTCGACGGTCGAGTTTGTTGCCTACACCCATATGACAACCGAAAGTCATTTCATTTTCACGGTTGTAATGCACCTATGGTCTAGGTTCTCTTAGTAATGGGCGCACTATAAGTTTCTGATATGATATGATATGATTATCAACTGTAACCCTCTAACTCCACTCGATTCGATGTAGATCTGTCGTACAGTTTGTTTCTACAGCTGACAAGATTTTGACTGACAGCGCGTCGCGCGGTCCGTCCGTGGTAGCAGATTTTTTTGGCCTACATTGTCACGTCCAGCATTGTCATGCTTAGCACTTCCGTCCGACAAGGTCGCGCCTTGCAATTTCACGCCCTGTACGTTCGTCTCGCATCGTCTGTTGTTGCAGTTTCATGCCGTGCAATTTTCCTTGTCCGTCGTTGGCTTTGTTTGCATTTTTAGCCGACCCATTTTCGTCGCACGTGTCAAGCAAATCGATCACTGCGTGCTGCGAGTGCGGGACGTTTCGTACAGCTACTTCGCTGTCTGAAATGACGATTCGTATGCCGGAGAAAGGAGAATGGCGGAACTGCAACCGTGTATAGCAGTTGAGCGGAAGTCTAAGAGAGCAGATATTTGTCAAAGTGACCTGACGAAAATACCGAATTAATGTATTAGATCAATATATTAGTACTAACGGCGAATCGTCTGTCAATTTGTTCATGCATAATTTTCAAGTTCATTGACATATACGCTGCTGTGTTTCTGTGTCGCTACCGAATTTTCGGTGAATAAAGATTTATAT
>Ga0136654_1000438_pt1 | contig 12870 bp, 6 predicted proteins | sample InaspJWI70metaG_FD_94865 | JGI IMG/M metagenome (GOLD analysis project Ga0136654, IMG submission 94865) | Marine gutless worms symbiont microbial communities from Oahu, Hawaii - Inanidrilus sp. 1 OAHU.JWI-70 metaG (version 2) | ecosystem: Host-associated > Annelida > Digestive system >... | reverse complement strand
TACATATTAAGTGGGGCGTGGCTGTAGGCCCCACCGTCATCGGAGCTGGTACTCGACATTTGCCCCCTTCCCGGATACACGCCCCCGTAACCAACCCGCGCTAGCGCAGACGTACGCGACAGTGGTTTTCGGGGAGGGGCGGGTGTCCAGGGAGCAAATGTTAACTGTCGGGCGTGGCTTAGCCTTACGGACGACAGCAACAGCTGCAGTAGGCCCCGGCTAAAGTCCACAAAGCATTAAGCAACGTTCCAGCTAACTCACTGCCAAGACTGGGTCCTGCTGCAGACAGTCGCTGCAGCAAGCAACATGAGCGTTGTGTCAACATCGCTGAGGTCGTAACTTTGCGACATACGAAGCCAGGGCCGAGCGCGAAGCGCGAGATACAAGGACGGGTGTCTAGCGGCAGAGCCGCTAGTGTTACTATAACGTTTATACAGAATTACAACGTTCTCATAGTGGATTTTGGTTCGTATTATAATAATAGAAAGAACTATAAACAACGTTGAGAACGTTGCAGTGTGTCATTCTGTATAAACGTTATGTTGACATTTTGCTGATTTAAAAGAAAAAAAAACAAATTTCTTTAGTCTTAAAAATTAGTAAAAAACGAATTTTAATATTTAGTGAACTTAGCTTGATAAGACGTGTGCTGTGGACCGGCGTGGGGCAGGTGCGCGGTCGGAGCACGTTCCTGAAGGTCGGTCAGTCGCTGATCCTGCGCCGGCGGCTGCAGACCGAGAAGAAGCTGAAGCACAACATGATCCACTCGCTGATGCCGCCCAAGGTGGCCGAGCAGGTGCTTCGCTCGCGCGAGAACGAGCAGCGTTCGTCGGACGACCGCAGCGGCGCCGCTGCCAACCAGCAGCCCGGCACCGTCGACATGTTCCGCCGCTTCCACATGCTACAGGTAGCCAGCCAGCCCCGGCGGGACCGTTATTGCACGGTGTCTACAACTCCTCGAATTCTACTGATGCTCCTGGAAAATTATATAATTAGCAGTGTTGATGGCACAGTGTTGAGCGCTGGTCAGAGCTCATCATCACGCGCTCATTTGTAGACATTACAAACTTCACCTGCATTTTGATATTGTATGCTTGTCACATAAAAATCTTCAGGAATTTTTAACAAAATGTATCCTGGATATCTCTGTGCCTTCAGTGCTTTGACGCTGTTGGTTGGGCGGCAGGAAGGGCATCCGGCCTGTAAAAAACTGAGTGTTCGGTTGCTGGCATGGTTATCTGTCTGGAGTGAGGTGCAGACTTGTATATGGCCCAGCTGATGCCAGTGCTACTCACTGTCTCTTGCTTCAGTAGAATCCAGATTGGTTTACCTTTCTGGTACCGGCTTACCCAGGGGCCTTTAAACAGGTGTGTGTGTATCCTGGATATCTCCTGAAAATTTCCTGGAAATTGGTTGGGCTGGATTTGTAGACACCCTGTATTGACGCTGGCCGCTTCCGAGCCGTGAGCGTCTATGTAACGGTACGGTGTCCGTCCGTCTGTCTGTCCTTTCGATCGACAGCAAGGAAGCGGCAGCGTTGTGCAGCTGGTTTGTCGCACGCGGCTCAGGCGCGGGCGGTACATATCGATCATAGCTGCCGACACCAGAGCATGGCAGCGACCAGTGTCACGCTGCGACCCGAGGTACGAGGATCGTCATGGACTTGTTCTCTGGGTTGTGAATATGGATAGTGTTTGTGGCACAGGAGTAAGTGTGGCAGACGGCGAGTGGCGCCTGTGAAGTCACGGCTAGGCGGAACAGAGAACTGAAAATGGTTTATTTTAATCATGTTATTATTAAATTATTCAAGTGAATCTTGGGACTTTGAAAGTGTGATCGTTTTGTCGATATCATATAATGTATATTCTTGCAAACGCTGTGTGCCACCTTTTCGCCCCCCTGTCCTCCCCCTTCGATTCAATATATTGTCACACTCCAGACTGACTAGAGGTCAATATGACGTCGCATTGTCATATACTGCAGAGTGCAGGTCATCATCATTCGTTCGTTAGTAACATAAGGCATGCACTGGTGGCACTTCACTGTGCATACATGCCGAACATTATGGCTATACAGATAGCAATAAAACATTTTATGTAGTTAGAATACACAGCTAGAATTACTGGGAATAGTACATAGTACAGTACAGTACACGTGTGCAGATGGACAACGTAAGCATCCTGTTCGCGGACATCGTGGGCTTCACCAAGATGAGTTCCAACAAGTCGGCCAAGCACCTGGTGATGCTGCTGAACGACCTGTTTGGTCGGTTCGACGACCTGTGTCAGCGTCACGGCTGTGAGAAGATCAGCACGCTCGGCGACTGCTACTACTGCGTCAGCGGGTGTCCGGAGCCGCGCGACGACCACGCGCGCTGCTGTGTCGAGATGGGTCTCGCCATGTGCGTCGCCATACAGGAGTTTGACCGCGTCCACAGTGAGGAGGTCAGTCAGCATCACATTTCGTTACATTATCATCATCATCATCTTGTTGACACTGGCCGCATAGTGTACGGAGCAGGGTCTATGAAACGGTCGAGCGTCCGTCCGTCCATCTGTCTGACTGATCGACCGCAGCAGCTGCGGATTTGCTGATGATTGCCCGACCGGCAGTAGATAGCGATCGATTGCTGTAAAGCAGGCACCGCGGCACAGCGCTCAGCAGCAAATGCGGGCAGTGTCATATTGACAGCTGACAAGCCTAGGTCTATATGACTGAAGCCCCGTGTCGCTAGCCAACCATGTTTTCGCCAGTTGTCGCCGACTACCTGTCTTACGCTGTTTGTGCCATAGCCGCTTGTGTCTAGCCAATTGTCGCTATAAGTTAGTCGCCAGACCACCTGGCGGACCACCAGTTGAAACGTGGGAGCTGTGTAGGTGAACATGCGTGTGGGCGTGCACACGGGCACCGTGCTGTGCGGCATCGTCGGCACGCGGCGCTTCAAGTTCGACGTCTGGTCGCACGACGTGACGCTCGCCAACATGATGGAGTCTGAGGGCAAGCCGGGACGTGTACACGTCTCCGACGACACGTACCGATTCATCAAGGACCTCTACGAGGTCGAGCCGGGCGACGAGGTCGAAGGTGAGACCTGCCTCTTGCGTGCACGCTTCTTCACTGATTGACACTGTTGCGTGTTTGATTGTGTAGCAGGAGCATGCGGCCGTGGACCCCGGCATTCTAGCATGCCGGGGGCCACGGTGCGGGAGACGGCGAGCGGTACCTGTGGAATCACGGGCGGAACAGCGAACTTATAAATATTTCATTGACGTCTATGTAGCGGTACGGTGTCCGTCCGTCTGTCTGTCCCGTCGATCGACAGCAGCAGCGACGTATAGCTAGTTTGCTGGTGTACTCAGCGCGAGCGGCAGATATCAGTTGATAGCTGCCGACCGGCCAGCGTCATGCTGTGATCGGAAGGACGACGGTCAGCACAGACTTGTTCTTTTGTTCTCTCAGTTGTGACTGTTGTGACGTTTTATGGGCCAGTGTGTGGGGCATATAGCTTGGATGGAATTGAATCTGTATGGTGTGGGGTGCAGAAGGTGGGGCAGACGGCGCCTGTGGAGTCACATCCGGCCCATGAAAACAGCTGGTGCCACTTGCCCAAAAGTACGGTTCTCTTGTGGAGCGAAACTCAGGGGGAACCACGTGACTAAGCTTTACCTGGAAAATAGGATAGATACGATGCGAGATACTATTTTAACGTGCGCTCAAAAGCTGACGTACGTCAGCTTAATCGGCCGGAAAACGGCTGTTAACGCTAAGTATTCAATACTCGTTGTACAGAGTATTAAATGCAATGTTTAGAACAGATCGGAATCTTTGGAAAAATGTTCTTGTTCCAGTAATTTCATTTGTAGACTGTTTGCTGATAACCATAATATTCATTCAAGATAGTTAAGCTTTTCCTTTGCTGTTTGTTTTATTTATTATGCTGCCAGACGGAGTGGTGATTGGTAGTAAATGGAGATAATGAACCTCATATTTTGCCACCAAAATTATCCATCATTTTGCTGCTGAGTGTGAGCTAATGGTGTTTGATATTTAATTTTAGGTAACGGTCGTGTATTTGGCATCTGAACTAACGTCGTAATGTCCGTTATAACAGCTGTTTACCACCTGAATTTAGACTAGACTGTTTCTTTTTTCTTTGCTCGCTTATTCTGGAAGAGGCCTTTGGGCATCAGTGGCTCAGCATGTCTACAGGATGGATGCCCTTCTTGTAATCCAGCCACTAGTGTCGTGAGGGAAGGGGTGTTCCACCTTTGTGCAGGCTCTCTGATGCCAGTGCCCTTTATTGAACTGCTGAATGTACCGTAAAATGAGCGTATCCTGGTTTTCTAATTTGAAGATATTGCATAAAGTTTGTGTTTGTCTACAATGTGTTTTTGATGTTGTAATTGCATAAGACCAAAGAGTCAGAATCCTGCAACAGCGTGATTGTGGCAGTACTGAACTGAACGTGCAGTGAAATAAACGTAAATGATAGAGTTACTAAGAGCGTCAGTTTTTTTCCTGTGCAGCTGGCATGCAAACTGGATGTATGACCTAGTTAGTCGAAAGTGCATAGGATGCTAGGCAGTTAGCTGTGTCTGTTGTAATCGCTTGCTTACACTGTAGGCTACTGTCTGTTTGGCAAATCCGGATGTATGGCGTGGATCACAGACCGATTGGCTTGATCGTTTTACTGGCGAGGTTTTGCTTGACAGTCGCTGACGACTGTAGTCCTGTGATATGTCGACGTTCGCTGAGTGCCGTGCCAGATTGCGTTACGTTTACAGTCCCTGTTGCAGTTGTGTGGGTAATTGTAGACCTAGCTCTAAAAGGTTTCCTTGTTGGGCGCCGAGAATGCAAATTGTGCTGCTGTCATTGCCGTGGTTGATCTGTGCATTGCCGCGAACCAATTCGTGGCCCTGTTGCGACAGCCTGTGCTACAAACTGACAGGGAAAGCGCGCTGCAATACTACACGGGATGGGAGTATTTAGCGTACACTACATTGGCCCTGGATCATTTTCCTGTGGTTGAAGTCACCTTTCAGAGTCGCTCAAGCTAGCCAGTTTGCTCACCACTGTGGAATGTAAGTGAAGATTAGCGAAGAACAGAAACAGAAGACGGTCGCTGGGAATCGCAAGGGACTGAACACACATTGTAGTGGTTTCTGAAACCCAGTCGATCGACTTCTTGTTGCTTGCACGTTGAACTGGAATCGTGTTCCGCGAGTATAATAATAATAATAAACACATTTGTACAGCACGGTAAGGTCGTAATTTCAGAGGCGGCCGCCGATGGATATAACGTGTGGAACAGCTGCTACCTGGCAGTGCGGTTGCGGCGCGAAACTGACATGCCGGGAAGAATGCGTAACGTGCACGAGGCAGCCGGGTCAGCCAACCGCCGCTGACTGACGTAGCGTACAGTGTCTGTTGCTTGTTCACGTGATCAGCCGGGCGAGCCAGGAGCGAAATGTCAAGGCTGCATCGTGTGTGTCGGTCGATAGCTGGGACCTGTGGGTCGCCGAGGTTCCGAGGCTGGCGGGCGGGGCAGGCCGGAGTCCGGTGCCTGACCGACTGTAGACTGCTTCCGTGCCGTCGCTGGAAATGTTACAATAGACACGAGATGAGGGCAGGGGAGGGGAGGGACGGCGCTGGCTGAGTTATTGAACAGTTGTTGCGGGCAAACGTGCATGCTCAAGAAGATGCTATACTGGCTCTTCGTGATAGAACACATCCGACCGTCGTTGTCCGACCGTTGATATTAATTGCTCGCTTCAGTGGTCCGTCTATATATAGTGCAGCCGTCTGTAACAGCGGCTGAGTCTTTTTATGTGTCCACGATAATGACCGGATGTTTTTTTGCATTTGATGTGTGCGGTTCGTTTTCGTTTTTTGGTGGTCGTTCATAACGGCGGTGCATGCCCTGCTTGGACGGCAGGGCTGAGCTTCTAGCGAGTTTCTCAGATTGTTGGGCTGAACAGGAATTCCGCAGATTTAGGGACCGATATTCTAAAAGGCATCTTCTGGTTATTCTGGACATTTTCTCTGCATCACTGCTACACCCGTGCATGGGAAACATCACTGACCAGTGGAGACTGGAGGAAAAGGAAGTAAGGGCCAGCGTATTGGCCTCACATTTGTAAATCTGGTCTATGTGATAAGAAACTGTCTTATGTTCAGTCTAAGTCTCTGCGACACTTGTTAACGGATTTCTTACTTAACTGCAGTGCTCGTGAAACTTTTTGTATTAGCACATGTACATTATGTTATGCAAAAAACGGGCCATTGGCCACTGATCAAAACAGGTGCCAGGTATTTCACAAGGTAATGTAGCGACATCTGTAAGCAGAATCTTTAATGTTAACTTAATTAACAATTAACTGCTGATTCTCGTTGATGAAAAGAGTTTTGAAAACCAGTGACCAATAGGCGACGTTACGGATATGAGTACAGTGGTACGTTTTGATGCACGGCTGACCGTTAGCCCCTTCTTGCGGTACTGCTCGGCGAAGATCTCAAGATGGACTTCTAGCAACTTGGCTGCACCGTCTAGCTGACGACACCCAGCTTTCACGGAGTTGTCCCATGCAAGACCGCCGATGATGCTGGTGGTGGTGTTGGTGGTGGTCGCTTGGAGAGCGCTGAGGTGCATGGTGACCGGTGGAGGTCGGTAATTGAGATAATTGTGGTGGTACATGAAAGCAACGCTTTCAGGCAATTATGCGAGGCCGCCGAGACGGAAACTGCCGCTCGATTAGCGTGTTGGACGAACATTTCACGGCGCAATCGATTAACTTTATGCCATGCACAGCTGCCAGTGAACGTCGGGCAGTCGGCGTTTAGTGTTTGTTTTGTGTCTCCGCATGCACTCACTACACTCTACGTTATACTCTAATGGCGTATTTTATTGTGTCGACGTACCGCAGGTGCTATACTAGGCCATAGTTAACAACAAGTGGCTGCAGTACTGGCAGTGACAGGCCGCATCGCTGCTGCCACGGCAGTGTCGAATAAGGTTGGGATATTGACCGTACGCCTGATATTTCCTATACTTACAATGGACCCGGAGATGCCTGCCAGTTGCCCCTTCCCTTTGGAAGGATCTTCACCCCCACCTAGTACGTGGTTCCTTGTTCACACTCGAGAGTAGTCCACTCCAAACGGCATCTGGATCGGTTCAGTCGTCTTAGCACAGCTCGTGAATCGTGATTGTGGCCAGCAGACACACACACACACAGCACGCTTTGCATGGTGATGCGGCCTAACAACAACAGCCGTTTAACGGCCTCCTGGCCGACATCTTCATTGCCGTCGTAGTCCCTGCTACTACGACTGCCCATGCGCTGCTATAGAGGCGCTGCTTGTTAACGGAGCTGGGCCAATGTTTGCTGTATGCTGGCTTAACTGGATTTTTTTTCTCGGTGACTCAGATTGCTGTAAAGTCGATGAAAGCGAACGCAGTCAGTCTGGTCCGACTGGTGGTTGTCTCTAGTAAATCTTCTAGCCTTCTTCATAGAACTGTCACGCATCACATCGTTGTGGAGCCGCGCCGGCAGTAGTTACCACTCTGAAGCGTGCCCGTTCTCCAGTGGCGTTGTGACCCCAACGTCATTGCAATGCAGAAATGCTGCGTTGCCTTCATAGTTAGACATGAATCTATAGCACGCTTCCTTGCATTCTTGTCACTATAGCCGTTGTAGATGGTGTAAATTGTTGGGACGCGACTTGACTTGATGGTCGCCTGGGGATTTTGGAGAGGGCTTTCCCAAACTAAGACCTGCTTTGTTTATACAGTACATCGTGCTGTGGCATAGTGGTTAGCGAAGTTAACGCACGTCGGGCCCCGTTAGTACTTGGATAGGTGATCGTCTTCGGGCGGGTATACCATAGCATAGTGCATAGCGGGTATACCACCTCGGTATGTAACAAGCCATCTAGGTCAACTCAGCCCGACCTGGCCCAACGGACGCGACGCCACTGCCTGCTGGGATTTTTACCGAGTTGCCTGCATCCTCTTTTCTTGTTTTCGCTGTCTTTTTTTCGTAATTGTGAATTTTTCTGTCACTCAGTGCAGATGATTCCATTGCATCGGGAAAAGACTCGACCTGCTGAGGCTGTTACTAGTGTATAGGACGTTAACCCGCGCTCGCTGGCTGTTGAGTGCATGTACAGAATTAGCAGTCGCTGGTGGAAATAGTAGGTAATTTCCTGGCGGGCGTCGGAGAAGACGCACTTGTCTGCGCCGCCTAGATTGACACACGTGGTCGGCAATTCTAATCAGCGCCGGTCGGTCCGGTCGACTCACTCGTGTTGGTCGCCACATTTCATTTCGCTAATGAGTTGAGCCAAGCCCGAGTACCGAGTACTGGATACACACTCCAGCCGTCGTCTGTCGGTCGGTCTGTCCACAGAGCCCTGCATACTGTTAGCATAACAAGAAGCTTGTGTTCAGCTTCCTACGTCGCTGTAAGCATGGATACTACTCGCATTTGCTGCTGACCGCCGTGCTGCAGTGGATATGGACCGAAAGGCGGCCCTGTCTGCTGCAGACGCTCCATGCAGCATCGATCGATGTCGCCTACCCGCGGGGCCCACAGCAGCAAACCCGCCACACGCCGCGGCTGTGGCGCAAGATGGCACAGAAAGACAGGCGGACACTGCATCGCTACATATACCCTGCCGCATACTCTGCCACTTAGATGCAAAAAAGTTATTACGTTTTTTATTCTTGTCACATTTCAATGTTTTTTAACGTTTAAAAAATTTTGAACGTTTTATATTATGAAAAAAAGCATTTGTACATAAAACTGCAAATGTAACTCAAAATAGTATTTTAGTGATATTTTGCAATTTGCGTCGTTGCTACATTATTTATACTATATATAGATCGGCAGTGCTAAAATTATAACACATAAAGCACCATAGACAGCAAGCAATACAACATACAAAAAGTCACGTTATTTTACACTGACCCGATGATGAACGTTTTTATCACGTTTTCAAAAGTTTTTTCCCACGTTTTTCTAACGTATTTAAACGTTTTTTTTAAATTTTCCTCCAACGTTTTTACATGTATGCTGTGCGAGCAATGTCGGTAGTTACAGGAGTCCATGGTGTGTCAGTGTCGCGCTGCCTGTCAGAGTGGCGACCCGTGTTTGCTGACAGACTGTGTTGGGCGCGCGCCGCAGACGCCGTGTAGGCCTACTTCGGTTAGCTTTGCTACGTTATCGATTCGTGTCGGTCGACGACACGTTGCCGGTACTGTTCTGGCGTGGTTTCCGTGTCCCGCGCGCGCGTACGGTTACCGACCGTGTAACCGAATATTGTTTGTCTCTCTTTCTGCCTGCTGCCCAGCCTGCTGCTACTCGCTCAGGTCGAATTTCGGCAAGGCCTGTTCACAGCGAACCAGCTGAGCCGAGTTCGCGAACTACGCTCTGAACGGCCGCATTGGAATACGTGTGTTGAGAACTAACCGAGCACTAACCGTCCTAATTACGCTGCAGCCAATCAAAATACATGTACGACGTATAGCTACGACGCTGACGCGCGTGACTAATGAGCGCGTGGTGTGAATGGGTCTGACTTGTTCGGGTTAGTTCAGTTGATCGTCATGGAAGCGTGCAACTCATTGCCACCTTGCTCCGTGATCCAGCGCTGACTCTCACTGACTTAGACAATCAGACTGATGCCGAAAACTGCTTTGTTGGCGGTTTCTGTTTTGACGGCGCGCCTCCATCGTTTCTTTAGAGTGGCGTGTTTTGAAATACCAGTTTGTGTCATGTATAGCTCCATGGTTTGTGTGCTGCCAGCAAGCGTACGTTGGGTGCCTGGGAGCTAGACGCCGGCCGGTGTACCGGCGTCGTGTGTGGTCGTCACCGCGTGGTGTGTGGTGAGCTCAAGACACGAGTCGAGAAGCTAGCAGACAGCGTGCAGTTCACCTAGATGACGACCACAGCTGTGCAGCAGCAGCAGCCCAGCACTGGTGCAGCTGGTGGATCAATGAGTCAAGGCCGTGACTGACGAGACTGGCCCTGGCGGCGGCCGCTATATCGATCGTCGTCGCCGCTATTTTTAGCCACCTGCAAGCACGGCCCGCCCCGCGACGTGCTGCTAGGGATGTGCCGCTTGCGTGCGAGATAGATATCGTGTAAACGTCTACCAAACTGAACTGTAGCGTAAACGAATACTGTACTGTGCTAAGGTACTAACAAGGCTCGAGTGCGGGTAATAGCCGCGTCGCCATATCGAATGCCAAAGTCAGTAGATGCCAGAGGCGATTTCTGATTTTCTGGCATTTCTGGTCATCAGATTAGCACGCCAATAGCAGCATTTAACTTTCTGTTAGTGTTCTATAGTGACCTTAAGTTTTATGCCCATTTCACACCGCCCGCCAGACGGTGTGAACTGGAAGATTTCTCGGAACGTGTTCAGACTTCAGATTTTCTGTCGGCGACAGTATTGATTTGTCGGGAATCCAGTTCACACCGCCGAAGCGGACGCGACACAGACAAGACAGTTCTGTCATGTCTGGCGGGCAGTGTGAATTGGGCATAAGTGTAAGCGTTATCCAGTCATAAGCGGATAAAGTCAACAGAACCGTAATTCTCAAGAAGAAGAATGTCCTGGGGGTATTTATATATGTAGGGCACTTTTGCTCTGCGATGCTGCTAGTTAAACGGTAGTGTAAATGAATGTGATGAAATCCGGTGAGTGCTCAGATAATAGGAATCAACTAAAGTATTCAATATCACAGTGTGATATATTGGTCACTTGATGCAAAATTAAGTGACTGATATTCTGATGAATAAACTGTCATTGAGTGTTGCCGAGCAAATGTTACAGGCGGCTGCTAACCATTACAGGGATTCAGTCCTACTTACATTAGGCTATGTACTTGTTACTGTATTACTGTAATAGTAATAAAATTTATATAGCGCCAGTATTCAGGCGAAGACTGCAGTCTAGGTTGTGACTGAGAACCATCTGCGTTTTGTTATCGGCCGCTGTGCGTCTAAACGTTTACAAGTTTCATGTGGATGTTTAACAAACGTAATGATACGTGCATCCCGGTGTGCTACCCGTTAGTGAGTGAGTAAACAGTGGGCAGTGTTTAGCTCCTGCTGGACACAACCGGCTACTTCCTGGAGGAGTCTTTCCCGTAATCCATTACACTGGTGTGGTCCCAGACAACAGCCTGGAGAGAGTAGGCACACACACCACAACAACCAGTACTGGCTACAAGCTAAACCAACAGTCATCTGTGTGTACTGCTTGTACATAGGCGTCAACTCTGGGCAGGATAATGGAGAAGCGTACTTTGTATATATTACATGGATGTACCTACTGAGAAGTGCCTTTCTTTATGCTCTTTAATATGACAGGTACGCAGGAATGACGGTATTTGCGTAGCACGGGCTAACATAGCGGCTTGGCATGGAACATCACATCTGTGATAGCTTACATAATATCATTGACGCGTTGACACCACTGTGGGACATGTCATGTGATTGTGTATTGTGGTTCGTAGTACATCACAGAACATTTTCAGTATTCTTTCCTCTTCTTAACCATACAGACTAATGATACAGTCCTCTCGGATGTTGTCAGTTCGGATGGAGGGAGGGATTTTATACGTGCTGATGAGAGCTAAATATTAGTTAATTGTTTTTTGAGACTGCTATAGTACTGACAAGTGAAGAAAAGACATAGTTGACTCAGCCTAATTTGGAAAGACAGATGGACCACATTTGGCCAATTCAGAAGCTGTTCATTGAAAAGATAGCAATAATTTATGCACGATAGTACCAATATTGCAAATTTTATTGCAGAATAGCTTGATGGGTTTGAAAGAAGGGAAGCGTATTTTTGCCGATTTTTAGTGAAAAGTGTGCCAAATTAGCTGTTATGCCTGTGCGCCGACCTGGTTAATATGCAGCTGAGGACAGTATTTATGATGTGGGCGGTTGAAGGTTGATTGACTGTCGGAGTGCAATGAGTTGACTTTATGCATATCACGGCGCCGTTCACTCGCCAGCGGCAGGAATTAATTAGCCAGCCGACGTACAGACCTTGGTATCTCTATTGGCTCCAGTAAAATATGTCAGCCTTGATAATATGTATGTGAATAAATCCTGAAAATGGTGCTCCATTTACGGGACGACGTGTTTGGGTTGTTACCCACGCCGCCGACGGTAGCCGTGGCCTGATTATTATATCTTCACTTGTGTCTGTGTGTTTGTTTGTTCGTGCTCTAAAATGAAAACAGATTGACAGTAGAGATATGGCAGGCTCTTTTTGGCATGCATGGACCCTGAGTTAAAGATTAGGGTTAAGATTAGAGGGTGAAAGCTGGCTTAGGTGTGCATGTCGATACGGCTGCATATTTTTCTAGTTATTTCTGCTACAATTACATTCTGATAGCAGTACCGATAGATACCACCTCCCACCTATATCCCATCAACCTTACCTCTGTCAGGACAGTTTCACAGCTGAGCTGGAAGTTTTGGCAGAAACCTTGATTTTGGTTAAAATAAAAGTAACAGAATGATATGGGTTAAAATGCGTTTTGCCACTTTTCATAGCTAAATTATATTACTTGTAATTTTGCTGTGTGTGTTCTGTGCTGCAGACATCAGGAAGCATAAAGAGCTGATTGAACAGTACGACCGAGCAACTGGCCAATATGTCGTTACAGTTGTGGAGAAGAGAGCTGGTGAGTTGTTTCCATTTTTTAAAACTCACTTCAAGAAAGTATGGAGACAGTGTAGATAACACTGTTGACGGGGATCTCCAGCGTCGTCTCCCTAATCGGAATGCACTGGTTCCAGGGCATGTGGCAGTAAAACTTTGCACCAACAAAATCCTCCATGATGG
>Ga0136654_1000437_pt1 | contig 12923 bp, 16 predicted proteins | sample InaspJWI70metaG_FD_94865 | JGI IMG/M metagenome (GOLD analysis project Ga0136654, IMG submission 94865) | Marine gutless worms symbiont microbial communities from Oahu, Hawaii - Inanidrilus sp. 1 OAHU.JWI-70 metaG (version 2) | ecosystem: Host-associated > Annelida > Digestive system >... | reverse complement strand
GTTTGAATTCTTTCGAATATTTCTTTCTCGTTGTCATTAATCGTTACCTCAGTTAAGTTTCATTATCTCTTAACTGGGTGGTATCAATCTATTGGACCATGTCAAATTTAACCGATCTTGCCGGCGCTAAGCCCGCCATCTGCGATGACTTTACCGGCATGATTACTCTGACCCCATCGACGCGAGCGGAAACAAGCAGTCGGAAAATTGGCTAGCTTATCCGAGCCGGGCCGTCAAAAATCCGCCTACTCACCAGGCTGTTTAACTAAGCTCTTGATAATAATGGATTTAAATTGTTGGCACAGGAATTGCTCCGCCTTGAGTATCTAGATTCAGCAGGGGAAGCCACATGGCGGAACAAAACCAGGAAGCAGCAGAAGAGGCGGCGGCCGGCGGTAGTAACAAGAAAATGATTTTTATAATCGTCGGCGCGCAGCTGCTTATCGGCGGTTCGATCGGCGGCACGCTGCTGATTGTCAGCGGCGGCGATGATAGCGCCGCAGCGGAAGTCGAAACCGAAGTCGCACCAACCCGCGACGATCCGAGCTATATCGATTTGAAGCCCGCATTTACGGTCAACCTGGCGCCTGAGGATTCGGTCGGTTTCCTGCAGATCTCGATGCAGGTCCTGACCTTTAACGACGAGGTCGCCAAGGATCTGGAAAAACACAAGCCCTTGATCCGCAACAATCTCCTGGTTTTATTCGGCCAGCAGAAATCAGTCGAACTGCGCGCGCCCGAGGGTAAGGAACAGCTGCAAAAATCGGCCCTGGAAGCGGTACAGACGGTTGTCGACGAGCATGGTTCCGGCGGCGAAGTCGACAACGTATTCTTTACCAGCTTCGTAATGCAATAGGGGACAGACTTGAGTAGCGATATTCTCAGTCAGGACGAAGTCGATGCCTTGTTAGGCGGCGTCGATGACGGCGCTATCGATACCTCGGCCGCGGACAGGGAATTCGACGGCGAAGCCCGGCCATTCGACTTCAACGATCAGGAGCGCATCGTCCGGGGGCGCTTACCGACCCTGGAGATGATTAACGATCGTTTCGCGCGTTACTTTCGGGTCAGCTTTTTCAACCTGCTGCGCATCTCGCCGGAAATCTCGGTCAGCGGCATCGAGATGATCAAGTTTTCCGAGTACATGAATTCGATGGCCGCGCCGACCAGTATGAGCCTGCTTAAAATGGCGCCGCTGCGCGGCACCGGGATGCTGGTACTCGACCCGAAACTGGTTTTCATTCTGGTGGACAACTTTTTCGGTGGCAATGGCAAGATTCAAGCCGAGATCGAGGGCCGTGAATTCACCAGCACCGAACTCAGGGTCATCCAGAAGGTGGTGCAGATGTGTTTCATCGACCTGGTGAAAGCCTGGCAGCCGGTAATGGCGGTGGACTACAGCTACCACAGTCACGAAATCAACCCGCAGATGGCGAACATCGTCAGTCCCTCCGAGGTAATCGTGGTATCCAATTTCAACCTCGAGCTAGACGGCGGCGGCGGCGATCTGCAGGTGGTTTATCCCTACTCGATGATCGAACCGATCCGCACCGTGCTCGATGCGGGCGTGCAAAGCGATCATGGCGACCTCGATCAGCGCTGGTCGATTTTACTCAAGCAAGAGTTGATGCACGCCAGGATAAATTTGCAGGCGCTGTTTGTTGAAAAACAGTTGCCGGTATCCGATTTGATCAATTTCAAGGCCGGCGACATCATCCCGATAGAAATGCCCGAGCAAGTGTTGCTGCTCGCCGAGGAGATGCCGATCATTCGCGGCCAGTATGGCGAGCACCAGGGTAATACCGCGGTCAAGGTCGAGGATATCGTCAAAATCTACGATCCCGAAAACCAAGACATTAAAAGCGCTTTCGCGCAATCTGAATAGTCTGCAGGAGACCGATATGAGTACCGAAACAGAAGAAGCCGTGGATCAGGATGCGTTGGCGGAGGAATTGTCGGCAGCCACCGAAGGGCGATCCGACACGGATTCCGAGGGCGCGGCCGAGGCGGACACCGACGACGGCTTTCAGCAGGTAGACGCCAAGCAATTAAGTGCAAGTTCGAATCCCGGATCGGGCGAGGTCAAGCTCGATGTGATTCTCGACATTCCGGTCACCATTGCGATGGAAATCGGACGCACGCAGATCAGTATTCGCAATTTGTTACAGCTCAACCAGGGTTCGATCGTCGAGCTCGACCGGCTCGCCGGTGAGCCGATGAACGTACTGGTCAACGGCACTCTGGTGGCGCATGGCGAAGTAGTCGTGGTCAATGAAAAATTCGGGATTCGGCTAACCGATGTCGTCAGCCCGGCCGAACGGATCAAGAATCTACGCTAATGCGCTGGTTGCTACTGCCAGTGATTTTATTTTCCGGTGCGCTGCAGGCCCAGGCCGAGATCCAGCTCGATACGCCGCTGGAACCGATTTCGTCGCCTTACTTGTTAAAGCTGACCGGTGGTCTGCTGTTGATCGTGGCCTTGATTTTTTTATTGGCCTGGCTGGTGAAAAAATTTAATCTCAATCAGCAGTCGCATAACGGCCTGATCAAGATTATTGCCGGAATTTCGATCGGCACCCGCGATCGCATCGTATTGCTGCAAATCGGCGACGAGCAAATCCTGGTCGGATTAACCCCGGGGCGCATCGCCAAGCTGCACACCCTGTCGCAACCGCTGGAAGCATCTGGCGAGCAGGCGCTCGCCGGATCCTTCGCCGACAAAATCAATCGCCTGATGGGTGAGCGGGAAAATCCATGAAATACCTGGTCGCCCTCTGCCTGATGATGCTAATCCCCGAAGCGCAGGCGCAATCGGCCGGCATCCCGGCGATTTCGGTCGACGCGGGCAACGGTACCGATCAGACTTATAGCGTAACCCTCGAAATCCTGGCGCTGATGACGATGTTGACGTTATTGCCGGCGATTTTGCTGATGATGACTTCTTTTACCCGCATCATTATCGTGTTGTCGATATTGCGTCAGGCGCTCGGCACCGCGCAAACGCCTTCCAACCAGATCATTCTGGGGTTGGCCCTGTTTTTGACCCTGTTTGTCATGTCTCCGGTATTCGACCAGGTCTACCTGCTCGCGATACGGCCTTATCTGGATGGTTCGCTGTCGGCACTGGAGGCAATGCGGGCGGCCGCCGATCCCTTCAAGACCTTTATGTTGGCGCAGACCCGCGAAACCGATATCCGCATGTTTGCCGATATCGCCGGGGTTACCGAAATCGAGTCGCCGGCAAAAACGCCGTTAACCCTGCTGATGCCCGCCTTTGTCACCAGTGAGCTGAAAACGGCGTTCCAGATCGGCTTTCTGATTTTCATCCCCTTCGTCGTTATCGACCTGGTGGTAGCCAGCGTGTTGATGTCGATGGGTATGATGATGCTGTCGCCGATGATTATTTCGCTGCCGTTCAAACTGATGCTGTTTGTTCTGGTCGACGGCTGGGCCTTGATCATGGGAACGCTGGCGTCGAGCTTCCTGGTAGGGGTCTGAGATGACGCCCGATATGGTAATCGATTTGTCGCAGCAAGCGCTTTACTTGATTGCGATGATTGCGGCGCCGATGCTGCTGTCGGCGCTGGGCATCGGTTTGTTGATCGGTATGTTCCAGGCCGCCACCTCGATCAACGAACAGACGCTGAGCTTTATTCCCAAGCTCATGATTCTGCTGCTGTCGATTTTAATCGCCGGACCCTGGATGCTTAACCTGTTGCTGGGTTTTACGCGGCGTCTGTACCTTGGGATTCCCGGTCTTATCGGGTGACCGGATGGATTTTAGTTTCGCCCAGGCCACGGCATTTGTCGGCACCCTGATCTGGCCCATGATGCGCATCGGTGCGATGCTGCTGGCGATGCCGGTAATCGGGACGCGCCTGGTGCCGATCCGGGCCAAGATCATCATCACCCTGGTGCTGTCGGTACTGGTGGTTCCCCTGTTGCCCGCCTTGCCGCAGGTGGAGGCGCTGTCGCTGGCGGGGGTGTTTATTTCGGCGCAACAAATTCTGATCGGATTGTCGATAGGATTCACGCTGCAACTGGTGTTTGGCGCCTTGATGATCGCCGGTGAAGCAATCGCCATGAGCATGGGCCTCGGCTTCGCTTCGATGGTCGATCCCACCAACGGGGTCAACGTGCCGGTAATATCTCAGTTCCTGATCATTATCGGTACCTTGCTGTTTCTCGCGCTCGGCGGTCATCTGATGCTAATCCAGCTGGTCGTAAGCAGTTTCGAAACCCTGCCGATATCGCCCGGCGGCGTCGGCCGGGATAGTTTTTGGGCTTTGTTTGCCTGGGGCAGCCAAATGTTTATCGGCGCCTTGTGGGTAGCTATCCCGGCGTTGATCTCGATGCTGGTGATCACGCTGTCGATGGGTGTCATGACCCGCGCCGCGCCGCAGCTGAATATTTTTTCCGTCGGCTTCCCGGTCACCATGTTCATGGGTTTCGTTATCCTGTTGCTGGTGTTGCCGGGATTCTTGCCGCGTATCAATCAGATGATGCTGCAGGCGATGCAGCTGTCGCAATCCATAGTGACCCCTTAAGGACCTTCGGCGATGGCAAACGAAAGCGACTCCGGTCAGGAAAAAACCGAACAACCGACCCCGAAGAAACTACGTGACGCAAAGAAAAAGGGTCAGGTTCCACGTTCCAAGGAACTCAATAGCATGACCGTAATGGTATTCGGCGCGCTCGGTTTGCTGTTCATGGGCTCGCACATGATTGCCGATATCTCGGGCTTCATGGCACAGTGCTTCAGCCTCTCGCGCGACGACGTATTTTCTCGGCAAGCCTTGCTCGAACGCCTAGCGTTCACGGTATCCGACGCCCTGGCCGCCATCGCTCCGTTCATGGTCTTGATGACCGTGATCGCAATTTTCACGCCGCTGGCGATCGGCGGATGGGCCTTCAGTCTCCAAGCCCTGGCATTCAAAACCGACCGTATCAATCCGCTCAACGGATTCAAGCGCATGTTTTCCTCAAGGGCTTGATGGAATTGATCAAGGCGATGGCCAAGTTTCTGGTGGTGTCGGTAGTCGCCGTGGCTTTTCTGTGGAGCAAGGCCGACGAATTTCTGGGTCTGGGCACTCAGTCGCTGGCGCTGGCGCTACAAAACGGCGCCTGGCTGATCGGCACCAGTTGCCTGGTGGTTTCGTCGACGCTGATTCTAATCGCCGCGATCGACGTGCCGTTCCAGCTGTGGGATCACTCGCAAAAACTGAAAATGACGCTACAGGAAGTGCGCGACGAAATGAAAGACACCGAAGGCAAACCCGAAGTCAAATCCAGGGTGCGCCAGGTGCAACAGGAAATGGCGCAACGCCGCATGATGGAGGCGGTGCCCGAAGCCGACGTCATCATCACCAACCCGACGCATTACGCGATAGCACTGAAATACGACCACGACAACATGGCGGCCCCGCTGGTGCTGGCGATGGGCAAGGATTTGATCGCGCTCAAGATCAGGGAAATTGCCGCCTTCCACGCTATCGAAATTTTCGAAGCGCCGCCGTTGGCGCGCGCTCTACGCCAGCTGCAAGATCGACCAGCAAATCCCGTCGCATCTCTATTTCGCGGTGGCCCAGGTGCTCGCCTTCGTATTTCAGCTGCGCATTTCTCGCGAATACGGCAGCGAGGCCCCGCAGCGACCCGAGCCCTATATACCAACCGATGAAGAAGCTTGACCGAGGAGTCGAATAAATGACCGGAGAAACTTTAAGCGCGCAACTCAGGGGCTTTAATCCCCAGGGACTGGGCGCGCCCTTAGTCGTCATCATGATGTTGGCCATGGTCGTTATTCCGTTACCGCCGAAGGCGCTGGATATGTTGTTTACCTTTAATATCGCGTTTGGCTTGGTGGTTCTGCTGGTGTCGGTATACGCCTTGCGACCCCTCGATTTCACCGTGTTCCCGACCATATTGCTGGTGGCGACGCTGCTGCGGCTGGCGCTCAACATCGCGTCGACGCGCGTAGTCCTGCTCGAAGGTCACACCGGCACCGCGGCGGCGGGCAAGGTAATCGAAGCCTTTGGCGATTTTGTCATCGGCGGCAATTACGCGGTCGGCCTGGTGGTGTTCTCGATACTCGTAATTATCAACTTTGTCGTGGTGACCAAGGGCGCGGGACGGGTGTCGGAGGTTAGCGCGCGTTTCACGCTGGACGCGATGCCCGGCAAGCAAATGGCAATTGACGCCGATTTGAATGCCGGTCTCTGTAGCCAGGACGAAGCGCGCCAACGGCGCAGCGAAATCGCCCAGGAGGCCGATTTTTACGGTTCCATGGATGGCGCCAGTAAATTTGTTCGCGGCGATGCCATCGCCGGCATACTAATTCTATTCATCAATATCATCGGCGGGCTCGCCATCGGGGTGTTCCAGCACGACCTGGAAGCCGGAGTCGCGGTGCGCAACTATACTTTGCTGACGATCGGAGACGGCCTGGTGGCGCAGATTCCATCGCTGGTGCTGTCGACCGCCACGGCAATCATCGTGACCCGTGTTTCGACCTCCGAAGCCATGTCGAGCCAGGTGTTCAGCCAGATGTTCGACAATCCGCGCGCGCTGGTGGTGGCGGCCACCATCATCATGCTGCTGGGATTGATTCCGGGCATGCCGAATGTCGCATTTTTGACGATCGCGGCTATCGGCGGCGGCCTGGCTTTCATGCTGCACCGCCGACAACAGCGTGGCGAGTTGGTCGAAGTCGAACCGGAGGAAGTCGAAGCGCGCCCCGAGCAGCGTGAATTGAGCTGGGACGATGTGCAGACCGTCGACATCATCGGCCTCGAGGTCGGTTACGGCCTAATACCTCTGGTGGACGCGCGCCAGGGCGGCGAATTGATGACCCGCATCAAGGGGGTGCGCAAGAAGCTGTCGCAAGAACTCGGTTTCCTGATCCATCCGGTGCATATCCGCGACAACCTGGACCTGTCGCCGAACAGCTATCGGCTGAGTTTGCTCGGGGTACCGATGGGCGAAGCGGAAGTGCAGCCCAATCGCGATCTGGCAATCAATCCAGGCACCGTCTACGGGGATCTCAACGGTACTCCGTCCAAGGACCCCGCATTCGGCCTCGACGCAATGTGGATCGAGCCTACGCAGCGCGACCATGCGCAAACCCTCGGCTACACCGTAGTCGATTCATCGACCGTGATCGCGACCCATTTGAGCCAGTTGCTGCAAGATAATGCGCACGAATTGATCGGACACGAAGAAGTTCAGGAATTACTTGAAGTGTTAAAACGCAGTTCACCCAAACTGGTCGACGGGCTGACTCCGAAGCCACTCGAACTCAGCATTATCGTCAAGGTATTGCAAAATCTGTTGCAGGAACAGATCGCGATCCGCGATCTACGCACAATCGCCGAAACATTGGCAGAACACGGCAGCAAGAGTCAAGATGCCGGCGTCCTCGGCGCCCAGGTCCGCATAAGCCTGGGTCGCCAGATCGTGCAAAACATATTCGGAATGGCTTCAGAGCTTACTGTTATGACCTTGCATCCAAGTTTGGAACAGATTTTGCTTCAGTCTGTACAGGGGCAGGACGGCAACGTCATGGCCTTCGAACCGGGGATCGCGCAAATGATACATAGCTCGTTGAAACAAGCATCGGAGAACCAGCAGGCGCGCGGAGAAGCGGCGGTATTGCTGGTTTCGCAAAGTCTCAGGACGCTGCTGGCGCGGATGGTGCGCCACGCGATTCCCGGGCTGCATGTGCTGAGTTACGACGAAGTGCCGGACGACAAGCAGCTGCGCGTGGTCGCCAACATCGGCGCCCCCGATGCGCAAAGTGAAGCGAGGACTGGTAATGAGAATTAAACGAACATTTGCGCCGACCATGCGCGAGGCATTGCTGCAGGTTAAACAGGAGCAGGGCCCGGATGCGGTCATTCTCGGCAATAAAAAGGTACCCGGCGGCATTGAAATCCTGTCCGCGATAGATTTCGACGAGGTCGCAATTGCGAGTATGGCGAGCGCCGCGCCGGCAGCGCGTAGCGAAGCAAGGCCGCGCGCCGCCATCGCTGCCGGCGCCAACGATATCGCCAGCGACACCTGGGTAGGTTCGATGCTTAACGATGGCCGCAAGGAACCCACGCTGGGGCCGGTTACCGGTGGCGTGGCCGGGACGCAGTCTAGACCGACGGCGGTTAGCCGGGCACAACCCGCGCCGCGCCGCCCGGCTCCTGTAGCGGCGGCGCGAGTGGTCGCAAAACCTCGCGCCAAGACCGGCGTAGCCAGGCCGGCTGCGCAAAAACCGGTCGCCGGAAGAGCCGCCACGCAAAAACCGGTTGCCAGAAAACCCAGGCACAAGATTAAGCGACCGGCCGCGGCCCGGCCGGTATCCGCCAGGCCGGTTATCGACGAGGTCAAATGCGAATTGCAAAACCTGCGGGATTTGATGCAAAGCCAGCTCTCGGTATTGCAGTGGGACCGCTTCAGCCAAAAACACCCGGTACGCACGGTATTGCTGAATCTGATGTCGGAAATGGGTTTGGGCGCCGATGTTTGCGAAACCGTGTTGTCGCATCTCACCCAGCTCGATCAAGATCCACACAAAGTGTGGCAGCAGGCGCTCGGCACACTTGCGACCTGCCTGCCTATCAACCGCCGTGACCTGCTGGCCGAGGGCGGTCGCATCGCGTTGGTGGGTTCTACCGGAGTCGGCAAGACTACTACGATTGCCAAGCTCGCTGCGCGCTTTGTTCAAAACCACGGCAAACGCTCGGTGGCCCTGATCAGTACCGACCAGTTCCGCGTCGGCGCGCAGGATCAGTTGCAGCATTTCGCGCGCCTGTTGGAAGTGCCGATGTTGAGCGCGAGCAACAGCGAAGAGCTGCGTGACCGGCTCGCCATGCTGGCCGACAAAGAGTTGGTATTAATCGATACCGCAGGGATGAGTCAACGCGACCTGCGTCTGAGCGAGCAGTTTCATCGGTTGCGGGCCGGGGCACCTCAAATCAAGCCTTATCTGGTGCTGTCGGCGAATACCCAGCTGGCTGCGTTGAACCAGACCGTCGTCAATTTCGACAAGGTAAAACTGGCGGGTGCGATCGTCACCAAGCTGGATGAAGCCGCCAGCCTCGGCGGCATAATAACCGCCTCGATTCGTCATCAATTGGTGCTGGCTTATTGCGGCACCGGGCAAAAGGTACCGCAAGACCTGGAGCCGGCCAAGAGTCATCGCCTGATCAGCCGGGCAGTGGCGTTGATGCAGCAATTCGGCGAGCATTTCGATCAGGAGGCGCTGGCAATGCGTTACAACCATATCATTAACAAGAACCGGGCATAGGTGACGGAGCAATGGATCAGGCGCAAGGTATAAGACAAATGAAGGCTCAACACCCGGTGCGGGTGATTGCGGTAACCAGCGGCAAGGGCGGTGTCGGTAAAAGCAATGTCACCATCAATCTCGCTGTAACCCTGGCCCAGTCCGGCGAGTCGGTCATGGTCATGGATGCCGATATGGGTCTGGCCAATATAGACGTGTTGCTCGGCTTGAGTCCCGGACTCAATCTATCGCATGTCATTAACGGTGAATGTTCACTCGAAGAAACCATTATCGAAGGACCCGCCGGGATCAAAATCGTGCCCGCGTCTTCCGGCGAAGCGGCGATGTCGGATTTGACGCCGGCGCAAAATGCGGGCGTGATTCGCTCGTTTTCCGAATTGACCGAACCGGTGGATACCTTGTTAATCGATACCGCCGCCGGTTTATCCGACAGTGTCGTCAGTTACACGCGCGCAGCGCGTGAAGTCATCGTCGTGGTCTGCGACGAGCCGGCGTCGATTACCGACGCCTACGCCATGATTAAAGTCATGCACCGCGATTACGGCGTCGAACGCTTTCACGTGCTGGCCAACCAGGCGCATGGGGCCAGCCAAGGTCGGGGACTGTATAAAAAACTGGCGCAGGTGTCGGATCGATTTCTCGAAGTGACGCTGGACTATCTCGGTTGTATTCCCTACGACGATTGTCTCAAAAAGGCCGTGCAAAAGCAGAAATCGGTGGTTGAAGCTTTCCCTCGCAGCCCGTCGACAACTGCGTTCAAACAGATCGCAAAGAAAACACAAGCCTGGCCGACGCCGTCATCCATGGAAGGTCACCTCGAGTTTTTCATCGAGCGGCTGGTTAATTTTAGTGTGCAGGATGAGCGCCTGTGAACGGACATGCGATGTATGCCGAAGTCGAGAATCTGGGTGAGAAAGACCAGATCGTTCGGCATGCCTCGTTGGTAAAACGAATCGCATATCATCTGCTAAACCGTTTACCGCCGACCGTGCAAATCGATGACTTGATTCAGGCCGGGATGGTCGGACTGCTCGAGGCCGCGGGTAACTTCAATCCCGAAATGGGCGCTAGTTTCGAAACCTTTGCCGGAATCCGCATTCGCGGTGCCATGATCGATGAAATCCGCCGTTCCGACTGGACCCCGCGCTCGGTGCATCGGAAGTTTCGCTCGGTCTCCGACACGATACGCAAGATTGAAAATGAAACCGGCAAGGACGCGAACGACAGCGACGTCGCGCAGGCACTCGGAATCAGCCTCAGCGAGTACCACCAGATCTTGATCGACTCGTCATCGTCGCGAATCTACAGCATCGATACGATGGAGGAAAACACCCAGGATGCCGCAATCCCGAGTTCTTCCGAGAAAACGCCGGAGGAGGCTTTTAGTGGCGACGAATACCAGCGACAGCTTGCCGAAAGTATCCGCCAACTGCCTGACAAGGAGCAGCTGGTGATGTCGCTTTACTACGACGACGAACTCAATTTTCGCGAGATTGGTGAAATTCTCGAAGTAACGGAATCGCGTATTTGTCAGCTGCATGGCCAGGCTTTATTGCGGATCAAGTCGCGCATGTCAGAGTGGAGCAAGCATGGTTGAAGCGCGCAACGGATACCGCTGTGGGTAAGTTGGGTGAATCGATCACAGATTCGACTTCGCTGGCCGCAGCGGGCGGCCAAATCTTCGGGCAAGCGGATACAGCGCCGTCGCGGCGGCCTATTCGGGACCCCGGTTGCATGAACAAGCAAATGAAAATCCTGATCGTTGACGATTTTTCAACCATGCGGAGAATTATCAAAAAATTGTTACAGGATCTCGGCTTTCACAATACTTCCGAGGCGGATGATGGGCAGACCGCCTTACCGATGCTCAAATCGGGAGCGTTCGATTTTCTGGTTACCGACTGGAACATGCCCGGCATGGACGGCTTGACCCTGCTCAAGACGGTGCGTTCCGACGCCGAACTTCGCGACCTGCCGGTCTTGATGATAAGCGCCGAGGCCAAGCGCGAACAAATCGTCGTAGCCGCCGAAGCCGGCGTCAGCGGTTACGTCGTCAAACCCTGTACTTCGCTCACGCTGAAACATAAAATTGAATCTATTTTCTGCGGCCTCGAGGAGTTGCCCGGGCCTCTTCGTTAGCGGCCGGGCGCTAACCCGCATGTTGCAGTGATGCCTCGCTGCGGACATATTCCCGATTCGAGCGCTCGGCGGGTTAACTTTTACCGCAACTGGCCGATACCGGAAATAGGAACAATCGGAGTCACCGTGAAACAAGCATCGGCGATCGAACTGCAAGCTCGACAACAATCTGCCGGTATTTACAATACCGCGGCTTACCGCGATGCAGTCAGCATTGCTGCCGCGGCCGCCGGGATGGGAGTCGCTTGAAATGGCCGATGACCCGCTCATTAAATCAGTCAAACAAACCGCGCGGGTGCGTGATGCGTTGAAAAAACCCGAAGCGGGCAAAAAGCCGAAACAACAACATCAAAGGCGGAACCGGCGCAAGAAAGATTCGAAACGAATCATTGATACTTACGCCTAGCGTGGATATCTCACTCCGCGGCGCGGCCGAATTGGCGCGCTCGGGCGTCCTGTTCGAGTGTTGTCCGGCTCGATGAGTCAACGGTTTTATCGTTGTGAAATCCTTAACTTGCGGCTTGTCGATAAATCTATAATCTAGCCTCGTTACGCATAAACTCGTCGCAGTTAAACCAGTTATCTCGATGCAAAAAAATCACCTACCCTCCCTAAGCTGCTATTTGCACGCCCTGCTGCTGTTGTTTTGCAGCGCGAATTTTTCGGTCAATGCGGACGATGCGGTTGATTTTGCCGCCATTCAAAAACAGGCCGGCTTCGCCGCGGCGGCCTATCAGCGGGAACAACGGTTGCGCGTCCTGATCGAAGCGCAAGACTATAAACTCGGGTTTCAGCATACTATCCCGGACCTTCAGCTGTCGTTTTACCTCGCTACCGACGATTCGAGCAAAACCCAGGTAATTGCGGTGCGCGGCACTTCCAACGTCGAAAACGCAATGCTCGATTTTGCGTTTAAATTACTGCGAGACGAAAAAACGGGAATACGATTGCACGAAGGATTTTCTTTCGCGGCCCGACGAATTTATCCGGAGTTGCAACCCTGGTTGAAGCCAGACTATAAAATTCGCGCTACCGGCCATAGCCTGGGCGGTGCGGTCGCCCTGATACTGGCAATCTACCTGGATGCCGATCGCTTCAAAATCGAACAGGTGGTCACTTTTGGCCAGCCCAAAATCACCAATTTGAGCGGTGCGCAACAAATTCAACACCTCAACTTGATCCGTGTCGTCACCCCTGACGACCTGGTGCCGTTGGTGCCGCCTTTCGATCCGCTGGACCTCAGCAATCTCGACATTTACTGGCATGCAGGCAAGGAGGTTGTGCTGCTGGAAGACAATCAGTACGCGCTACTCGAAGGCGTCGATAGCATGTTACGGGCAACCCGATTTACTCAGCAGGCGCCGAGTGAAAACTGACATGGTCCAATAGATTGATACCACCCAGTTAAGAGATAATGAAACTTAACTGAGGTAACGATTAATGACAACGAGAAAGAAATATTCGAAAGAATTCAAACTGGACGCAGTCAGTC
>Ga0136654_1000432_pt1 | contig 12962 bp, 5 predicted proteins | sample InaspJWI70metaG_FD_94865 | JGI IMG/M metagenome (GOLD analysis project Ga0136654, IMG submission 94865) | Marine gutless worms symbiont microbial communities from Oahu, Hawaii - Inanidrilus sp. 1 OAHU.JWI-70 metaG (version 2) | ecosystem: Host-associated > Annelida > Digestive system >... | reverse complement strand
TGTCTGGAGCAAGGTGCAGACTTGCATATGGCCCAGCTGATGCCACTGCCACTCACTGTCTCTTGCTTCAGTAAAATCCAGATTGGTTTTACCTTTCTGGTACTGGCTCACCCAGGTAGTCCCAGAACAAAGGGCCGTTAAACGGGTGTGTGTTAGACCAAGTTCCAGCTGTCTCACACAGAGCATCAAAACTGAAGTATTGTCTCAGGCTGCAGCAGATGTTGTTCAGTGATAAACAAATAGTATCAAAGCACTGACAGAGAATAAATCACGTCAACATAAACTCTTCAGTAAATAGTAACACAACTTCATACTTCTCAAGCATGGCCTTTGATGGGTCAGCGGTTATGTGTGGCAATGGCAAAAGGGGACAGGGCAGGAGTAAACTCCAACCAGTTCCTTCGTCATGGTACCAATGTCACAGGCCAGCTGCTGACGGCATCCAGGTACACACACACACACCCGTTTAATGGTCCTTTTTCCGGGACTACCTGGGTAAGCCGGTACCAGAAAGGTAACACCAATCTGGATTTTTGTGAAGCAAGAGACAGTGAGTGGCAGTGGCATCAGCTGGGCTGTGTGCAAGTCTGCACTTCGCTCCAGACAGATAACCACGTCAGCAACCCACCACTCAGTTTTTTACAGGCCGGATGCCCTTCCTGCTGACGGCATCCAGGTACCCCGTACATATTGTTAGGCCACAACTGCTGTGCATAACAAAAGACGTGGCCTATTGTTACAGATGTAGCGTGGTCTGTCTCTGTGTCCATATCTGTGCTAGACACATTGGTAGGCATATGCGATCAAGATGCTATTTGGGGGTGTGGACTTAAGTGGGCCCGAGGAACCAAGTACTATATGGGGGCCAGGATTCCTCACACAAAGGGGAATTTTGGAAAAACACCCATAATGTCAAAGTCAAAGAAGAGGCAAATCCTACCAATGTGCCACTGTCATACCTGCCATGCAGTGTATCTGTTTGCAATGCTCCTGACTGGCCAGTATCACATTAAAATCATCTCTGTGAAAAATATGCACCTTTGCAGTACAGCCTATTTCCAAATTACTTTGGACAGTCTTGTTTAGTTTTTTAGTACGTTGTTATGATTACCAATACAGAAAGCATACCTGGGGTGTTTGGCGGCTGAGAATCACTCAGCTTTGGGCGTTTCATCGGCAACTTGACTGTTGACTTTTTCTCATCAGCATGTCTGAATGCATGCCACAAGCTATTCATATAAATGACTGTTCACGCAATCAGACAATTAAGACGATCTGTCTGTTAATAAACACCTCTAATACAACTGACTACACTGAATCAAACAGCACTCCAATGGACTGAATGCTAAATTAACACGACAGCATAAACATTGATCTCATGCCAGACCGTGTCTTAGTGCAGTCAACAGCCCACAAGTATAAATGGTCTATAACACATCAACTACACCAATGACTATCTGTGAATAAACTTCAAAGCAAATAGCATGTTTGCGCACAACCTTTACCTTCTGTATCTTCTAGATATGTTTGCAAATTACACAATAAGGAAAATCAGGCCTTCAGTGCTTTCACGCTGTTGGTTTGGCGTTGGGAAGAGCATCTGGCCTGTGATAATTGAGTGATGACGTGCTGGTCGGTTATGCGTAAAAAGCAAGATGCAGATTGTTTGCAGGTTCAGCTGATGCCACTGCCATCCCAAAACCCCATAATCTCTTTCCTCATTTAAATGCAGACTGATTTTACCTTTCTGGTACCGGCTTATCCAGGATGACCTGGAAAAGAGGCTGTTAAACGGGTGTAGTAGTAGTAGTAGTTACACAATAAAAAAATACAGCAAACAACAAAGGGAAACGTGGAGTTCTGCCGTTCACTATTGATTTAGCTCATGACAAAGATATGCAATTCTAACAGAAATCAAGTTTTACAGCTCAGCTGGTAACTCTCAGCTCAAGACAGACAATGTCACATCGTCACTTACTCCAGAAACCAGACTTTTTTCACAGACTTGTGCTGCTGCTAATATGCCGGAACATCATACGCCAGAATGTAAACACCACATTCTTTGACATTCCAACTAGCATCAAACCTCAGCAATATGACAAATTAAAAACAGACTCTTCTCCACCAACCCAAAATGCTTAATGTCTTTAAGGAAAGAGACAGTTACTTGGCTGGGCACGTTTTAAGCATTGAAAATAGACAAATAAACAAAGGAAACAGCATGTGTGTGTGCTGTGTGTGACTGTATAAGAGTGTGTGCGTCCAACGATTGTGTGTTCACAGCTGTGCAACTGGCACTACAAATAAAACTGCTTGTAACCTTGTCAGTAGATGACAAAGTGCAGACTGTGGCAAACGAAATAAAACGGACGTTCCGCGGAACTTGAGTGAACCAACAGTGGAGAGAAAGTCTGTGAGTGAGAGCACATCCATTACACTGTCACCAAACAGCCTAGCAAAGTGCAAACAAAACTCATGAAACTAACCAACCAGTTCTTCATACAGTTGACAGAAATGGCAAGAAAGCAAATCAGAATATTTGCAGATAACATCAAAATCACGAAGACAAAAAACTGGCACCAGACAAACATTAACAACATTCAGCAACAGCAACAATATGTATTCTGCATGATGCATGTCAGAGTGTTTGGCAACAGATTCTCTTCACTTAATGCACAAAGTTGATTGTTCCATAAACATCAGCTAACTGTACAAAAACTTATATAACAAGTCTGTGTTCAGAAACTGCATATGCTGACAACGTGGCATTCCCCGCATTCGCCCACTGCTGCTGCAGCAATTGATCGATATCTCCTTCTGGCCGAGCCCACAGCAGCAAACCTCCAGCAGCAGCTTTGCAGCAGTCGGCCCATACTGGGACAGACAGATAAATAGACAGACAGAGAAACGGACATCATATAGATACATAGACCCTGCAGTGCATACTGTGCAGGCAGTGCCAATGAACTAGACAATGACAGGGAATGAACGTGTGTCATGTGCATCAGTTACTTGGCGGATCTGACGACATCTTCTGTCACGGATTCCTCATCCAGAGATAACTGCTTCTGTCGACGAATGTCCTCGACCATCTTTCTGCACAGACATTAACACAACAGCCCAATATACAAAACAATTCATCAATGAGTACGTCATGTTAGCTGTCAATCTGATATAATTCAAGCACAGTCATATGGATCACTAATGGATTGATTGATCAATTGAGTTAAGTTCCACATCCCAACCGACACAAAATAGATCACTTCAGAGACGTTCTTCCCAGCCAATCTCTTCGCTTAGTACTGAACAAGTTAAACAAAACAAAACAGTTTTACAGCTCAGCTGGTAACTCTCAGCTCAAGACAGACAATGTCACATCGTAACTTACTCCAGAAACCTGACTTTTTTCACTAAAAAAATTAAACAAAACAAAACAAAAAGCAAACATGCATCCGTAACAAAATATACTACAACAAAAAAAACTAAAGCCAAGTTCAGTTGCCTTTTATGATATCTGGCTTGGAAGTGCAATAGGTCTGTTCTCAAAGAAGTAGATAAATAATGAAGTACATATGTAAAAGAAAGATAAGTACAGAAGTTAAATAAGCAAGCAAACAATTTATGTAGCATAAAAAATAAATCTGGGTGCAGTACAGCCCTGGAGCCCGTAAGGGGCTGATCACTACATGGAAAGCAGACCCACACTGTACAAGTGATACCTGAATTCAGACATTTCCAGCTGAGAATCTCCATTCTGGTCATAGTAGCGAAATATATATCTGCAGCGTAGTTCCGCTGGTGCTCCACCATGCTGAGTGCAAGGCTCCATGGCAGCAAGACCAAGCAGATAGTCACGGAATGTCAATGCATGCTTCTGATGTGCATCAAATGCCCTACATGTCAACAATTATGTATTAACACTTCATCGACACTTCATTATTATCAACAGATATACGTAATGAGCAGCCACTTTTGACAGAAAGAGTGAAAAAGGTTTGCTGTTGTGGGCCATGCTGGGACAGACAAATGGATAGATGGACAGACAGACAGACGGGCAGACAAACAGATGGGACACCATACCATCACATAGACCCTGGTCTGCATACTATGTGGGCAGTGCCAATAATCATATAAATCATAAAACACATAAGGAAGTGATGTAATGGAACACAAAAATGTTTGAAGTCATCAACCTCTGCACTTAAACAAACAGCACAAAACAGCATCTTTATAAGAAGCAAAATCTATCAGAATAAAGAAAACATCCACAAAACAACAACGAAAGAACGACTTCCATAAAGAGACAGCAAGACAGCCACGAAGATGTCGTCACCTGAACACGTTGTCACAGGAGTCGCCATTAAGCCCTTTCACACACATGAGCTGTTTGAAAGTTTTCAGAGTCAGAATTGAACTTGGCCGACAGTGCTCAATAAATTCACTGTACAGCAACTGCTGCTCTGCAGTTTCATTCAACAACACACTCAGCCATCACAATGCTCAATATCAACTAAAAATCCTGTTAGTTCTAGGCAATACGACCATTTAATCAATCAATCAATCAATCAATCAATCAGTCATAAATTTTTAGAGTGGTCCAAGTAATAAAATCACTTCAGGATCCACTAAGAAATTAAGAAATTCTAAAAAGTTTAATTAATTCCAACAACAATGGATGTACTAACCATGTTGATGAAATCTGGCAGACTTTACAAGTTGATCATGTGCAGACATACACGCAGATAAATCAATGACTTCAAACATTGTCTCTTCCAACGCTGTTGCAACTGATTCTTCATTATCTACCATGACAAAATTTACTTACTTTATAGTCTACAGGTACACTTAGGTCTTCAGTGCTTAAACAAAGCAACAAATTGTAAACAACAGTCTTCACGTGACCAACAGCAGTGATTAGGCCCGAGGCCAATTATGGCACAACTATGCAGCGTACAGCCTACACCATGTATTCATATTCAATTCTGCTGACAACAATCTATGGTCTAAAATAGGTGTGGTCCGGGACAGCATCATGGAGGCAAACACAGCTACACGAGCTGTCGACCTAGTGCAACTGCAAGCAAGTCCAGGCTCAATTCACTTGAGTAGTGTCAAACAATTCAACTCAACACACTATGGTGTGTACACGTCTAACATCTACAAACTGATTGATCCAATAAATCTTGTGTTAACATTATGAATAACCATACAAGAATGACACGACTAATATGCTTATAAAAATGAAAGGAGTAACTTAAAAGATTAAAATGTCAAAATATAAAATAAGCTACAGCAAGTACAGCCAGATTTCTGACACTGAAAAAACTTTGAAATGTCATATAAACAAACGTTAAACCTTTCAAATTAGTAACAGTTGTTGCTAGCTCTAGTGGTTCTGGACCAAGAAGACTGTGCGTTTCATACAATGCCGCTTTCATTTCTTCCAATGCAAACCACCTGCATTCATCAGTCTGCACAGCCACAAGCTTATCCGATGAAGTCACTTCTCAACGTGGTAAAATTTGACATTTTGGCAATTTTGCTCTCATGCATATAAAATTATAATAAACTTCAGTTTTCTTTTAAATCTTTTGGCATACATAACGTTGCACATTTTGTTACTTGTTATTACAATGCCTGTCAACTAAGCAATGGATATGTGGCAACAGCAAATTAGTTTGCGAGTAAATATTCACAAACAAAACAAACCTCCTGTACAAGTATGGAACGAACTGCATGTGCCAGAAAGATAATGTGTACATAGCTATTAGAAATGCATGGAACATGGTCAAATCTCGTCTTCAACACCTGACGTATAGTCACAACTGTTCCTGCAGCCTGCAAAAAACCATCATCTTAATGACCTTACAGCATACACAGAATGATGACTACGAAACAGTTATTGCACAGAACACACACACACACAGCTGTTTTATAAACACTATACAAGTCAAGTTTTATGCCACATGTGACTTGTCACTGTGAGATGGTATTAGTTTCTCTCACTCACACGGCAGCTTGCCCAATGAAAACTTTAACTGACTACTGGGCTGTCGTCCCATGACAGCAGCCTCACTGCAGTGACAGGACAACAATCCAGTGGTCAGAGCATGCGAGCGGCAAAATATCTGCTCAATGCTCATACCTATTTCTACAACCGCTCCGCTCCAGCTTTGCAACCTCCGTTCTGCATTCTGCTCCCGCTCCATTGTATTTTGCCACACCCACCAGCCACCCCACTCCCACTCAGTCTATGTCCGGCCCACTCCGATCCGACTTCCAGTCCACAGTGATGCCGAGAGACAGGGGACAGAAGGGGTCAACGTCAAAGGGCCTGACTGTAAGTACCCAGACCCCATGCCTTACTTGCTCACAGGGACAACTAACATAAAGAATATTGAAGCAATGGGCTACTGTGGCAACGACCTCCCTCTAGAAGGCTAGTATTAGCTAGGGATCGTTGAATTATGCGATTATGCGCGCGCATAATCGCATAATTCAACGATCCCTAGCTAATACTAGCCTTCTAGAGGGAGGTCGTTGCCACAGTAGCCCATTGCTTCAATATTCTTTATGTTAGTTGTCCCTGTGAGCAAGTAAGGCATGGGGTCTGGGTACTTACAGTCAGGCCCTTTGACGTTGACCCCTTCTGTCCCCTGTCTCTCGGCATCACTGTGGACTGGAAGTCGGATCGGAGTGGGCCGGACATAGACTGAGTGGGAGTGGGGTGGCTGGTGGGTGTGGCAAAATACAATGGAGCGGGAGCAGAATGCAGAACGGAGGTTGCAAAGCTGGAGCGGAGCGGTTGTAGAAATAGGTATGAGCATTGAGCAGATATTTTGCCGCTCGCATGCTCTGACCACTGGATTGTTGTCCTGTCACTGCAGTGAGGCTGCTGTCATGGGACGACAGCCCAGTAGTCAGTTAAAGTTTTCATTGGGCAAGCTGCCGTGTGAGTGAGAGAAACTAATACCATCTCACAGTGACAAGTCACATGTGGCATAAAACTTGACTTGTATAGTGTTTATAAAACAGCTGTGTGTGTGTGTGTTCTGTGCAATAACTGTTTCGTAGTCATCATTCTGTGTATGCTGTAAGGTCATTAAGATGATGGTTTTTTGCAGGCTGCAGGAACAGTTGTGACTATACGTCAGGTGTTGAAGACGAGATTTGACCATGTTCCATGCATTTCTAATAGCTATGTACACATTATCTTTCTGGCACATGCAGTTCGTTCCATACTTGTACAGGAGGTTTGTTTTGTTTGTGAATATTTACTCGCAAACTAATTTGCTGTTGCCACATATCCATTGCTTAGTTGACAGGCATTGTAATAACAAGTAACAAAATGTGCAACGTTATGTATGCCAAAAGATTTAAAAGAAAACTGAAGTTTATTATAATTTTATATGCATGAGAGCAAAATTGCCAAAATGTCAAATTTTACCACGTTGAGAAGTGACTTCATCGGATAAGCTTGTGGCTGTGCAGACTGATGAATGCAGGTGGTTTGCATTGGAAGAAATGAAAGCGGCATTGTATGAAACGCACAGTCTTCTTGGTCCAGAACCACTAGAGCTAGCAACAACTGTTACTAATTTGAAAGGTTTAACGTTTGTTTATATGACATTTCAAAGTTTTTTCAGTGTCAGAAATCTGGCTGTACTTGCTGTAGCTTATTTTATATTTTGACATTTTAATCTTTTAAGTTACTCCTTTCATTTTTATAAGCATATTAGTCGTGTCATTCTTGTATGGTTATTCATAATGTTAACACAAGATTTATTGGATCAATCAGTTTGTAGATGTTAGACGTGTACACACCATAGTGTGTTGAGTTGAATTGTTTGACACTACTCAAGTGAATTGAGCCTGGACTTGCTTGCAGTTGCACTAGGTCGACAGCTCGTGTAGCTGTGTTTGCCTCCATGATGCTGTCCCGGACCACACCTATTTTAGACCATAGATTGTTGTCAGCAGAATTGAATATGAATACATGGTGTAGGCTGTACGCTGCATAGTTGTGCCATAATTGGCCTCGGGCCTAATCACTGCTGTTGGTCACGTGAAGACTGTTGTTTACAATTTGTTGCTTTGTTTAAGCACTGAAGACCTAAGTGTACCTGTAGACTATAAAGTAAGTAAATTTTGTCATGGTAGATAATGAAGAATCAGTTGCAACAGCGTTGGAAGAGACAATGTTTGAAGTCATTGATTTATCTGCGTGTATGTCTGCACATGATCAACTTGTAAAGTCTGCCAGATTTCATCAACATGGTTAGTACATCCATTGTTGTTGGAATTAATTAAACTTTTTAGAATTTCTTAATTTCTTAGTGGATCCTGAAGTGATTTTATTACTTGGACCACTCTAAAAATTTATGACTGATTGATTGATTGATTGATTGATTGATTAAATGGTCGTATTGCCTAGAACTAACAGGATTTTTAGTTGATATTGAGCATTGTGATGGCTGAGTGTGTTGTTGAATGAAACTGCAGAGCAGCAGTTGCTGTACAGTGAATTTATTGAGCACTGTCGGCCAAGTTCAATTCTGACTCTGAAAACTTTCAAACAGCTCATGTGTGTGAAAGGGCTTAATGGCGACTCCTGTGACAACGTGTTCAGGTGACGACATCTTCGTGGCTGTCTTGCTGTCTCTTTATGGAAGTCGTTCTTTCGTTGTTGTTTTGTGGATGTTTTCTTTATTCTGATAGATTTTGCTTCTTATAAAGATGCTGTTTTGTGCTGTTTGTTTAAGTGCAGAGGTTGATGACTTCAAACATTTTTGTGTTCCATTACATCACTTCCTTATGTGTTTTATGATTTATATGATTATTGGCACTGCCCACATAGTATGCAGACCAGGGTCTATGTGATGGTATGGTGTCCCATCTGTTTGTCTGCCCGTCTGTCTGTCTGTCCATCTATCCATTTGTCTGTCCCAGCATGGCCCACAACAGCAAACCTTTTTCACTCTTTCTGTCAAAAGTGGCTGCTCATTACGTATATCTGTTGATAATAATGAAGTGTCGATGAAGTGTTAATACATAATTGTTGACATGTAGGGCATTTGATGCACATCAGAAGCATGCATTGACATTCCGTGACTATCTGCTTGGTCTTGCTGCCATGGAGCCTTGCACTCAGCATGGTGGAGCACCAGCGGAACTACGCTGCAGATATATATTTCGCTACTATGACCAGAATGGAGATTCTCAGCTGGAAATGTCTGAATTCAGGTATCACTTGTACAGTGTGGGTCTGCTTTCCATGTAGTGATCAGCCCCTTACGGGCTCCAGGGCTGTACTGCACCCAGATTTATTTTTTATGCTACATAAATTGTTTGCTTGCTTATTTAACTTCTGTACTTATCTTTCTTTTACATATGTACTTCATTATTTATCTACTTCTTTGAGAACAGACCTATTGCACTTCCAAGCCAGATATCATAAAAGGCAACTGAACTTGGCTTTAGTTTTTTTTGTTGTAGTATATTTTGTTACGGATGCATGTTTGCTTTTTGTTTTGTTTTGTTTAATTTTTTTAGTGAAAAAAGTCAGGTTTCTGGAGTAAGTTACGATGTGACATTGTCTGTCTTGAGCTGAGAGTTACCAGCTGAGCTGTAAAACTGTTTTGTTTTGTTTAACTTGTTCAGTACTAAGCGAAGAGATTGGCTGGGAAGAACGTCTCTGAAGTGATCTATTTTGTGTCGGTTGGGATGTGGAACTTAACTCAATTGATCAATCAATCCATTAGTGATCCATATGACTGTGCTTGAATTATATCAGATTGACAGCTAACATGACGTACTCATTGATGAATTGTTTTGTATATTGGGCTGTTGTGTTAATGTCTGTGCAGAAAGATGGTCGAGGACATTCGTCGACAGAAGCAGTTATCTCTGGATGAGGAATCCGTGACAGAAGATGTCGTCAGATCCGCCAAGTAACTGATGCACATGACACACGTTCATTCCCTGTCATTGTCTAGTTCATTGGCACTGCCTGCACAGTATGCACTGCAGGGTCTATGTATCTATATGATGTCCGTTTCTCTGTCTGTCTATTTATCTGTCTGTCCCAGTATGGGCCGACTGCTGCAAAGCTGCTGCTGGAGGTTTGCTGCTGTGGGCTCGGCCAGAAGGAGATATCGATCAATTGCTGCAGCAGCAGTGGGCGAATGCGGGGAATGCCACGTTGTCAGCATATGCAGTTTCTGAACACAGACTTGTTATATAAGTTTTTGTACAGTTAGCTGATGTTTATGGAACAATCAACTTTGTGCATTAAGTGAAGAGAATCTGTTGCCAAACACTCTGACATGCATCATGCAGAATACATATTGTTGCTGTTGCTGAATGTTGTTAATGTTTGTCTGGTGCCAGTTTTTTGTCTTCGTGATTTTGATGTTATCTGCAAATATTCTGATTTGCTTTCTTGCCATTTCTGTCAACTGTATGAAGAACTGGTTGGTTAGTTTCATGAGTTTTGTTTGCACTTTGCTAGGCTGTTTGGTGACAGTGTAATGGATGTGCTCTCACTCACAGACTTTCTCTCCACTGTTGGTTCACTCAAGTTCCGCGGAACGTCCGTTTTATTTCGTTTGCCACAGTCTGCACTTTGTCATCTACTGACAAGGTTACAAGCAGTTTTATTTGTAGTGCCAGTTGCACAGCTGTGAACACACAATCGTTGGACGCACACACTCTTATACAGTCACACACAGCACACACACATGCTGTTTCCTTTGTTTATTTGTCTATTTTCAATGCTTAAAACGTGCCCAGCCAAGTAACTGTCTCTTTCCTTAAAGACATTAAGCATTTTGGGTTGGTGGAGAAGAGTCTGTTTTTAATTTGTCATATTGCTGAGGTTTGATGCTAGTTGGAATGTCAAAGAATGTGGTGTTTACATTCTGGCGTATGATGTTCCGGCATATTAGCAGCAGCACAAGTCTGTGAAAAAAGTCTGGTTTCTGGAGTAAGTGACGATGTGACATTGTCTGTCTTGAGCTGAGAGTTACCAGCTGAGCTGTAAAACTTGATTTCTGTTAGAATTGCATATCTTTGTCATGAGCTAAATCAATAGTGAACGGCAGAACTCCACGTTTCCCTTTGTTGTTTGCTGTATTTTTTTATTGTGTAACTACTACTACTACTACACCCGTTTAACAGCCTCTTTTCCAGGTCATCCTGGATAAGCCGGTACCAGAAAGGTAAAATCAGTCTGCATTTAAATGAGGAAAGAGATTATGGGGTTTTGGGATGGCAGTGGCATCAGCTGAACCTGCAAACAATCTGCATCTTGCTTTTTACGCATAACCGACCAGCACGTCATCACTCAATTATCACAGGCCAGATGCTCTTCCCAACGCCAAACCAACAGCGTGAAAGCACTGAAGGCCTGATTTTCCTTATTGTGTAATTTGCAAACATATCTAGAAGATACAGAAGGTAAAGGTTGTGCGCAAACATGCTATTTGCTTTGAAGTTTATTCACAGATAGTCATTGGTGTAGTTGATGTGTTATAGACCATTTATACTTGTGGGCTGTTGACTGCACTAAGACACGGTCTGGCATGAGATCAATGTTTATGCTGTCGTGTTAATTTAGCATTCAGTCCATTGGAGTGCTGTTTGATTCAGTGTAGTCAGTTGTATTAGAGGTGTTTATTAACAGACAGATCGTCTTAATTGTCTGATTGCGTGAACAGTCATTTATATGAATAGCTTGTGGCATGCATTCAGACATGCTGATGAGAAAAAGTCAACAGTCAAGTTGCCGATGAAACGCCCAAAGCTGAGTGATTCTCAGCCGCCAAACACCCCAGGTATGCTTTCTGTATTGGTAATCATAACAACGTACTAAAAAACTAAACAAGACTGTCCAAAGTAATTTGGAAATAGGCTGTACTGCAAAGGTGCATATTTTTCACAGAGATGATTTTAATGTGATACTGGCCAGTCAGGAGCATTGCAAACAGATACACTGCATGGCAGGTATGACAGTGGCACATTGGTAGGATTTGCCTCTTCTTTGACTTTGACATTATGGGTGTTTTTCCAAAATTCCCCTTTGTGTGAGGAATCCTGGCCCCCATATAGTACTTGGTTCCTCGGGCCCACTTAAGTCCACACCCCCAAATAGCATCTTGATCGCATATGCCTACCAATGTGTCTAGCACAGATATGGACACAGAGACAGACCACGCTACATCTGTAACAATAGGCCACGTCTTTTGTTATGCACAGCAGTTGTGGCCTAACAATATGTACGGGGTACCTGGATGCCGTCAGCAGGAAGGGCATCCGGCCTGTAAAAAACTGAGTGGTGGGTTGCTGACGTGGTTATCTGTCTGGAGCGAAGTGCAGACTTGCACACAGCCCAGCTGATGCCACTGCCACTCACTGTCTCTTGCTTCACAAAAATCCAGATTGGTGTTACCTTTCTGGTACCGGCTTACCCAGGTAGTCCCGGAAAAAGGACCATTAAACGGGTGTGTGTGTGTGTACCTGGATGCCGTCAGCAGCTGGCCTGTGACATTGGTACCATGACGAAGGAACTGGTTGGAGTTTACTCCTGCCCTGTCCCCTTTTGCCATTGCCACACATAACCGCTGACCCATCAAAGGCCATGCTTGAGAAGTATGAAGTTGTGTTACTATTTACTGAAGAGTTTATGTTGACGTGATTTATTCTCTGTCAGTGCTTTGATACTATTTGTTTATCACTGAACAACATCTGCTGCAGCCTGAGACAATACTTCAGTTTTGATGCTCTGTGTGAGACAGCTGGAACTTGGTCTAACACACACCCGTTTAACGGCCCTTTGTTCTGGGACTACCTGGGTGAGCCAGTACCAGAAAGGTAAAACCAATCTGGATTTTACTGAAGCAAGAGACAGTGAGTGGCAGTGGCATCAGCTGGGCCATATGCAAGTCTGCACCTTGCTCCAGACA
>Ga0136654_1000430_pt1 | contig 12981 bp, 9 predicted proteins | sample InaspJWI70metaG_FD_94865 | JGI IMG/M metagenome (GOLD analysis project Ga0136654, IMG submission 94865) | Marine gutless worms symbiont microbial communities from Oahu, Hawaii - Inanidrilus sp. 1 OAHU.JWI-70 metaG (version 2) | ecosystem: Host-associated > Annelida > Digestive system >... | reverse complement strand
GGCTTTCGATGCGGGTCGCGTAGTAGCGTAAAAAGTCGACCGCCTCCCTGATCTCGGCAATCACGTCCATCGGACTCTTGCCGGCTTCGCGGCACAAGACCGCGAAAATCTCGCCATAGTTGGCTTCGTACAAATCCGCGGCTTTTCGCAGCGCCGCGGCACGCTCCGCGCCGCGTGCCGCGGCCCAGCTTTGCGCCGCACCGATTGCGGCGTCGACATCTGCGGGCGTTGCTTCTTGTAGCCTACCGACGATATCGTCGGGCCTGGCGGGATTGAAAATCTTCCCCGGCGCGCTGCCCTCAAACGGCACCGCCATCAATGGCTGCGCGACCCAGCGATGTGTCGCGAACTCGCCGCGTGCCTGCTCGATCTGTCCGAGGTCTAGTTCATCGTGCAGATCCCAGCCGCGCGAATTGATACGCTCGGGTGCGTAAAGGTTTGGCGGCAAGCTGATGTGGTTGGGCGTTTGTCGCAGGTCTTCATCCAGCACTGTAAACGGATCGACGGCAATTTTATCGACCGCGACCGACTGATCGACGATCTGGTTGACGAAGGATGAATTGGCCCCGTTTTCGAGCAAGCGCCTTACCAGATAAGCCAACAGGTCGCGATGCGCGCCCACCGGCGCATATATGCGGCAGCGAAGTTTTGCCCGCTGCATTAATTTGCGGTGCATGACTTCGCCCATGCCGTGCAAGCGCTGGAATTCAAACGACGCATCGTTGTCCGCCAGCCTCAAAACGGCGCAGGCCGTGTGCGCGTTGTGGGTGGCAAACTGGGGATAAACTCTGTCCTGCATCGCCAGTAACTGTTCCGCGCAGCAGATATAGGCGACGTCGGTCATCGATTTGCGGCAAAAAACCGGAAAATCTTTCAAACCTTCGTATTGCGAGCGTTTGATTTCGGTATCCCAATAGGCGCCTTTCACCAGCCGTACCATAATCTTTCGATTCAGTTGCGAGGCCAGACCATATAGCCAGTCGATTAGGCCAGGCGCGCGTTTGCTGTAGGCTTGCACCACGACGCCGAAGCCATCCCAGCCCGCCAGCCGCTCGTCCGACAACACCGCCGCGATGACGTCCAGCGACAGATCCAGCCGATCCGATTCTTCGGCATCGATATTGAATCCCATGTTGGCCTGTTTGGCGAGCAGCGCCAGCGCCAGCGTCGGTTCGACAAGTTCGTCGAGAATGCGTTGTTTTTGCCCCACCTCGTAGCGCGGATGCAGGGCCGATAATTTAACCGAAATGCCTGGGTTTTCCCGGATGTCCTTCGACATCGAGCACCCGGCCAGGGTCTTGATCGAATTTTCGTAGGCGTTGAAAAATTCCCGCGCATCGTCTTGCGTCAACGCAGCTTCGCCGAGCATGTCGTAAGAATAGGTAAAACCCTTGGCTTCCTGTTCGGCGCCGCGCTTGATTGCCGCTTCGATGGTTTCGCCGAGCACGAACTGATTACCCATTTCTTTCATCGCCAGCTTAACCGCGGTTCTGATGGCGGGTTCTCCCAGGCGCTTGACCGCGGTGCGCAGGGTTCCCGCCAGGCCGGCGCTGCTTTCATCGTCCAGTACCTTGCCGGTCAGCATCAAGGCCCAGGTCGAGGCATTGACCAGCGAAGAAGAAGACTTGCCCAAATGCTCGCCCCAGCTGGACGGCACGATCTTGTCTTCGATCAACTCGTCGATGGTGTCGGCATCGGGTACGCGCAGCAGCGCCTCGGCGAGGCACATCAAGGCGACGCCTTCATCGGTAGAAAGGCCGTATTCGGCCAGGAAAACCTCCATCAAACCGGGTGAGTTGTCGTTGCGAATGTCGTTGATCAGGGTTGCCGCATCGATTGAAATCTGCTGCCGGTCGGCCGCGGTGATTTTTGAACGTGACTGCAGTTGCGCGGCGATATCCGCTTCTCCGGCCAGGTGGTCCGCGCGCATTTTGTTACGAATTTGATTAAGCGTTGTCATGACAATGCCCTCACTATGGATAAGTGTTACCTTATCAATTACAAGTCATTCTTATTTCCCGATTATGCTAATATTTGTTTAAGTATTTATTGTAAATAAACCTTTTTACGGAAAAAAAGATGAAAATATCGATAAAAAACGGGAAATTAGACCGATTCGAAATAGCCATGTTGAACCTGTTGTCAAGCGACGGCCGAATATCCTTAACCGATATGGCCAAGAGCATCGGGCTTTCCAAGAGTCCTTGTCAAGTAAGGTTGAAGCGGCTCATCCAGCAGCGTTATATATTGGGGTTTCGGGCAGTGCTCAATCCCGAGAAACTCGATTCGGAGCATACCGCTTTCACCGAGGTGAAATTGTCGGACACGCGTGAGCCCGCGTTAGCCGCATTTAACCGGGCGGTCCAGGAAATTCAGGAAATCGAACAATGCCATATGATCGCCGGATCGTTTGATTACCTGCTGAAAATCAGAACCCGAGACATTGCAACCTACCGACGCATACTGGGTGAGACCATCTCGACGCTGCCCAATGTCGCCAATACCTCAACCTTTGTCGCGATGCAATCGGTTAAGGATAACGCTTATTAAATCGAGTTAAATATCCCCGGGATTGCGAACCAGGTCCGCCAAAATCAAGCGGCGTCCCGGCGCAATGGTTGACACATGCAGTGCACGCCGCCGCCCGCCCAGGTAAACATCGTCATATCGGGGTCGTAGACTCGCAGCCCGAGGGCGCGCATTTTCCGGTTCAGGTCGGTCGCCGCGAGGGTCGACAACACTTTTTCGTTGCCCAGCGCGACGACGTTGCAGCCAAGCGCCATGGTTTCCTTAAAACTGGCCGGCACGATTTCGATGCTTTTCTGCTTGAGCCAGTCGACGATTTCATCGTCGGTCGTTTCGAGGCAGACAGCGGCGCAGTTTTCGGTCAGCATGCACACCATTAAATCGATGTGAACATAGAAGGGGTCGATCGGCGCGAATTTTATTTCCCAGCCTTCATCGATGAACCAGCTTGCAATCTGGCGGGCCGCGACTTCTTCGCTGCGCTGACCGGTATAACCCACCAATGCCACCCCGGGTTTGATGATATTGAAATCGCCGCCCTCGAAATTCCCGCTCGACACCATGTCGTAAATGGGTATATCGTGGTCGAGATAAAAACGTAATGCCGGCGCATACTCACCGCGACGCCGCGGGTTTGCCAGCTGGCAGATGACCGCGCCGTAGGGCGTCATGAACGATGAATCGCGGGCATAAACCTGCATCGGGGTCCCTTCATCGACCGGCAGGAAATGACATTCAGTGCCGGCCTCACGGTAAGCTTGAACCATTTCCGCATGTTGCCGGCGAGCCAGTTCCGAATCGTATTGACGCCCGCGGCGCAGCGAATCCCTGACCAGGGAACTGAATTCGGCATTTTCTTCGCCGAGCCAGCGGAAACTGTCGACCGGACCCAGCAACACGTCTCGTAGCGGCCCAGTTTCGGATTTTAGATACCAATCGGACATGACTTCCGTGCCGCCTCCGGTACTGCGTCCGCGCAGCGGGTTCAGGGTCGCGCCGACCTCGCTCATTTTTACGCTCATGCCATCGTTCCTCAGGTTAATCAGGGATGCAAACTCGGATCATTTTACGCAACCAGGCGATACCTTGCCCAGCTAAACCTGCGGGCCACGGACAGACAGCAAGCCGCCGGCTGCGGGTTTTGGTACGTCTCGTCAGTAGCTCGAAGCGGGCGCTCAGATGTTCGCGCCTATCCGAATCCATACGCAAGGGGCCGACGTCAAATACCGCATGAGATGGGCGCTGCGGCGGTTAATTGACCAGGCGGCGGCTCAGGTGCGCCGCCGCCGGCACTGAGAGTGCGGCATATTGCGCCGATATGACGGTGATCGGTGCCGCAGCATCCACCGACAATACTCAAATTAGGCAGCCGCTTTTTGAGCAGGGCGTAATCCTGTCCAAATTCATGCGGATTGCCGTCGTCGAGCTCGCTGGCTTCGTCCAGTTCGGCGTGGCTCATACGGGATGCGTTGGCGCGCACGCCGTATATCCGGTCCAACCAGGATTCGTTACCGTCGAGCACCTGCGTGAAATGCGAGGGATGCGCACAGTTGATCATGTAGTAAACCGGCGCGGCGTAGGTGCTATCGTCGGTTATTTCGATCGCTTGCTGCAGACTCATGCCGTTCGGCAGGCGACCGTCGGTTTCGACGGTAAACGAGATCGCTACCGGGATTTCGGCTTCGCAGGCGGCGCGCGCGAGGCCGATCGCTTCTTCCGCATAGGTTATGGTGAGCGCGGTGATCATATCGGCCTGGGTGCGCGCCAGGACTTCCACCTGGTGGCTGTGATAGTTGTGCGAGGCGTCGATGCTCCTCAGCCTATTCGGGCTGTAGCCGTCATCCTGCGGACCGATAACCCCGTTGATGACAATCGGTGTATCAGCGGTCGCGCGGTGCGCGCGTATTTCGGCCAGCAGGTCGATGCTGGCTTCGTTGAAAAACTGGATATCGACCGCCGAGTAACCCAGCAGGTTGCCCCAGCCGTGACTCGCACGCCAGGTGGGCGTGTCGAGGATCATGCCGGCCTTATGCTGGGTTGCTATATCGAGATAGGGTTCGAAGTAAGCCTGTAAATGCGCCAGGCCTTCGTCGCTGCCGATCAGCGGGAAAGCGGCAAACAACGGAAGTTCCAGTTTGCGCAGAAATAACAATGTAGTTTCGAGTCCGCCGTCGGTGATAAACAGCTTCGATCCCAGTTGGGGGAGGTTGTCACGGTAGAGCGCGGCTGGCTTACTCATGGTTAGGCTCCTTGCTTTAATTCAGTCCGTTTAGTGTGAGGGCAAGCTACGAACTCGGGCCGCAGCAGTTCCTTATACGCTCACAATTACTGCAAGTTTAATTGATAAAGGATCGCGCCTGCAAGTTCCAGCCGTCGATCGAATTTTAGCTGCATCTAATCGACGGCGTCGATCCCGTCGAGCTGACAATAAACCTTCCGTTTTATCGAATCCGACCGGCGCAGGTTCATTTCGTGATTGCCGACCTGCTGCGCCCATTTTACAAATTTCCAGCGATTTGTCCCGCCGCTATGGCTTCGGGCCCAAGGGATTTAATTCGCCGGTACCGGATTTTATCGGTCTAGGCGGCGTATTCAGCTATCGCGACTCTTTCGTTGCCGGCCATAGTCGCGGGATCAAAAAGTAACCAGGGTTTGTCGGCCGCTGAAACCGCGCGGCCGACCGTCAAGTTGTGGAAAGGCTCGAGCTACTGCTCTCCTGCCGGGTGACGGCCCTCAGAAAGTCGTTCACCGCAACCGGTCGCCCGAACAGAAATCCCTGCATGATATGGCAGCCCAGGCTTTCCAGGTACTCCGACTGGATGCTGCTCTCCACGCCTTCGGCGATGACATTGATGCCGAGCCCCTGCGCCATGCCGACGATAGCCGCCACCAGCGCCTCTCCCTTTTTCGAATGCTCGATTTCGGAAACGAATGAGTAATCGATTTTCACCGTATGCACGGGTAGTTCCCGCAGATAGTTGAGCGAGGAAAAGCCGGTGCCGAAGTCGTCGATGGCAATCGATATCCCCTTGTTCGACAAGACTTGCAGCTTGTAAATACAGGCTTGGATGTCGCTCATGAACATGTTTTCGGTAATTTCGATTTCGAGCCGATTGGGTTTGATATGTAAATCCTCGATATAGGTCACCAAATTTTCCGGGAATTCTTTTTGACGGATATCGGTGGCCGACAGGTTGACGCTGACCTTGATCGGGCTTTCCTGGAAGGTCTTGTCGCTGAACAAATCGACTGCCACGCGATTGAGCACCCATTCGCTGAGCTGATCGATAATGCGGGATTCTTCCGCGTGAGTAATAAAATAATTAGGCGAGCGCAATCCGAGCTTTGGATGATTCCATCTGAGCAGGGCTTCGACGCCGACGATCTGCTCGGTTTTGAGGTCGATTTGCGGCTGATAAAACATTTCCAACTCGTCGTTTTTAATCGCGTTCCTGAGCCCGCTTTCGATGGATATTTTTTCGGCGGCAGCGTGTTCGAGCTTGTCGTTATAAAAGATATACCCGTTTTTAGATATACCCGTTTTTACCGGATGACTTCACTTCGTACATGGCCATATCGGCATTTTTAACCAGGGTATTGATGTCGTCCGAATCGTCCGGGAACACCGCTATGCCGACACTGACATTGACGTAAACTTCCTTGTTCTTCAGAAAGAATGGCCGCTGCATGCTGGTGATTAATTTTTGTGCCACCCGTTGCGCCTGTTCTCTCGAAGTGGGTTGCGGCAGCAGCAGCATGAATTCGTCGCCGCCCAGCCGGGCCAGGGTGTCCCCGGTTCGGGTCTCGGCCTTGAGTCGTTCGGCGACCTCGATCAGCACTTGATCGCCCGTCTTACCGGGCATGTTGAGGTCCAGGATGATCAAATTGAACTTCCGTTTTTGAATCAACGCGATTGCCTGGTCGCCATCTTCGGCTTCGGTAATGTCGGACCAGTTTCGCTGTAGCAACCTAATCAGGCCTTCGCGGGCGCGTTGCTCATCGTCCACCACGAGGAATGACACCGGCTTTTTCAGGCGGTGGGAAGGTTTCTCAAAATCGATCAACGGAGTCTCCATATTAGATATGCAATGGGCTTACTGTTTGATTGACAGTGGGATCGACACTTCGAATAAGGCGCCGCCAACTTCGTTTTTCATGTATTTAACCTGGCCTTTGAAGGCCCGTAGAATATCAGCCACCACCGACAATCCTAGTCCTCTGCCGGCGCCCTCTTTGGTGCTTACCAAGGGTGAAAAAAGCAGGCTGCGAGTCTTCGTGTTGATACCCCTACCGCGGTCCGAAATAGAAAACTGCGCATATACCTGACCGCCGATATTAGTGAAATTGTTGCTCGATACCATAATCGCGGCATCGTTGGTCTGAGCTTCGATCGCGTTTTTCACCAGGTTGAGCACGATCTGGCGAAAAGCATCGCGCGTAATATCTATCTCGGCATCGTTACGATCGAGATCCCACATGATCTGGATTTCCAGTCCCGGGCTGACGGATTTAACGTACAGCGGAATGCTGCTTTCCAACTCGGCATTCAGCATGACGGCCTCGGGCTCGGGCTCGGGCTCGCTGCCTTGCTTGAAATTCAAAACGATATTGCGCACGCGCTGCAGCTCTTCCTTTAATACCCCGATTTCCTTATCGCTGCCGGTGCCGCCCGATCGGGCGTTGACGATATCGATGTAATTGCCGATCACGCTCAGCGGATTGCTGATTTCGTGGACCAACTTGTCGATTTCTTTTTGCTCGCGTTCGCTCTTGGCGCCGCGTCCGCCTCGCCCGGGCCTGTGATTCACCCAGGTCTCGGCAATGTCTTCCAGATAGCTGGATATGATATCGGACAGTTTGTCCAGGTTGTTGCGCTGGGTTTTATGGCAGCCGACCACGATCGTGCCTATGGCTTCGTCGGCGTGGATTAGCGGAAAGCAAAGCGCGACGTGGTGTTTGAGGCGATGAATGATTTGACGATCGGGCATCGCTGATTTCTGGTGGCTGGGGCCTTCGACTTCGATCCAGGTCAAGCGTTTTTCGAGGTAACTGCGCACCGCCCGACTAGCGCTGTTTTCTAGCGGAAACCGGCATGGCGGATCGACCTGCCTGACTTCATGCAAACTCAGAGAGTCCGGAATCTGGGGGTCATGGAATAATAGTGCCAGATGCGAGATCGAAAAATATAGCTGCATGTCGCGGGCGACCTTCGACAGCAATTTGTCGGGGGAATTCACGGCTGCCGGGTAAGCTTCCTCGGCGCTGATCACCTTGATCAGGGAAGCATCCCTAATTTTACGGGCGAGCTTGCCGGTTTCGCGTTCGATATCCTTCGATAATCGTTCCTGGGTCAGGCAAGTCGAGCGCGGCAGGAAAATGCCAAGTTTGTTGGCGGTCTGGGTGACCGTGTCGTGCACGTGGAGGTAAATGTTTTTCAAGTCCTTATGGTCGATCAGGGACGAGCGCCATTGCGTGTCGGCGCTCCCGGTCCGGCACCAGTGGCGCGCGAGCTGGCCGGCTTCGGCCACGATCCGGCACAGGATGTCGCCGCCTTGCAATTGCCGCTTGTCTTCGTGGTGAAAACGGACCGCATCGGCGATCGCCGGACTCAGGCTGGACCAGTGTTCGATAATTTCGGCTCCCAGCTCGGTATGGCTGATGCCGAATTTGGAGATTTCCTGGGCGATGGTCTCGGCTTCGGTGGTCGAATTGATGATCTTGATATATTGATCGTGATACTTGGCGTCAAAAACGATTTGGCCGATATCATGCAGCAAGCCCGCCAGGTATGCGTCCTGAGGGTATTTGTAGTCCAGCGCGATGGCGATATCCCTGGCGAATACGGCGCAATATATAGAATCCAGCCAGGCGGTGCAGATGTATTTTTTCTGGGATTCGATCAGCCCGGCGAAGAGTTGCTGAATCGACGAGGTCGTCACCATGGTTTTGACCTGCGCATGGCCGATCAGCGTCACCGCCTGTTCCAGATTTTTCAAAGGCTGGTTGATCGCGAAAGCGCCTGAATTAGCGGCCATGATCAGCTTGCTGGTGAGAGCGGCATCGATACTGATCAAATCGGCCAGGTCACCCAGCGAGCTATCTGGATCATGGCAAATATCGAGCAATTTGCACAGAACATGGGGAGGACTAGGTAGCCTCACCAATTCCATTGATTCCAGTATTGATTGTGGCGGACTTCCTAGTTCATACATTACTGAGTTTCTTATTTATAGTCTCGAGGGAATTAGGAACCGCGATACTATACTACAATTCAACACCTGATTTGCGCCCGGCCAGGACATTTTGTCGGAAAGCAGAGGCAGATCACAGGATCACTTTTGAAGGGGTTTTTACAAAGCTGCGCTAACAGATTGATCGGTCTCGGTTTCCACTTTTTGGACCACGAATCGGACCTGCTCACCGTCCGTCAGGTAAGGCCGAATTTTGGATCGGTTCGCACCGCCCGAACCCGTTTAAGACCCCGGAGTCCGAGTCATCCCAGTAATCTCGGGCAACTCCGAAATCCACGTTACTCCCCGAAATTTAGAGTCACCCCCAAAATATCGAGTCGCCCCGCGCAGGCGGGGAGCTCGAAATTGTGGCGTTGTCACAAGATCCCGATGCGTCTGGGCTCGCCGGGACCCACAGGGTCTAAGGCCGCGCAGGCCTGCGCGGGGATGACAGGTCAACCGTATGAGAGGTTGACGAAATGACAGCTTATCGGGGACGATGGGTTAGCGGGAGTAAGCTCAGTTCGACTCCTTCCTCGATTCGCGGATGAAGGTCACCTCGTCGATGCCCTGGCGCGGCGGTTGATAAAATCCCGAATAATAGTTGAAAGCGTCCTTGACGATGTCTTCGCCGGAAAACGAGTTCACGCCGCAGCGTTTGAGAAAAGAGATCTGATCGGGCAGGAAGTCGCCACTGACCTCCAAGTCGCCGTCGAATCCGATTTTGTCGCGAATCAGGCGCGCCAGCCCGAATACGCGGCCGTCGGTAAAACTGTCGATTTCGATGACTATTTTTTGCGCATCGAGCAGCGCGGGCAGTTGCGGGTGATCCGTCGCCAGGCTGGTGTTTATTACCACCGTTGTTTCATAGGGACCGGCGGCCGGATCTGAACTGGTGGCCACGGCATGTACCGTCAGCCACTCTTCCCAGCTTAGTCTGAGTTGCTTGGGGCCGGTCTTTTGCGGGTTCGAATCTGGCTGTGTCATGACGATTTCCTCGATAGTGAATAAGCACCCTGTTTGAAGGGTTCCAGTCCGAGCCGGTCCAGCGTCTGCAGAAACGACTCGCCCTCGCGGCGCAGATCGACATAGGTTTCGATGATGCGCTGAATGGCGTCGGTGATATCTTCGCGGGCGAAGGCGGGCCCGATGCGTTGCCCCAGCCTTGCATCTTCGTCGGCGCTGCCGCCGAGCGTCAACTGGTACCATTCTTCACCTTTCTTATCGACTCCAAGTATGCCGATATGTCCCACGTGGTGGTGGCCGCAGGCGTTCATGCAGCCCGATATTTTAATCTGCACGTCGCCAATGTCGTACAGGCTTTCGAGCTGGGAGAAACGCTGGTTTATCTCCAACGCGATGGGTATTGCGCTCGCGTTTGCCAGGCTGCAAAAGTCGAGCCCGGGGCAGCAGATGACATCGGTCACGGTGCCGATATTGGGCGTATCCAGGGCAAATTTCCGGGTCGCTTTCCACAACTCGAACAGGTCGGCTTCGAGTACATGCGGCAGCAGTAGATTTTGCGTATGCGTGGTTCTGGCTTCGCCAAAGGAATACCGCTCGGCCAGATCGGCGACGGCATCGAGTTGCTCGGCCGTGATGTCTCCCGGCGCTTGTTCGGGCGCTTTCAGAGACAGGTAGACCGCGCGATAGCCGGCGCGTTTGTGAGACAGCGTATTTTGCGCAAGCCAGCGCCGGAACTGCGGATTGCGGGTTAACCCGAGTTCTTGCGATGAGGCGTCGAGCCCTTTGACGAACGGCGGATCCCGGAAATGCTCGACCATATTATCGATTTCGCGTTGATGCAACTGCAGCGAGGTTTCGCGAATATGCTGCCATTCTTCATTCACCATCTTGCGAAAACGCCTGATGCCGAGTGACTTGACCAGGATCTTGATGCGCGCCTTGTAAATATTGTCGCGCCGTCCTAGCAGGTTGTAAACTCGGAGAATGGCTTCGAAATAGGTGAGTAGATCGGCTTTGGGTAAAAATTCCCGGATAATGACGCCGATCACCGGCGTGCGCCCCTGGCCGCCACCGACATAAACCTGGAAGCCGGTCTCGCCGGCCGCATTCTTCACCAGGTGCAAGCCGATGTCGTGCACCTGCGAGGCGGCGCGGTCTCGGGGCGAACCGGTTACGGCGATTTTGAACTTGCGCGGTAAAAAGCTGAACTCGGGGTGTAGCGTCGACCACTGGCGGATGATTTCGCAGTAGGGTCGCGGATCCTCGATTTCATCCGGCGTGATGCCGGCCAGGTGGTCGGTGGTGGTATTGCGGATACAGTTTCCGCTGGATTGAATCGCATGCATCTGCACTTCCGCCAGTTGCTCTAAAATTTCCGGCGCCTGTTCGAGTTTGGGCCAGTTGAACTGGATATTCTGGCGCGTGGTGAAATGGCCATAACCGCGATCATAGTTGCGCGCTACGTGGGCGAGACGGCGCAACTGTTTCGAAGACAATTCGCCATAGGGAATAGCTACCCGCAGCATCGGCGCGTAACGTTCGACGTAGAGCCCGTTCATCAGGCGCAGCGAGCGGAACTGATCGACGTCCAAGTCGCCTTCGAGAAAGCGCCGGGTTTGGTGTTTGAACTCGGTTACTCGTTCCTCGATCAGACGCTGATCGTGTTTGTCATACCGGTACATGTGTCTGCCCCGGTGATTGTGCCTTTCCTGTTACTTCGATGTTACCAACCATAATGGTCCTCGCAATGTCAGTGTTGAAACCGAACTCAGGGACATGATGGTGTTAAACCTAACAAACGAACTGGCCCCTGATCGAAAGATCGGGGAACGGCGGTGTTGGGTGATCTGTGGTGCGGAGAGTTAGTTAAACAGATTCAAACCGATAGACAATAGTCGCCGTTCCCCTTGGTACAGAGGCAGCAGCAGCACATTGACATGGTTTGAATTGCAAACATCCGGCGATGCTAGCAATAGCGTTTCCAATTGGCAACTGTTTTTTTGCGGCACCTCAATCGCGTCCCGGCTCCGCTATAATCCGGCTTTTAACCGCAAGGCTATCGCTAGTGCTGCAAATCTCCCGCAATGTCGTAATTTCCGATGACGAGATCGAGCTGTCGGCAATTCGCGCCCAGGGCGCCGGCGGGCAGAATGTCAACAAGGTATCTTCGGCAATTCATTTGCGTTTCGATATCCATGCATCTTCGCTACCCGAACTATATAAGCAACGGTTGCTGGCGCTGCATGACCGGCGTATCAGCAAGGATGGCGTGGTAATTATCAAGGCACAGCAATACCGAACCCAGGAGAAGAACCGGCAGGCAGCGCTTGATCGACTGCGGGAAATGATCCAGGCGGTGGCGGTCGAGCGCAAGGCCAGAAAGGCGACCAAACCCAGCCGGCGTTCGCAAACCAAACGTCTCGATTCCAAAACCCGCCACGGCAGGACCAAGCGGTTGCGCGGCAAGGTTTGCGAAGATTGATCGAACGGGGCCGACGCTTTACGCGTCATTCCGAGAAGATTGGGGTCAGAGCAAAATCTCGGCACAATACTTTCTAGCGGCGCGACGATACCGAGATATTTGCTCTGATCCCTCGAAGCGGGGAACCGCGGTGATCTCAGGTTTTAGTCTTGCGCATTCCCCTGGCGGCCAGTTTCCTGATTTTCGCAAGCTGCTGTTTTTCCCAGCGCTGACCCGCCGCCATCATCATTTTGGCTTTTTTCTCACCCAGTTTTAACAGTGCCTGTTCACGCTTCAAAGCCGCCTTCAGGTTTTCGTTCAACACATCGATTTCAGCCTTCGCGGCTGATTTCGCCAATTTGATTTCCTCCCTGGCGGCTGCCCGCGCGCTTCTGAGCGTAGCTTTGGTTGTTTTCAAATCCTCACGCAACTGTTTAAGCAGCGCGCGTCGCGAGCTGGCCGCTGCCTTGCGTTTGGCCGCGGCGCTTTTCTTGGGGATCGCCGCTTTCTTTGGCGCCGCCTTTTTGATCGATGCGGTCTTGCGCTTGGGAGCGCTTTTCCTTTTCACCGGGATCGATCCCGCTTTCAGTGAGGCTTTTTTCCCGCTTGCCTTTTTTACGCTGGCTTTCTTTTTAACAGCCGATTTTTTTATCGTGGGCATTTCATAAACCGTGAGAGTTGACATGGTCCAATAGATTGATACCACCCAGTTAAGAGATAATGAAACTTAACTGAGGTAACGATTAATGACAACGAGAAAGAAATATTCGAAAGAATTCAAACTGGACGCAGTCAGTC
>Ga0136654_1000429_pt1 | contig 12992 bp, 10 predicted proteins | sample InaspJWI70metaG_FD_94865 | JGI IMG/M metagenome (GOLD analysis project Ga0136654, IMG submission 94865) | Marine gutless worms symbiont microbial communities from Oahu, Hawaii - Inanidrilus sp. 1 OAHU.JWI-70 metaG (version 2) | ecosystem: Host-associated > Annelida > Digestive system >... | reverse complement strand
GTATATAAACTTTAGTGAAAGCCTCCTCTTGTTTCCTTGCTTATTTTTGGCCATTTTCGTCGATATCCTCCTTTGCTTTTTTCCGCAGCATCTGTTTAACCCACACAACTCCGGCCATCGGATTGTATTCCAAAATATCAGCGGCCATGGCGGTCACATGGGCGGCCGCGAAACTGCTTCCGCGGAAATTCAGCTCCCGGGGCATGCCCGGAAGAGCTCTGGGCCAACCGTAAGCGCCGAATTCCACAGTTTTTTCAGGATAATAAATGAGCGATCCATTCTCACAGTCATGGTTCCAACAGACGCCGATCACTTCATCAAAAATAGCTGGAAAGACCTGATCCTCCAATGCACGCGCTGCCGCGATAATTACGATATCTTTTTTAAACGCATCCCGGCAGAGCTGCTTTAGATCTTCTCTATACTCGTGTTGGGCGATACCCAGACTCAGGTGAATAATCTTGACTCTCGCATGTATCGCCCATTGCATGGCTGCCAGCAGCAGGGCGGCAGGCGCTTCCAGGATTTGGTGAAATATTTTGACGGCATAAATTTTCGCCTGAGAATTTTTTTCTCGAATGACCCCCGCAATGGCTGTACCATGTCCCAATTCATCATTAAAATCTACACCCTCCACCAACTTGCCGGAAGCTCCCAAATGAAAAGAAATCCCTCCGGCAACCCCCTGTACATGTGAATGCCAGGGATTAATGCCACTATCAATGATTGCAATCTCGATGGTCATTTTTCGGCTTTAACTGAATTTATGGGCCACAGAGCGTGCGTCGCTCGCAAGAAGTCCGCATGGCTTTGAAATGCCTTGGGAGCCATTTCCCTGGTCTTGAAAAAATTCTGCGGATGGACCTTCGTAGACAATACCCTCCTTTTCCAGGGCGATTATTTTATCCACACCTTGAATGGTCGAAAGTCGATGGCTGATCACGATAATCGTTTTACCTTGCATAAGCAAACGGATCGTCTCTTTTAATTGTTCTTCTACGGAGGTATCCAAGAAGGCAGTGGCCTCGTCTAAGATCAGAATCCTAGGCTGCATCAAGATAGAGCGTGCAACGCTGATGCGCTGTTTTTGACCTCCGGAAAGACGGACTCCCCTGTCGCCGACCACGGTTTGGTAATGGTCAGGAAGTGATCGAATATAGTCATGGATGCAGGCTGCTTTAGCTGCTTCGACGATCTCTGCTTCACTGGCTTCCGGTTTTGAGTATCTGATATTTTCCAGGATCGTACTGTGGAAAAGAAAGGTGTCTTGAGACACCAGGGCAATTTGATTTCGCAGCCATTCAATTCTTAAGTCTTTGAGGTTGACGCCATCAAGGGCAACTGTACCGGACTCCGGATCAAATAACCGCATGATCAAATGACAGAGGGTGGTTTTCCCGACGCCGCTGGGACCCATGATGGCGGTTATTTTCCCGGCAGGTATGTGAAATGAGAGATTGTTCAGAACAGGCTCCTCCGCCTCATAGGCAAAGGATACATTTTCGACGAGGATCTCCCCAGTGAGCGCACGGCCGCTCAACGCAATATTACCATTTTCTTGGAAAGCCGGCTCAACATCCAGAATCTCTTCGACCCGATGGATAGCCACTTTGGCTTTCTGCATCGCCAAAAAACCGTCCATTAATCCTTGCAACGGTCCAAACACGCGACCCTGGTAGATGGCGAACGCTACTAAACTTCCGATGCTCAGCGTTCCATTCATCACCAGTAAGCCACCATATCCATATACGACAATGGTGTTTAAAATGGTGTAAAAGGTTGGTACGCTGCCCGAAAATGCACCTAAGACCTGGTAGCGTAACAGAATCTTTAAAACTCCGGATTGCTTTACTTGCAATCTTTCAGATTCCAATTTCTCGGCTCCAAAGGCTCGGATCAAGCTGGTGCCGGCCAAGGACTCAAACAGAAAATGGGCAATATCGGCGTTGGATTCGGCCAGGTTTTTGGCCAGCTTCAAAAGCTTCGGGCGAATTAAACTGATCAGATACATGGCCAATGGCAGAAAACAAAAACTCAATAAAGCCATTTGCCAATTCAACCACAACAGAATAATCGCCGTAAGTAGACAAGTTAAGAAATTGAACAAGTAACCGGGAAGTGTTTCGGTCACCAGACCTTGAATATCTGCCATATCAGCTGCAATCCGCGAATAGATGTCCCCGATCTTGCGTTTTGAAAAGAAATTTAAAGGGACTTTTTGTAAATGGTCGAATAGATCTTCCCTCATCTGAAACAACACTTTTGCGGAATAGCGGGTGTATATGTAGCTATTACTGACCCGGATGAAAAAACTGATAATTAAAAGACAGATAACTGCGGAGAGAAGGGTAAGGAGGAGTTCGTATTGCTGACTTAACAACACCTTGTCGATTAAAACCTTGGCAAAGAGAGGCTGGATCATCCCCAAAGCAGTGCTGATCACGCTAAGCAAAAAGGAGATAATTAACACCTTTTTGTGGGGTCTGAGGTATTTGCTCAAATCCAGAATTTGTTTGATGAAAGACTGTCCCATCTCTTACCGATCTTTGAAATAACACATATATCCCTTATCACAGTATTCCGGCGTGGCGCGCAGAGACCGGGCAAATTGAGCAATTTCTTCACATGGGCCGCCCTCTTTGACTTCATCCATAACGGCCTTGACCATTTGGAGACTTCTCATTTTACGATAAAAAGAGGCTTCCCGGCCTACAATTTTAACCGCTGTAATCCCCCAGTCCCGAAAATGACCAAACCAGCATAGACTGCACGGCCCGTTGGGCAATCCATCCTGCTGGAAGGAAGAACCGCAATTGTTTTGAAACCACAGATACTCGCGTAGCTCTGCGAGATGATGGTTCATCTGTGTATTCGATATTGAATTGCCATCGAAGCGGTGGACCTTTACCTGCCAATCCGTTAAACAAAAAGGCCCCCCGAGCGCGTGCGTTGTCTGGCAGAATCCCTCTTCAAAAAGACAACCGTCGTTGACCGCAAATACCTCAAACTCCATCGGGGAGACGGTTTGCGTCACGATGCGCCTAATCTCTGAAATGTGCAGTTGTCTGGGCAAAATGATTCTTTTGATACCCAAAGACTGATAGAAGTCAACCGCTCGGGAATTAATACAGCTTCCCAAACTGCTCAGATGCAGGTTGACCGGAAGCTTTTGGCCGGCGAGGCGCATCAGAAAATTGAGGTCACTGACAATCAGGCTGTCAACCTCAAGGTCGCTGATCAATTTTTCGGCCAATTTTATGAGATAATCCATTCCGGCCGAGGTATAAAAGGGGGCATTGAGGGTAACATGAACCGGGATCCGGCTGCTGTGGGCCAGCCGGACCACCTGTTGAATTTCTTCCCAAGATCCCAGATTCGCCCCGTGGGGACTCCTGCGATTTATCCACAAGTGCCCTCCAAAATGCTCCTCCCACTCGGGTGTGCGAACCCCGCAATAGAGTTCATCTGTGCCATAGTGAAGAAGCATTTCCACTTCCCTTGCGGAACTTAGAGGGGCTGTAATTTTCATAGGATCATACAATCAGACCTTGATAGACCAGGCGTAGTTTTTGGGTTTTTGCCCGCTTCAACAGGGCAGCTAATTTCGACGGCGCATATAAATAAAAAATCGTGTTACCAGCCTGAAACAACTGCAGATTCGTGTGAGTCCGTTTAAGTTTCAGTGAAATTTTATTGCATGTTTGACGACATCCATTGGATATGGAAAATTTTTTTTCGCTAGAGCTATTAAAAGATTTCATCCAACACACTCTTCCGGTGGTAATGTATCCAAAAGGAAAATATACAGATGTCTGAAGCCGTCCTTGGTGTTTTAATTCAGGTCCACCAAAGGGAAACAGGTCGCATTCAAGACGCGTTACATTCAGTTCCTGCATCATTGCCTGAAATTCAACAGAGTCAAACGTGCACGTATTAAAAAGCTCGGCCGTCTCAGCCGAAAATTCAGAAGCTTCATCCGGGTTAATCAAGCGAGGGTCCTTGAAACCCTTGTTCAAGAGTCGACCTATTGATAGCTGAAACGATGGGTACTTCTCTTTCAAAAATAAGAGAACCCCCCAGTCATTGACCACCACTTCGGTCCGATGATCCCTTTCTTCAAGAATATCAAACAGAAGGCTGCATTTATCCATTCCATCATCCGTAAGCGGCGGCGTCAAAAATGTCAGCCCCCTATTTTTCCCTTTTGCCAACTGGCATAGGGCATCCAATTCATCCGGATGGGGCAGACGCTGGACACAGAATTCATCACCGCTATAAAGGCGCAAAGAACTTTGGTCAATCAACGCGGACCGATCCAATCCGTCAAACACCTTTTCTCCATACACGTTCGACAAATGACCGGACAAATCGTTCAGGACATGTGCCTGTGCAGGATCTCTGAGATGAATGGCCAGCTCCATAGGATACCTCAAACCCGCCAGACAAAAGGAGAGAGATATTCCATTATCTCTCTCCCTTCTGCTATTGTCGGCGATGATTTGGTGCTACTTGGTTATCAGACTCGCTATCAGACCGTCGCTCTTCAAAGGAATAATTCCCAGGCGCTTCATGGTTGCGGTGTCATAAACGCTCAGATCCGGCCCGCCAGGGCCGAGATAAATCTTTTTGCCGTCTGAAGTCACGGCAACGCTGTAGCAGGTTCCCCGCTCAAGGGGGTCCATGCCAAGGGTTTTGCCGGTCTCAATATCGATCTTGTAGACCTCGTCCATGACAGCATAGATATATTTGGAGTTCGGCGAAACCATACTGGAATAAGCGAAAATGACTTCCTCTCCTTTTTGCATGCGAAGATTGCCTTTCTTGTCGATCAGCATGTAAAATAAGGCTTCAGCCGAATAAGCCGGTACACTGACAAAGCCATTTTTCCCCGGGCTCCAGTTATTCCAGATAGCCAAAGCATTCAACCCCGGCTTGCCCGCCTCAGGATTTAGAACCCCTAACATTTTTGTGAGCTTTCCATTCTTTAAATTAAGCTTGAACACATCCTGGGCTAAAAGAACTATATTATCCGGATCGTCCGGGGGGCTGACGAGGGCGGTACAGGTGGGAGGGATTTCAAAGTTTTTGACCACCTGTTTTTTGCGCACATCGTAAACCACCAGCTGGGGTGGTAGCACATTGAGCCTGGGAATGTTGAGTTTCTTTTTGGTAATCGAAACGCTCATATAAAGAAAATTATTGTCCGCGGACACAGCAATGCCAGGCATGATCGTCACCCGGTTTAAATCCGACCAAAACTCGTGATTATCAACGATCTGATCGGTCTGGGTATCCACTTCATAAATAGAATGCCAGCTATTCATATAATAGCGCTTGCCATCGGGCGACGGAATAGCTCCCACGATATAATCGTTAAAGGTCAAGGTTTTTACGACCGTGTCCGTATCACAATCGATTATAAACAGATAATTATTGGCGGGTACATACAGGTAATCTTTTGCCATAGCCGGAAAGGAAAGGCCGACCAAGCAACAAACCACCACAATAATATAAAAGGCTTTATTCAAACTGCGGCTCATGTTAGCCTCCCTTCTTATCTTTTGATGACAAAATTCAAATTTCTCCAGTCCCGCTCAACGGCCAGGCACTGATTTTGGAATTCCGGCCAGTTGGTGATATTATCCGGCGTTTGGGCCGGCCACCAGCAGGGACCTGAGCAACTCGTAAAGTCTCTGGTACTGGAGACGCAGTTTCCCATGGGGGTTGTGGGTCTTGGGTTGGTCTCCCAGCCGGTATCAAAGACCGTGGTGCACCCGATCGGTTGGCCCGTCAAGACATCCACATCCCCCATGCCGAAGACTTCTCTTTCCTCCAGTTTTTTGGCACGCTTATTTAAGGCCTTAAGCCCTTTCTTTTTCATATGATCCTCCTTTTGTTTCCTTGACGGTCATATGAGACCGATAGCCTCGTGACATGCATAGCATTTCTAAATACTCAGGATCAGTGGTCGCAAGTTGGCAGTATGTCTCCAAGCCGATCTCACTCCATTGCTTGATCCACTCGCAGTAATGCAGATTCGGCTTGAGATGGTTTCCTTCCCTCACACAGGCTTCATGGTAGCAGCCGCCTGTACAAATGGTGCGGGCCCAACATCGCTTGCAATCCGCCTTATTGCTGATTTCCGCTTGATCTCTGAATGTCTCGAGCTTTTCATGATTAAATCCGTTAAAGATATCGCCCATACAAAATTCTTCCTGACCGGTAAACCGTTGGCAGAGATAGAGTTTTCCACGCGGGTCTGTGGAAAAAAGACCCAGGCCTGCGCCACAAGGATAGTTCATGACTTCGCCTTGGTGAAGTGCGACCAGCATATCGATGACGTTCGAGAAACCATAGAATCTTCTTTTTTCAGCAGCATATAGGAACTTTTGTGAAAGATTTTGAAATTCCCCTAGCAGAAGATCCATGTCATGGTTGCTCAATTGATAATCCGGATGCCCGGTCGTAACCGGCGCAAACCCGACTTCCGTAAAACCCAGGTCCAGCAGGTGATCCAGTATTTGGGGTACCTTGTCCGGACCCTCTACCAGCGTGACTCTGGCGACGGCTGGTCTGTTATCCGACCCATTCAGCAATCGCTTAATCTTCGGAAGCATGATTCCATAGGAAGGGCTTCCATCGGGAAAGCGCCGGTAGCGATCGTGAACGCTCTCAGTTCCGTCCATACTCACAGTAACTCCGATGTTTTTCTGTCGAAAAAAATCAATGATTTCCTCGGTAAGCAGGGTGCCGTTGGTAGTTATAGCGAAAGTCACTTTTTTGCCGTCTTCGGAAGCTTTCTGACAAGCATAATCCACCACGGCCGGGATCACCTTGAAATTCAGCAACGGCTCACCGCCAAAAAAGACCAGAACCACTTCTTCCAGTTCGCCGGCATGATCGAACAGAAAATCGACTGCCTTGTGGGCCACTTCCAAACGCATCCCCTTTTTTTGCCTTGAATTCTGATCCCATTCGGCGTGATAGCAGTAGCGACAGCTCAGATTACAGGCATCGGTTAGATGCATAATCAAGGTCTTCAAAGGTATTGATGCATTGTGCGGTTTCCCGCGTTTTGAGATAGACTCTTCGTTGTTTACCGGAATGATGACGCGTCGCTTGAGTAAACCCTGGAATAGCTCTTCGCGCTGTTGAGCGGATACGCAAGTTAAGCCGGCCATCACCTCCTGCTGCGTTAAAACTCCCTTTGGATACAAATCATCCAGGATATTTCGCGTTGAGGAATCCATCTCGAAGATGGCTTTATCCGCGACCAAAAACAGGAAGTCCCGGCCGACAATCCGGATCGTTTTATTTTCAGCGACGCTAAAGGTATTCATACCAACCCGAACTTATTTTATATGGGTGATAAAATCCGGCACGGTGACACCCAACAGGGATCGCGCCTTGAACTCCTGGCCTTCATCAGTATAGGCCGCGCCAATTGCGATCAGACCGACACCCTCTCTGCGTTGGAAGCGCGTCTCGATCGGACCGTAGGTCGTCACCGGCGTATACAGTCCATTGAGCACGGATGTTTGGAGGTATTGTAGATCATCATCGTTGTCTCGCGTCTTTTCTTCTTCCAGCCACCATTTTGCATCGACCGCATCGAGGATCAAATCATCGGCCGTCTCAGGCTTACCGTCCGCACCGTAGTTAACTCCCCGGGCGACAAACTGCACACCATGCGGGGGGTAGGCGGCGCCGCAACTGACCCGTGCCCGACCTAAGGCCGGAAATATCCTGATACCGTCCAATTTATTATAAACGATGACCGACTGATCACACGCGGCGCCTTCCACCGTTAAGCCGGAGGGCCCCATGGTGCCATTCTGCGCGGCAATGACTTCTATTGACAAGATTCCAGCATCCTGGCTTTCAATAGCAGTTACTTTCACATTGGAATTTGCAAATCTAATATCGGCTGCACCTAGATTTGCCGGCAAGTTCACCCCGATTAAGGTAAGCTTATGTTTTGCGCCATTTGACTTTATGGCCTGGGGAAAGATGGCAAAAACGCGCGCTGATCCATCAACTTTATAGAAGGCTTCATTTCCATAGGCATTGGTATCCTGCACCACTGTCCACCATTTGCCTTCAAAACCCATTCGGTCCGCATCCAGGTCAAAAACCCCTTCAATTCGGCCGGTAAGCGGGGTCGGCGCCAGGGCATATCTTAAATGATACTCGCCATAGAGGGTTCCTTCACCGCCTAACTTCAGAGTAAACCCGTTTAAGTAGCGAACCTCTTTTTCAACCAGATATTCATCTACTCCCTTTTGCGGATTGGCTGTAAATGTATAAGTGCCTTCATAATAGCCCATACCCGGCTGAAAACCTGCTACCTTCCACTTGCCCGCGAGATCCGCATCTGTTCTGTTTTTCATCCAGCTGCGCCATTGCGGGGTATCCATGGGAAGCTCTTTAGCCAGAACATCCACCAGAGCCATGGCTTCCGTGGGCCAATCCATCTCCCGCATCTGGCCGACAACTGTCGGGTAATATCCCAGATGCAATTGCATGTTCTCGACCCATTGCTCGCGAGTCTTGCGGTGGGAGCGAATCTTACCGTAGGTGTGGCAGCGGACACAGGCCGCGAAAATCCGCTCTTCGGTTTTGTTTTTAGGTATTTCGCGATACTGGCTGTTTTCATCGGAATTGAGATACGCCACTTCAGCCATCTCTGTGGGGGTTAAGACCAGGTTCTGACTTAACTCTTTAATGATGGGATTAAAGTCCTTGTCCGGAATGGGCGCACCGTTGATACGAATCATCCGGTCTGTCACAACCTTCCATTCCTCCGGAGTTTTACGGGTTTCTTCAATCACTTCCACGCGACCCTGTTGATCCAGCTTATGGCAGGCGGAACATTTTTGTCTGACCACCCCCATCTCCTTAAACAATGACTGGGTGTACGCCGTGGTGTTCACCAGCAGCAGGGCACACAGGGTAAGAAAGGCGATACCGCCGGGCTTTATCCACCTCATATCCTCCTCCTTTCTAGTAGCGGTTTCATCGTCTCATTTACACCAATGGGTTCCACCGCAAAAGAAATTGGCTCGCCAATGGACGTAGTTAGAGAGATTGAAACTACTTCTCATGGTGTCTGAACGTTTTGCGGTAAAGACGTTTAGTCACCGGGTCCGATTAAAACTAAAAACAAAAATTTGGGCTACCTGAAATGGAATCCGGTCAATTTTCTGCGGTTGGCCGGAAATTCGACACTCAGGCTGTCAATGAAGTTGTGGAATATATGGGTTGCGGAGTTTTTCGGCAGGTTTAAGAGGTGGTGGCAGGACGACCAATGACCTGAATCAGTAGGCGCCAACATCTCAGCACTTGAATGTAACAGCTGCATTTGAGCACCAGATTTACGCGACGAGCAATAAGTGCGGTTGCATGTCCGATTTAGGTGATCTTCCGTGTGTCGAATAGAGAACAATTGATACCAGGGCTGCCGATAACTCCGTTTCATATGATATGCAGATCTACGCTAAAAGAGAGTCACAATGCGATAGAACTTGCGAATATAAGTATGATTAGTCAAAGGATATGATGTTCGGTTTGGTCTATATGCCGCTTATACAGCATGTTCATAAGTGCTTTAGCGCCACGGGGCATTCTTGTCAAGATTAATCAGTGCCCGTTCGGTAATAAAACAGAGCACGAATTAGTTTCTCGAAAATCCCATCTATAAGAAATATCATTCGATGTGAATCGGTGAAAACAGGTATGGAAAGTGCATTAATCCTCCGTTTTTTATACTGTTACATTCAGACAATATGGACATTGACGGCATGCGCCCGAATCCCGTTGTTGCCGTAACCCAGGACATTCCATTCGGCATTCATCGGTTGCTGTCGGCCTTCATTGTCTGACGCCCGCGACATCAAAATAAATTCACCTTTCTCTTCTACCTCCCAGATATATTGCCATTGCCGCCACGCATAGGGTTCGTTGGGGCCGATAAAGGCGGCCGGGTGCCAGGAACTTCCTTTGTCAGTGGACACTTCAATCTTTTCGACATGCCCCTGGCCGGAATATGCCGCACCGAGGACGGTGACATTTCCGGCGGAGAAACTTTCACCGGCAACGGGCTGGGTAATGATCGATTTTAAATTGATATGGGTGACTGTTTCACCGGTTTTGGGATCCTGCCCTTTTTGAAATACACGGTATACCCTGTCCATGAAAAATCCCTCGAAGGGTTTGTCAAGGACCGTGATCTTATGCAGCCACTTGACACAGTTGGCACCGGTCCATCCCAAGGCCAGAGCTCGCAGAGGGTATCCGTGTTCAAGGGGCAACGGCTCCCCGTTCATTTCGTAGGCCAGTAAAGTCCCCGACAGGGCTTTTTCGATGGGGATGCTGCGGATAAATTTAATCTTGGCAGAGCCCAGCGGCTGGTCCAGTCCTTCAAAAGATACATGCCGGGCGCTTTGCTTCAATCCGGCCATCTTCAGTAGATCCCCAAGCCAAACACCGCCCCACACGGCATTGCCGACCCCACCGATGGTCCAAGGATTACCGGATGCTTTTTTTTCCAAGAGAGAACGGCTGTTTCCGGAACACTCCAGGGTATTGGCAACGATATCTTTGGGCATGCTCAGTAGCTGTCCCTTTGTCAGCGAGATGGGCTTTTGCAGCTCTCCTTCGATGATCAGTTGCCAATCTTTGAAAAGATCCTTATTTGCGGGGATTTCACCCTGGTTGCGATCAAAAAATACGGCATTGGCCGTAATCCAAGATCGAAGGTGTTCAGCAGGTGTTTCAGCATTCAAGGGTTTTTCGGTCATTATACGCTTGGTCTTGCTCATGAGAATAGGCTCCGAGAGATTTATCATGAAATTATAATTTTAAACCTTGGATACAGGTCAAAAGTCAAGCGTTGAATTTATACCGAAATGTTAGGTAATATTGTCATTGCTTTTCACTTTAATCGACCTTTTTCCTGAGACATCTCCCATTTTAACAAATCGTAGTTATTTTAATAAAAAAAATGAAGACCGGGAATCTTAAACTCGGCCGCGACGAATTTCGATTGCGCCGACAATCGACATACATATGGGGATATCCAATGATTAAAGTGGGAGTGGGACAGTTTGAAGACATCGATACCCGCAAAGCAGTTCAAATGGCTATTGGGGAATGCAAAAAACAGCTTCAAAGCTATGCACCTCAGGCAGGAATTGTCTTCTGCGGCGGCAATTTCGATCATCAGAAATTGTTGAATGAAATCAACCGGAGTTTTCCATCAATGGACCTGATCGGCTGCACGACGGCCGGTGATTTTTCATCCAATCACGGATTCAGCGATGATTCCGTAACCTTAACTGTATTTTACGCCAACGATATCGATATTGTATCCGGTATCGGCCGCGATCTTTCTAAAGATCCGGTAGCTGCGGTAAAGTCGGCAGTCGACCAGGCGCGCGAGAGACTGTCACAAAAGCCCAAGTTGTGTCTGGCCTTTCCCGATGGTTACAATAAACTGATTGATCCGGTAATGGAAATGCTGAACAGTGAACTGGGGCCTGGTTGTTCTGTTTTTGGAGGAGCGGCCGGGACACAATGGAGTGAAAGTCGCAAGATATTGCAGTTCTATAATAATGAGATTCTGGAGGATTCTATTCCGATTCTGCTGCTGGCCGGCCCGCTAGAATATTCTTTTTCGATCGCAAATAGCTGGAAGCCGATCGGCAGAAAGACTGAAGTTACTGATTCGGAAGGTCGTTTGGTTCGAAAGATCGGTGATTTCAAAGCGGTTGACTTTTATCGGTATTATCTGGGCGATCATAGTGAGCCGGCACGGGAATTTGTTCTGGCCGTTCGTGATGAAGGCCAGGAGCGTCCGTATTTGCGTGCTCCGGTTAATTACGAGCCTGACGGCAGCATCATGTTTTCAGAGTCGGTTCCAACAGGTGCAACGGTACAGCTCACCGAGGCAAGGCGTCATGGCATTATCGAGGATACCAAAACGTCAGCCAAAGGCTTGGCACTAAAGAGTCATTATCTTCAACCGTCTTTTGCACTGGCTTTCTCCTGCGCGTTTCGAAAGGAAATACTGGGAACGCGCACCGGTGAGGAACTTCAAATTATTCGCCAAAATCTTCCGCAAAATATTCCCATCAGCGGTTTTTACAGCTATGGTGAAATCGCACCTCTGGCACGAGACCAGGAAAGTATGTTTCACGGCGCAACACTGGTAACCCTTTTAGTAGGACAATCCAATGGAGAACCTGAGAGTATCGAACAGGATCAATTGCAACCGACACATGAAATGGATTTTTTAGACCAAACCAAAGAACCTCTCAGTGACGGACAGACAATAGAGAAATTGAAGTCGGAAATTGAATTTTTAAAGAGAAAACTGAAACGTTCTGAAAACTATCGCAGCCGGATGGAAGAGATCAAGGACTTTACCGCCGCGATGCATCATAAAATCATCCAGGAAGTCGAAGATGCGCGGAGAGAGATTCAACGCCAGGAGGTTTCTTTACGTGAGAGTGAAGTAAAATATCGAAGAATTGTCGAAACCACCGGTGAGGGGTTCATTCTGATGGATGAAAGTCTCAACATAATCGACGTCAATGATGCCTATTGCCGAATGGTCGGTTACTCAAAGGATAATTTGCTCGGCAGATCACCGCTGGAATTAACCACTGCCGAGTACCGACAGTTTTTACTCACGAACAAAGATGAATTGCTTTCAAAAAGCTACCGCGAATTTGAAATTGTCATTATCGCGAAAGACGGCCGCAGAGTCCCAATTCTTGTCCACGGCAATACTCTGAAGGACGACCACGGAAAGGTCATCGGTAATATGGCCTTTGTCACCGATATGACCGAGCATAAAAAGGCACTGGCGCTGGCCGGAGAAGTTCAGTGTGGGGGGGCAGGTGATCTCAGATATTTGCAACACTGGGTTTAGCGAGACGGATGTGGCACGAATGTGAGTTGTATTAGGGACTTAGTCCGATCATCCACCC
>Ga0136654_1000422_pt1 | contig 13057 bp, 9 predicted proteins | sample InaspJWI70metaG_FD_94865 | JGI IMG/M metagenome (GOLD analysis project Ga0136654, IMG submission 94865) | Marine gutless worms symbiont microbial communities from Oahu, Hawaii - Inanidrilus sp. 1 OAHU.JWI-70 metaG (version 2) | ecosystem: Host-associated > Annelida > Digestive system >... | reverse complement strand
GGCGCTGGGCGAAAAAAAGGTTGATGCCGCGCAGTTACGGACATCGCAAGGGCGTGGACCGTACGCGCCTCGCGGTCGGGTTTTTTGCTCGTGCCGGCATCAAGCATTTAACTTTATTTGCCTTCAGTAGCGAAAACTGGAATCGTCCCGCCGAAGAAGTCAGCAACCTGATGGAATTGTTTGTTCAATCGCTCAGGCAGTATACGGCGGAGCTGCATGAAAAACGGATACGTATCCGTTTCATCGGTGATCGCAGCTCGTTTTCCGAAGACTTGCAGCAGCAAATTCAGCACACCGAAAACGAAACCGGCGCGAATCGGAATATGGTATTGAATATTGCCGCCAACTACGGCGGGCGATGGGATATCGTCAATGCGAGTCGGCGCTTGGCGCGGCAAGTGCAGGCAGGCGCCATCGATCCGGCCGACATCGACGATCGACTGTTCGCCGCCGGTTTGTCGCTGGGGGATAGCCCCGATCCGGATTTGTTTATCCGCACCGGCGGTGAACAACGTGTCAGCAATTTCCTGTTGTGGCAATTGGCCTACACCGAATTCTATTTTTGCGAAGCGCTGTGGCCTGACTTTGCTGAATCCGACATGACCGCGGCCCTGGCTGAATATTCGAAGCGCCAGCGGCGCTACGGCAAAACCGCTGAGCAGGTCGAGCTTCCCGGTTAATGTTGAAGCAACGCGTCATAACCGCGCTGATCCTGGGCGTGGTCTTTATCGGCAGTATCCTGTTTGCCGATACGGCCTGGTTAAGCCTGTTGTTTGCCGGGGTAATGTTTGCGGCGACCCGCGAAATGCTAGACCTCACGATAAAGCCCCGAGCGCTTATTGAAATCATAGTTGCGGCGATATTTGCCTCGCTATTCTGGTGGTCGCTCGCGCCGATGACACCGCTACTGGTCTACTGGCAATCGCTCGCGGGCGTTGCCCTGTGGATAGCTATTTCTGTCGGCTTCGTCTTTTACCGCCATCATGCTAACCGTCCCTTGCCGCAACGGGTCTTGCTGCTCGGGCTCGGGCTGCTGTCCCTGTGGATAGCAGCGCATGGCGTTATCTATCTGCATTATGCCTACGGTGGCTGGGTGCTGTTGTACATGTTGACCCTGGTGTGGCTCGCCGATATCGGGGCCTATTTCAGCGGTCGCCGATTCGGCCGGCGTAAACTCGCGCCGTCGATCAGCCCGGGCAAGACCTGGGAAGGCGTTTACGGCGGAATACTGGTCACCCTGGCCTGGATGTTATTGATATATGCCGTGTCCCATTTACTGCATACGGGTCTGGTCGAATTTTTGCTGATCGGAGTGGCGACGGTATCGATATCGATCGCCGGCGATCTGTTTGAAAGCGTTTTAAAAAGAGAGGCCGGCGTCAAGGACAGCGGTAGGCTGTTGCCCGGTCATGGCGGCGTGCTGGACCGTATCGATAGCGTAATTTCGGCGACACCCGTATTTGTATCCGGGTTGCTGTTGGCGGAGTCGATATGAAACAAGTCACAATCCTCGGGGCTACCGGTTCGATCGGCCAGTCGACGCTCGATATCATCGCGCGTCACCCCGATCGGTTTGCGGTATTTGCAATGACGGCAAATCGCAACCATCGGAAAATGCAGCAACTGTGCCGACAATTCGAACCCCGCTACGTAGTGCTTTCGGACGCTGACAGCGCCGAGCGCCTGAGCTCGGCTATTACCGATCTTGCAACCGAAGTACTGGTCGGCGAATCGGGCCTGGTGCAGGTTGTCGCCGCATCCGAGGTCGATATCGTGGTCGCTGCAATCGTAGGCGCCGCCGGGCTAATCCCAACTTTGGCCGCGATCCGTGCGGGTAAACGAGTGCTGCTAGCCAATAAGGAATCACTGGTCATGGCCGGCGCATTGTTCATGGATGAGGTCCGGCGCCATCAGGCCGAGCTGTTACCGGTAGATAGCGAGCATAATGCCATTTTTCAGTGCCTGCCGCCGGGTAGGGTAGGCCAGCCGGCACTGCAGTCTGGTGTGCACAAGATCATTCTTACCGGTTCTGGCGGTCCTTTCAGGGATCTCGCGATCGAGCAGCTCGAATCGGTTACCCCGGAACAGGCCTGCGCTCATCCGAACTGGGATATGGGGCCGAAAATTTCGGTGGACTCGGCCACCATGATGAACAAGGGCTTGGAGATGATCGAGGCTTGCTGGTTGTTTGCGGTCGAGCATTCCGATATTGAAATTCTGCTGCATCGGCAAAGCATTGTTCACTCGATGGTGTCCTATCTGGATGGCTCGGTAATCGCGCAATTGGGTAATCCGGACATGCGCACGCCGATTGCCAATGCCCTCGGCTGGCCGCAAAGGATTGACAGCGGTGTCGAACCATTGAATTTGTTGCAGGTCAGTCAATTAGACTTCACACTTGCGGACGAGGCCCGCTATCCCTGCCTCGCCCTGGCGCGTGAAGCCTGGCATCGGGGTGGAACCTGTATGACCGTGTTAAATGCGGCTAACGAAGTTGCCGTCGATCAATTCTTGCAGCGAAATATCAGTTTTATGGAAATTCCGAGAATAATTACCAAAGTGATGGAGCAAAGCTCGACCGGGGCGGCCGACAATCTCGACATCGTCTTGCAGGCCGACGCTGCGGCACGCGAACTGGCGCTCGAGCTGGTCGCGTCAGGGGATCGCTAACATGGATGTCCTCGGCCTTATCTACAGCGTGTTGGCGTTTATTGTGGCGATTGGCGTACTGGTCACAATCCACGAATTCGGCCACTTCTGGGTGGCGCGTAAGATGGGCGTCAAGGTGCTGCGGTTTTCGGTCGGTTTCGGTAAACCTCTCTGGACCCGGCAATCCGCCGCGAATGAAACCGAATACGTGATCGCCAGTATCCCTTTCGGCGGTTATGTCAAGATGCTTGATGAACGCGAAGGCGATGTCGAGCCGGGAGAACTGGATCGTGCCTTCAACCGTAAGTCCGTTTGGCGACGCTTCGCCATAGTTGCGGCGGGTCCCGTATTTAATTTCCTGTTCGCGATACTCGCTTATTACCTGATGTTTGTAGTTGGCGTCGGCGGTGTCAAGCCGGTCATCGGTGAAATCAGCAATCCAAGTCCCGCCTATACAGCCGGCGTTAAGCCAAAGGACGTTATTCTCGCGGTAAATGGTATCGAAACCAGAAGTTGGGAAAAGGCCCGATTCACTATGCTGGAAGAGGCAGTGGACGCGCAGCAGATCGTTTTGCAGGTGCAGGGCGCGGATTTACAGATTCGCGACAAGACGATTGATATACGCGGCCTCGAATTGTTGAAAAAGGAGCAGATCGACTTGATGCGGGATTTGGGGTTATCGTCCTGGCGACCCGATATACCGCCGATTATCGCCGAAGTTTTGCCCGATGGCGCCGCCCGGCAGGCGGGCCTGCTTGAAGAGGACAGGATTCTAGAGCTCGACGGGATTCGGATTGTGAATGCGCATCAATGGGTGCAGTCGATTCGGGACAATCCGGAAAAGCCGATGTCTTTGAAGGTAATTCGGAATGGCGCCGAAGTGGAGTTGTCGCTGACACCCCGTAGCCGTAGCGAAGACGGTGAAACCTTTGGTTATATCGGCGTCAAGAATCGGATCGAAATACCCGAATCCCTGCGGCGCGAAATGGCCGTGGTCGAACGTTATGGGCCGATCGACGGGATGGTCGAGGCACTGGATAAAACCTCGAGAATGACCTGGCTTACCTTACGCGTATTGGGTAAGCTCGTCACCGGCGAGGCGAATGTCAGAAATCTGAGCGGACCTATCACGATCGCACACTATGCCGGGATTACGGCGCGCATCGGACTGGAACCGTTTCTGAGTTTTCTCGCAATCATCAGCATTAGTCTGGGTGTGTTAAATCTGCTGCCGGTTCCGATGCTGGATGGTGGCCATTTGTTTTACTATTTAATCGAAATCTTCAAGGGCAGTCCGGTGTCGGAGCAAACTGAAATTATTGGCCAGAAAATCGGCATTCTGTTGCTCTTCTGTTTGATGTCGATCGCGATTTATAACGATTTGCTGCGTCTGGTAGAGTAAGTTTGAGAACTTCTGTCTGGATCAGCGCTCTGCTGTTACTGTCGGCTTCGTCTTGGGTGCAGGCCGAGAGCTTTACGGTTGAAAATATCGAGGTCGAGGGTATCAAAAAGATAACCATCGGCACGGTATTCAGTTATTTGCCGATCAATGTCGGCGAAATCCTGGATATTGACCGCACGCCCGAATTGATTCGCGAACTCTATTCGACCGGTTTCTTTGACGATATCGAGCTGCTGCGACGCGACAACGTGCTGGTCATCAAGGTGGTCGAAAGACCCTCGATCGCCGAGGTGAATTTTGAAGGCAATAAGGATATCCAGGACGAAGCGCTTGAGCAGGCTCTGGACGCTGTGGGTATGTCGAAAGGTCGCATTTTCGATCAGAATAAGCTGGAAAAACTCGAGCTCGAACTGCAGCAAGTCTATTATTCTCTGGGCAAGTACGCGGCCCGCATCGAGGCCGAGTGGCGTAAACTCGATGAAGATCGGATAGCGATTGATATCGCGATTTCCGAGGGTGTTTCGGCCCGGATCAAATCGATCAATATTACCGGCAACCAGAACTTCGACGAAGACGATTTGCTCGAAATCTTTCAGCTCGAGGCGAGCGATTCCGCGATTTTTGCCGACGATGAGTATTCCAGCACCAAGCTCACCGCCGATCTCGAGACATTGAAGTCGTATTATCTCGATCGCGGCTATATCCAGTTTCAAGTCGAATCGCAACAGGTTACGATTAGCCCCGATCGCAAAGACATTACCATTAGCATCAATATTTACGAAGGCATGCAATTCAGGGTAGGAAGCCTCGACATCGCCGGTGAAATGGTAGTTGACGAGGCGGAGCTGCGGGCCTTGATCAGCATGGTTGAAGGCGACGTCATATCCCGCAAGCAGGTCAATCGGGTGATTACGGCCATGCAAAAGCGCCTCGGTGAAGACGGCTATGCTTTTGCCGAAGTCAGGATTGTGAACGAGTTGAACGAGGCCGAGCAAACGGTTTCTCTAAAGTTTCTGGTGGTACCCGGTCGGCAGATGCGAATTCGTTTTATCAATTTTGTGGGCAACGAGAAAACCCAAAATACTGTGTTGCGAAGAGAAATGCGGCAGTTTGAAGGAGAGATGTACAAGCACTCCAAGATCGAACGTTCTCGGGTCCGCCTGCAGCGCTTGAATTACCTGGGATCGGTGAATATCCAGCTTAAAAAAGTGCCTGGCATCGAAGACCAGATCGATCTGGAAGTGGTGGTAACCGAACGTTTTTCCGGCAACCTGCAGCTCGGAGTGGGTTACTCGCAGGTACAGGGCGCGGTGGTTAATATCGGTTTTGCGCATGAAAATATATTTGGTACGGGTAATGCGCTTTCGTTCGATTTCAATAATTCCTCCGCGACCGAACGCTATTCACTCAGTTATGTAAACCCCTATTATACGCAGGATGGTGTCAGTCGCGGTTTTAATTTCAGTCTGATCCAAACCGATGCCTCGGAAAACAATACCAGCAACTTCCTAATCGATCGGACTAAATTTTCGGTGGACTACGGGATTCCCCTGTCCGAGTTTAACCGTCTCAGACTCGAAATCGGGGTATTGCGTAATGAAATCGAAACTACCGGCTCTTCGTCCGACGAGGTATTCGATTTTATCGTCGCCAATAGTGACGATTTTGACGAGTCGACACCCAACTCGGAAATTGACGGAGACCACTACGACACTTTCTTTAGCACGATTAGACTGTCTAAGGATACCCGTAACCGTAGAATATTTGCCGATTCGGGGCACCTCAACAGTATCCAGCTCGAGATTCATAGCGGCGATCTCAATTATTACAAAACACGATATCGCCACCAGACCGCTTTTGCCTTAAGCGATACCTTTACCTTCGCGTTTAAAGGCAGAATCGGTTACGGCGAGGGATATGACGACACCGATGATTTACCGATTTTCGAGAAATTCACCGCCGGTGGCGTGCGTTCGATTAGAGGTTACGAATTTAACAGCCTAGGCCCTCTCGACAGTGAAGGTGATCCTTTCGGTGGCAATCTGCAAGTAATTACAACCACCGAAGTGCTATTCCCATTGGAATTTCTGGGCAGTACAGAAACTTTCAGGCTTGGGGTATACTTTGACGCCGGTAATGTATTCGCCGATACCGATTCGTTTGAATCCGACGAGCTACGGCAATCGGTGGGGCTTTCCGCCAAGTGGTTCTCGTTCATCGGTCCGATCGAGTTCAGTTATGCGGTTCCGATTAACGATCAATCCGGTGACGATACCAGGAACTTCCAGTTCGCATTAGGTGCTTCATTTTAGAGACTACCATTAGGTGCTTCATTTTAGAGACTACATTGAACAGGCATATACGTTTATTCTTCGCAGTACTGCTGCTGGCAGTATTGCAAACGGCCGCCGCCCAGGAAGCGGTCTTGAAGGTTGGTTTCGTCAATACCGCCAGGGTATTGAAGGAAGCGCCACAGGCGCGCAAGGTTGAAGAGCGATTGAAGGCGGAGTTCGGGCCGCGCGAGGCGCAACTCAAGGAAAAGCGCCAGAAAATTCTGACGATGGAAGATCAATTAAAATCCGAAACCGGTCTGAACTCGAATGCCCGTCGCAAGCTCGAACGGGAAATCAGGCTCAAGGTCAGCCAGCTTAAATTTCTCGAACAGGAATTTCGCGAAGACCAGAACCTACGCCGCAATGAGGAGATTCGCGAGCTGCAGCAAGTCATATCGAACGTGTTGAAAATGCAGGGCGACAGCGGCAACTTCGATTTGATTCTGACCGAAGGCGTCAGCTACGTCTCTGACCGGATCGACATCACCACGCAAACCATAGAAATGCTCAAACAACTCCCCGATTCAAGCGAGGAATCGCAGTAGAGCGTGTTGGTCTTGCTCCTGTTTTCCCGGCAAATAAAACCAGCCCGATGAGTCTCAATCTGCAACAACTGGCCGCGGCACTGCATTTGGAATTTCTGGGCGAAGCCGATCTGACCATAACCGGCCTGGCGTCGCCCAAATCCGCCGTCGACGGGGATTTATGTTTCATTCAGCATAAAAATTACCTGTCGGATATCGCCGCTAGTCGATGCAGCGCCGTTATTTTGCCGCGGGATTTGAGTAGCGAAGTCGATGGCAAGGCCCTGTTGATTTCCGATAACCCGCAATACAGCTTCGTGCAGGCGATTACAGCCCTCGGGTTCGAGCGACGCCCCGCCGCCGCCGCTGGAATTCACCCGTCGGCGCAGATCGCCGAGAGCGCAAGTATCGGCCCTGAAGCCAGTATCGGTGGTTTGGCGGTTATCGGGGAGCATGTCGAAATCGGCGCCGGCACGTCAATCGGCGCCGGCTGCGTGATCGAAAACTCTGTCCGCATCGGCGCGCACTGCCAGATACACCCTAGAGTGACGCTGGGGCAGGGTGTTGCAATCGGCGAGCGCTGCATCCTGCACTCCGGCGTGGTTGTCGGTTCGGATGGTTTCGGCCTGGTCGAGCACCAGCAGCAGTGGCAAAAAATACCGCAGTTGGGCAGTGTAGTGGTCGGAGACGACGTCGAGATCGGTGCTAATACCACCATTGATCGCGGCGCGCTCGACGATACGATCATCGAACAGGGTTGCAAACTCGATAACCAGATTCAGGTGGCACACAATGTTCGCATCGGCGCGCATACCGCCATCGCGGCCTGCGTGGGAATCGCCGGTAGTGCAACTATTGGACGCCATTGCAAGATATCCGGCGCGGCCGTTGTGCTGGGACATTTAAGTGTGGCCGACAACGTCCGCATTACCGCCATGTCGCTGGTCACCAAGGATATCAAACAGTCCGGAGTTTATTCCTCCGGCACACCATTGATGGAAAACAGTTTGTGGCATCGCGCCAATGCGCGCTATAAATCTCTGGATAAACTCGCACAACGTGTTGTCGGACTCGAAAAAACCAAGGAATAACCGCCAAAACGGCTAATATTCAGATTATGAGGATTGAAATTGGAACTTGATATCAGCCAGGTGATGGAGCTCTTGCCGCACCGCTACCCGTTTTTGCTAATTGATCGGGTGGTGGAAATAGAACCAGGGCAAAGCCTGTCCGCAATCAAGAACGTCACCATAAACGAACCTTTTTTTCAGGGGCATTTCCCCAACCAGCCAATCATGCCGGGGGTTCTGATCCTCGAGGCGATGGCGCAGGCCACCGGTTTGTTGGCATTTGCGGATATGGGGGTGGAGCACAAGTCCAAGCTTTACATGCTGGTAGGTATCGATAAATCCCGCTTCCGCGGACAAGTGGTGCCCGGCGATCAACTGGTGTTGAATATATCGCTTAAACGCAATATGCGCGGGATCGGTATGTTTAGTTGCCAGGCGCTCGTCGCCGACGAGGTGGTAGCTGAAGCCGAAATGATGTGTTCCGCCCAGGAGCGCCAGGCATGATCCATCAAACCGCTATTGTCGATGCCGCCGCGCGCATAGCGGCCGATGTTGAAATAGGAGCCTATAGCGTTGTCGGAGCCGACGTAGAAATTGGCTCGGGAACCGTGATCGGGCCGCACGCGGTCGTCATGGGGCCAAGCAAAATCGGTCGTGACAACCGAATTTTTCAGTTTTCGTCAATCGGCGAGGCACCTCAGGACAAGAAGTACCAGGGTGAAGCAACCTGGTTGGAGCTGGGTGATCGCAATGTGATTCGCGAATATGTGACCTTAAATCGCGGCACCGACGAGGGTAATGGGAAGACCGTGATCGGAAGCGATAACCTGTTTATGGCCTACAGTCATGTGGCCCATGACTGTATAGTCGGAGATCATGCTGTTTTTGCCAATGCCGCCTCGCTGTCCGGCCATGTCGAAGTCGGTGATTACGCCATACTCGGCGGATTTACTTCGGTACACCAGTTTACTCAGATTGGTAGCAGGGCATTTTGCGGTCTGGGCTCGGTAGTTACCCAGGATATTCCACCTTTCTCGATCGCTGCCGGGAATCGAGCCCGGGTGGTTGGAATCAACAAGGAGGGGCTGAAACGCAATGGCTTTTCTCCAGAAGTGATACGCGCTTTGCATAAATCGTTTCGTGAACTATTGAAATCCAGGGGATCTAAGCAAGACGCATTTGATAATCTCAAACATTTGTGTGATAAACACCCTGAGGTTGCAGAATTTGTCAATTTCGTTAAGAACAGCAAACGAGGGATCGCCAGTTAGCGGGCTTTAATCACGGCTCCTGACCTTAGACACGACGTCTGTTACGGCGACCCGTAGAGGAGCACGGTCATGCAAGCGCACAAGCATATACTCGGGTTAGCTTTTACATTATTCCTGGCCGTTTTTTGCGCCGAGATCCAGGCGCTCGAAATACTGCACTTTATCGAGGCCAAGGATTATGCCCGCGTCATGAAAAATGCCAATGGCGTAAAAATTGCCGATGATGGGGTGGTCTACGTCACCAGCGCAGAGCAGGGAACGGTGTTGAAAATAGTCGATGGTAAAATCGAAGCCATTCAGCTCGCACCCGCCGTATTCAAGAAATCGAAACTCGGCGGTATCGATCTGCTACCCGACGGTAGGTTTGTCATCGTCAACCAGGGTTCCGGCCAGGTAGGAGTGCTCGACGCCGGGCTGAAACTCCAAAACCTGTTTTCTCAATCGGGTAGTTCCGCCGGCGAACTCAATGCGCCGAATCCGGTGGCGGTCTCGTCCAATCGCAATATCTATGTCGGTGACGTTAAAAACAAGCGGATCAGCGTGTTCAATCATCAAGGTCTATTCCTATATACCATCGGTAATCTATACCATCGGTAATCAAGGTTCGGCTGGTAATGACTTGTTGCGCCCCAGCCACGTCGCAATCGATGCCGCGGAAAACGTTTACGTACTGGAAGGTCCGACGCGCTTGTCGATATTCGATCTGCGTGGGAATCTGATCGAACGTATCAAGGCTACGGATCTCAAGGAAATATTCGGCGATACCCCCGAATTCAGCGCCATGACGGCCGACTTGAGCGGCAACCTTTACCTGGGCGACGATGTCAGCAATCGCATTACCATTTTGGACTGGCGCCAACGTAAAATACTGGGTCAGTTTGATGGGCTCGGACAGTCGCGCGCACAATACCGCAAAATCAGCCAACTCTCGGTTAACGCCAGGGGGCAGATCGCTATCCTCGATACCAAGAATAAAAAGGTCGAGGTTTTTCAGCTTGAGCAAACCCGCTTTTTATCCCCGGTTGCAACCGACTTACTCGAGTTTGGCGCGGCCGCCGACGCCCCCTGCGTTGCCCTGGCCACTTTTACCGACGACAAAAACCTTTGTATCAGACCCAAAAATCAGGGCCTGGTCGTGCTTGCTGCCGACGGCAGCGAGATCGGTAAATTTGCCGAGCAGGCCAAAAAGCCCCGCGCCATCCATGTCGGCGAGCATTCGGTGGCGGTCCTCGGTAGTAAGCAGCTGCATGCGTTTACCTTCGATGGCGTCAATCTGTTTACGATCGGGCGCTACGGCACCTCCGCCGGCAGCTTCAAGGACCCCAGCCATGTGTTCGTGCACGAAGATAAGTATTATGTGAGCGAGCGCGGCAACAACCGAATCCAGGTGTTCGCCGACGATGGTCAATTCCTCGAGGTGATTAACGAGCAAAAAGACGGCGAACGATTATTCTTCGAAGCCGGACCTATTATCGCCGTCGACAGTCAGCAAAATCTGTATATTGCCGATACCAGCGCCGTCGGCGTGATCCAGGTACTCGATAAGGATCGAAAGAAAATTGCCAGTATCGGTGTCGAAGGCGATTCGATCCACAAATTCATCAACTTTTACGGCTTGGATATCGATTTGCAGGATCGACTCTACGTACTGGCGGGATCGGAGTTCAACGAATTCGGGGTCACGATTTACCAGGGCTTCAAACCGTTCAAATCCTTCGGCGCCGGGGGCCGCAATGGGACTCTGGCCTACTTCGACAACGCCAGTTCGATCTCGGTGCGTTCGGGATCTAAAAACAGGGTTTACATCAACGACAGCGAGCGCCAAAAAAATTTCCGGTTTGATTTGCTTGAATATCCCGATGCGGCCTTCGGGCTCAACATCGCCGCCAATCGCAAGGCGATCGATCTGGTCTGGAGCAGCAGCCAGTCGCCACTGATCGAAAAATACGAAATCGAAGCGGCCAGTAGCAAACAAGGGCCTTGGGAAACGATATCCAGCACCACCGAGTTACGGCAGACACTCTCGCTGGAACAAGCCGGCAAGTATACCTGGTTCCGAATCGTTTCGGTAAGCGGGCATGGCTTAGCCGCGGCCGCTTCGGCGCCGAAACCGAATCATTTTCAAACCGTCACCACGCTTTACGAAAAAGGCGAATTCGACGAGGCCGTCAAACTGGCCGACAGATTGCTGAAAATCGCGCCGGACAACGCCGACGCGCGCGACCTGCTGGGGATGAGTCTTTATCAGCTCAAGGATTTCACTCGCGCCATCAGCGAGTTCAGAATACTCGCCGATGACGAGATTTATCGTAACAAGGCAATCCGTTATCAAGTGCAGGCCTATTTCGAACTCGAACAGTTTCTCGATGCGCGCGCGTTGATAGATCAGGTACTCGAGCAGGACCCAGCCGATGTCGAGCCTTATCTGATCTGTACCCGCTTGAGTCTGGAACTGGCCGATGCGATTGGTGCCGTCGGCTGCGCCGAAGATGGTCTCGATAAACATGCCGATAACGTTGAATTGCGCTATTTGCTGGGCCGAGCCTATATTGAGGCAGGCATAGCCGAGGATGGATTGCTTGCCTACCGGATGATCGTCGAAGCCCATCCGGAAAATCACCAGGTCAGACTTAAAATCGCGCATGACATTTATACCCTGGGTAACTACGAGGATGCGCTGGCGCACTATGAAGCCGTGTCCCGGGTGCAGCCGGATTCGGGGGTCGCCGCGGTCGGCAAGGCCCGCGCGTTACTGAACCTGGAGCGCGACGACGAGGCCAAGTCGATCGCAGTCAAGCTTTCCGGCAAGAAGGAAACCAAGGGAGACGGTTATTACCTGCTCGGCAAAATTGCCGCTAAGCAGGGCAAGCACAAGGAAGCGGTATTGCGGCTGACGCGCGCGGGCAAGGACAAACCCGGAGTAATCGATGCCTGGCTATCATTGGCGCGTTCCTATATCGAAATCAACCAGCTGCCCAAGGCGGTACAATCACTGGCGCAAGGCATCAAAAATAATCCGGAGGCTTTCGAACTACAGGCGCTGGCGGGTCAGATCGAACTCGAGCGCGGGTTGTACCCGGAAGCCAATGCCTACCTGGATACCGCGGTGAGGTTGAACCCGCAAGCGCTGACTGCGCAAAAGCTGTATGCCCGCGGCCTGTTTGCCACGCGCAACTATCGCTCTGCCGCACTGCATGCCGAGGCCGCGGCGCGTATCGCCCCGGCGGATATCGAAGTGCTCACGCTACAGGCCGATATCGCCAATCAGCAGGGTAAGACCGGGTCTGCGATCGAGTTTCTGAAAACCGCTATCAGTCTCGATAGCGCGTCGCCCGAGCTGCAATTCCGCATCGGGCGGGTATATCAGGATGCCAATTTGTTCGATGCTTCGCGCGAGCACCTCGAGCGCGCGGCCGCAATTCGCCCGAACTGGGGCGAACCCCATGTCGCGCTCGGCAATCTTTATACCAAGCGGCGATTATTCGACGAGGCGGTTGCTGCTTTCGAGAAGGCGGTAGAGCTCGATCCGTCGGAAGAAAACCGGGCCACCTTGAACGTCGCCTTTGCCGAACGCAAGAAATCGCTGGAATTCAAGAATAACGCGCCGCAGTTACTGCTTTCGGATCTCAACCTGCAGCGTGTATTTTCGGCGGCTTACAAAAAATACCAGGATCAGGCGATCGGCAGCGTCAGACTGCAAAACGTTAGCGCCATCGATTATGGCAACCTTAAGCTTTCCTTCCAGATCAAAGAGTTCATGGATTTTCCGAGCGCCGTCGACATCGCCACGATCAAGGGCAACGAAATC
>Ga0136654_1000420_pt1 | contig 13073 bp, 11 predicted proteins | sample InaspJWI70metaG_FD_94865 | JGI IMG/M metagenome (GOLD analysis project Ga0136654, IMG submission 94865) | Marine gutless worms symbiont microbial communities from Oahu, Hawaii - Inanidrilus sp. 1 OAHU.JWI-70 metaG (version 2) | ecosystem: Host-associated > Annelida > Digestive system >... | reverse complement strand
ATTTAACCCAGGTCGGCGAGAGTTTTGCGGTTGACCTGGAGTCCGCTAAAGTCACCGGTAAATTTGTCGCACCCTGGCAGTCGTCGGCCTCGAATCCAATAGTCATCGATCTGGATTACCTGCAGATTGACAGAATCGACGATGAAACCGCCGCCGCCGAATTGCAACCGCTCGATTTGTTCGATTTTAATCTCAACAGCAAGGTTATTCTGTTTCGCGACATGCTGTTCAGTAACCTGCAGGTAGCAGCACGGGCAACCGCCGATAACCTCGTTGTCGACAGCCTCCAATTGCAGAAAGATGATTTAACGTTGACGGGTCAGGCGCAGTGGGACTACGATGCCGCTAGCCAATCGCATGTCTCCAGTGTAACCATGTACATCAAGGGCGATAACATGGGTACTGCGATTGCCGGCCTGGGTTTCGGTGACACCATGCAACAGGGAACCCTTAATTTTAGCGGCGGTTTTACCTGGCCGGCGCCATTGGTTGAGTTTTCGGTTGAAAATCTCCAGGGTGATGCCCGGTTTCGGGTCGAGGACGGCGTGTTGAATAATGTCGAGCCCGGCGGTGGCGGCAAGTTCGTCGGATTGTTTAGCTTGGGTGCCCTGCCGCGGCGTCTGGCGCTGGATTTCTCCGATATACTAATCAAGGGAATGGAATTCGATCAGATAATCGGTACCTATCACATCGAGCAGGGTATACTTTACACCGATAACACCAAGATGGATGGCACCGCGGCCAGTATTGAAATTTCAGGGAAAACGGATATCGCCAAACGCGAATATGACCAGAATATCAAGGTAATCCCCAAAATTCGCCAGACATTGCCCGTGCTCGGCGCGATATCGGCGGGCAGTGCCGTGGGCTGGGGGTTGCTGTTGTTGCAAAACCTGTTCAAAAAAGCCATAGATGATGCGGTTGAAGTGGAGTATCAGGTCTCGGGCAGCTGGGACGACCCAAAAATAGAGTTGATAAAGGCAGTCGATGAAAATCAGCAAGAACTTCCGTAAATCGATCGTTAGTCTCGGCCTGGTCGGCTTGCTGTTAACAGTCGGCGGCGCGACGGCGAATTCGATTCGCCTGTTTACACTCAGTGCGGATGAATGGGCGCGACCCCGCAGCGGCGCGGTGATTCCCGAGTTGGCGGCCGTGCGCGCCGCGGTAGGCTACTGGGGCAGAGCCGCCGAGTCGGTGGTGGTGATTCGCCATCCAGGCGAGGATAGCGGCGAAATCTGGGCCGCGGAATTGCGCGACTGGTTGATTTCCCTGGGCGTGCCCTCAGATTATATCCAATTGACACCCGGAACCCAGGAAGCCGACGAGATTACCCTCGTGGTGGGTAATCGTGACGAACTGGAGCAATAGAAACATGGCATCTACGCTTGAAACTGTCAGTAAAAATATTCTCGAACCGAGCGAGCTGCAGCTTGACCATCTAGATGGTTTTCTAAGTGGCTTGCAGGGTAAGCATATCGATGCCGGCGATCTCTATTTCCAGACCAGTCAGCAGGAATCCTGGGTCATGGACGACGGGATCTTGCGCGAGGGTAGCTTCAGTATCGAAAAAGGCGTCGGCATTCGCGCCATGTCGGAGGAAAAAACCGGCTTCGCCTATTGCGATGATTTGCACAGCAACGCGATAACCCAGGCCGTCGGCAATGCCCGCGCAATCGTAAAGCAGGGGCAGTCGGGCAGCACAAAAATTGTGCTTGCCAACCAACCGACCACAGCGCTTTACACCTCGAACAATCCCATCGATGGCCGCAGCGCGGACGACAAGGTCGAATTATTGAAGCAGCTGGATCAATATACCCGCTCGCTGGATCAACGAATCGAGCAGGTGATTATTTCCTTGTCGGGCGGGATCGATCATGTTCTGGTGGCCGCTACCGATAATACCCTGGCAGCCGATATCAGGCCGCTGGTGCGCCTTAACGTGACCGTGCTGATGCATCAGGGCGAACGTCGCGAGCAGGGCAGCGCGGGAGGCGGTGGCAGGCACGCCTACGATATCTATTTCGACTCCGATCGCGCTTATGAACTGGCACGCGAAGCGGTCAGGCAGGCGGCCACCAACCTCGAATCGGTAGCCACCCCCGCCGGCGCCATGCCGGTGGTGCTGGGGCCGGGCTGGCCGGGCGTGTTGTTACACGAGGCGGTAGGCCATGGCCTCGAAGGTGATTTCAACCGCAAAGGCACGTCGGCCTTCAGCAACCGGATCGGTGAATTGGTTGCTTCACCCTTGTGTACCGTGGTCGACGACGGAACCATCAAAGATCGTCGCGGCTCACTCAGCGTGGACGACGAAGGGGTACCCGCGCAAAACACGATCCTGATCGAAAACGGCGTACTCAAGGGCTATATGCAGGACAAGATGAATGCGCGTTTGATGGGGATGCAATCGACCTCCAACGGCCGGCGCGAATCCTTCGCGCACTTGCCGATGCCGCGCATGACCAACACCTATATGCTGCCGGGCGCAAGCGAACCCGAGGAAATTATCGCTAGCGTGGACAAGGGTTTGTACGCGGTTAATTTTGGCGGCGGCCAGGTTGATATTACTTCGGGGCGTTTCGTGTTTTCCCTGTCCGAGGCTTATCTCATCGAAAACGGCAGGCTCAGCGCTCCGGTCAAAGGCGCGACCCTGATCGGTTCGGGACCGGAAGTCATGGGTAAAATTTCCATGGTCGGCAACGATTTGCAACTGGACCAGGGCGTCGGCGTCTGCGGCAAGGAAGGCCAGGCGGTGCCGGTGGGAGTAGGGCAACCCAGTCTCAAGATCGACGAAATTACCGTGGGCGGTACCGACTAGCCCGCGGCGCGGAGAGGGCAGGATGCCCGATTAAATTCGTTTCCTGCATGCTATAAGCAGGCTAGTGCACCGACACCGCGGTAATTTCCATGCCGCTGTCACCGCTTTGCAGGGTTAGTATTCCAAGAAATTCCCCTGCGTAACGCGAACTCCTAAGGCGCCACAAAATAGTGATGCTATTTTCCCGGTGTATCGAATCGATGAATTCGAAGTCGGCCTCGATAGTAGTCAGCAGCGGAAAATCGTCACAGCTCTGGCGAAAATGTTCTTCCGATAGTTTCGCCAGCAAATCGTTTGAGAAACCTCGTGCAAAGCGAGCATAATCGCGTTCGCGCGCGGCTTCTATAATATTCCTCCAGATGGGTTCGGCCACGCCGCGTAACTGCTCTTTCTGTAATCTGGAAAATGCTGTCATGTCAGGCTCTCACGGGCTTGCATTGCGCCTTGCAGCGACTCAACGGCATCTTCGTATATCGATAACATCGACGGAATCACCAGCAGGATTAACAGTGTCGCAAAGGCAAGCCCAAAAGCAATGGAAACCGCCATCGGGATCAGGAATTGCGCCTGGCGTGAAGTCTCGAATAGTAGCGGCGTCAAGCCGGCAATCGTCGTCAGCGACGTCAACAACACCGCGCGCAACCGCTGGCAAGCCGCCTCCTCGAGCGCCGCGTGCACCGCCATGCCCGATTTCCGGATGTGGCGGTAAAACATGACCAGGATGATCGAGTCGTTAACGACGATGCCCGACAGGCCAAAGAAACCGAACATCGACAAAATGGTCAGGTTCATATCCATTATCCAGTGACCGAGCACGGCGCCGGTAAGCCCCAGGGGTATGGTTAACATAACTAGCAGCGGCCAGCCATAAGACGAAAACACCCAGGCTAACACCAGGTACATCAACGTCAGCGCGATGATTGCGCCGATGCGCATATCCGCAAAGGTTTCGCGTTGGCTGGCGGAACGCCCTTCGACGCTGTAGCGGATGCCGTACTTGCCCGCCAGTTCCGGCAGGGTGTACTGCTGTAGGTCGGTGACGATTTCAGCGGTGTTATTGAGCGCGGCGTCGACGTCGGCCGAAACGTCGACCGAAAGCCTGCCGTTGAAGTGACGCAGCGTTTCGAAGCCTTGCTCCGAGCGCCAATTGGCAACCGTTTCGAGCGCGACGAATGTGCCGTTGGGCAATTGAATCGGCAGCTGCAGCAGGCTGTCCAGTCGTCGTTGTTCGGCATCGGGCAACTGCAACCTGACTTCGACTTCATCCGCGCCCTGCTGAAAACGTTGCAGGATTATGCCGTCGTAGGCCGCGCGTAACTGGCGACCGATATCGGTGATAGACAACCCAAGCGCTTCACCCGCGGGGCTAAGTTCGTAAATCAATTGCTCCCTGCCGTAAGGCAAATCGTCATCGATGGCGCTTACCCCGGGGATGGTTTCCAGAGTTTGCGCCAGGTCCAGCGCGGCTGCCTTGAGGCGCTGCGGTGTCGATCCGGTAAGCCGCAGGCTCAGCTCGCGGCGCGATGGGCCGACCCGGCGCGACGTGATCTGAAAACTTTCTACGCCGGGTGGTACATCGATGCGAGAGCGCCAATTCCTGATAAAGCTGACGTTGTCGGTCGCGCGCTGATCGGAGCCGAGGAGTTCGACATAGATCGAACCGATACGTTCGCCCGTGAGTTGCCGGCCCCGGCCCACGGTTGAAGCATGCACGCGATAATAGGTTGAAACGACGTTTTCGTCGATATCGTCAATGGTATCGCGCAATTTCGCTTCCACCTGATCGACAAAACGATTGACGACCTCGCGCGAAGTACCCGAGACAAAACGTACGTTGGCGTATACCGTGGTCGACTCGGGCGACGGGAAAAACTGCCAACCGGTCTTGCCGCCAAAAAATAAACCGGCAGCGAATAGTAAAAATCCAATAGCGCAGGCAATAGTCGTCCAGCGAAATTCGATAGCGCGACGCACCAGCGATCTAAACCATTTTTCGCGAAGCTGCTCGAAACCGCGATTGAGCTTTTGTTTAAGCCTGGATTGCCGTATCCCGCGTCCATACACGAAGGCATGTCGCAAATGGCCGGGTAGAATCAGAAAACTCTCGATCAATGAGGCGATGATGACGCAGACAATCACCACTGGAATCGTCATCATGATAGAACCCATGCGACCGCCAATCAGCATGAGCGGCAAGAATGCGGCGATCGTGGTCAGCGACGAAGCCAAGACCGGGGCCAGCATGCGGCGCGCGCCGCCTTCGGAGGCCATGAGCGGCGCCTCACCCATATCGGAGTGCGCCTGTGCGTCTTCCCCGACCACGATGGCGTCGTCAACGATGATGCCTAGCGCCATGATCAGCGCGAACAGACTAATCATGTTGATCGAACCGCCCACCAGATACAGTACCGCCAGGGTGGCCATGAATGACACGGGTATGCCAACCGCAACCCAGAAAGCGACCCGGGTCGATAGAAACAGGTAGAGGATTAACAATACCAGGACCAGCCCGCCGGCGCCGTTTTTCAGCAGCAACATGATACGTTCCTTGATCAGTTGCCAGCGTTCGTTAAACAGCTGGATTTCGATCTCGGGCGGCATCTGGACGCGAGCTTTTTGCAGCCAGTTCGCCAGGATATCGGCCGCTTCCAGCGAATCTCCGGTCTCGTTGCGGCGCAACACCAGCACTACCGCTTTTTTACCGTCGACGCTGATCGTGGTGGATCCCGGTAAATGCCGTTGCCTCACATCGGCAATGTCACCCAGATGAATGCGTTTATCGGCTTCGCTGACAATGGCGAGGTTGGCGAAATCCTGCGGCGTGCGGCGCTGATTCTTGCTGCGTATCTCGCGCGCGCCATCCTCTTCACCGATTAATCCGGCCGGCAAGTCCTGGCTCTCCCGGTCGATCCGGCTCGCTATTTCGTCGAGACCGACGCCCAGGCGTTGCATTTGTTCGGCGGCGATTTCAATTTGAAGCTGTTGCTTGGGCAGACCCCAGATATCGACCTTGTCGATTCCGGCGTCGATTAACTCGCTTTCGAATTGTCGTGCGAGCCCGCGTAGCTCGTCGATCTGATCGGGGCCGCTGATTAGTATACGGGCCACCGATTCGTGCCGCACCAGTTGCGCGACCTTTGGCTTCTCGGCGTCCGCCGGCAGATTGGTGAAGTTGTCTACCTGCTTTTTAACCTCGTCCAGCGCGAAACCGATATCGGTTCCTTCCTCGAATTCAAGCGTGATCCCGGAGGTACCGGTAGCCGAGGTGGAAGTCATTTCTTTGAGCCGGTCGATACCGCGTAAACGCTGTTCCAGGGGATTGGTAATGCCGGTTTCGACATCTTCCGAGCTGGCCCCGCTCCAGACCGTACTGACCGTGATACGATCGAGCTCAAAATTGGGGAAAAACTGCACATTGAGTTTGAACAGTGCGATCCCGCCCGCCAGCAGCATGATGAACATCAGCAAGTTGGCGGCAACCCGGTGCTGCGCGAAGACGCCGAGGATGCTAGCCCGCATATCTCACCGTTTTCCTGCTACGGACGCCGCCAAGCACACTATGGTGGGATACCCCGATGTGCTGAAGCACATCGGGTTCGATGGCCCGCTTATCGTAGGGGTAAACTACGTCTGCGCGGACCTCTGGTGCGTGCATCCCGCCACAGCGTCTTGGCGACGACCGCGCGACGTAAAGCGATGAGATATGCGGGCTAGCCGCCATCGATTTTCACCTTGAGACCCGATACCGCGTTGGGTAAATGCGTAACCGAAATCAAATCGCCGGACTTGATGGCATCACTGCGTATCAGCACCTGCACCTGTCCACCCGCGTCGCGTGTTTGACCGACGGTATCGACCTCGATTGCCCGCAGGCGCTGCTCGACCACCAGATATATCCTCGAGTTACCGTAAATAGCCTGATGGGGTACGGCGTAAACGGCGCTCTCGACGGGAAGTTCAAGGCTCAGTGGCAATAGTTCACCGGGTCGCAACTGGGAGTCGACCGAATCGATAGCGAGATATAGATCAATGCCGGTAGCCTCGGCTTCACCCGCGAGTCGCAACACCGGAAAGCGACCCAGGTCGCTGCGCTTCGGCACGCTGGCGTCGAGTTGTTTCTGGTCTGCAATCGCCCGCTGTACGGCGTCGATATGGTTGAGCGGCAGGTGGGCTCGAATTTCAAGCGTCTGCACCGGAAACAGCGAAATCAACAGCTGCCCGAGCGATACCCGGTCACCGGCGGCGACGGCGACTTCGCTGATAATAGCGTCGAACGGGGCGCGCACGTCGGAGCGACTCATTGCCAGCCTGGACTGGGCCAGCTGCGCCTTGCCGCGATCATGACGCGCCTTCAATATCTGCAGCCTGGCGGGATAACTATCGACGTCGAGGGCGCGCGAGGTGACCGCCAACTGTTGGCGGCCGAGTTCGCTGCGAGCACTGTTCAACGCGGTATCCGCGCTCAGATTCTGTTGTTTCAGCGTCACCAGTCGCTCGACCTCGGCGGCGGCCAGCGCCAGCAGATTGTGTTCGGTTTCGAGCGATGCCAGATTGGCACGGTGCCTGACTTCGAGTTCCGCAATCTGATTGTCGAGATCGCGCAGATCGGCTTCGGCCTGCAACAACGCCGCCTCGAAATCGCGTTTGTCCAGGGTTACCAATTGCTGGTCGCGACTGACCCGGGCGCCATTGCGTACGTAAACCCGTTCTACGATTCCGCCGCCGGGCGCCGCCGCTTTCAATTGTTCGGGAGATTCGATGCGACCGTAGAGCGTAATAGCCGGGGACAGCTCCTGCGGGAGCGCGGTAATAACCGCGACCTGCCAAATTTTCTCGGTCAGCGCGGGTCTGGGGCGCTCGGTTTTACTATTGACCAGTGAAAAGAAAACCACCGCGGCGAGCAGCAGCACCACAAACGGCAGTAGCAATTTGGTTCTGGTCCTAGCCTGCATGGTGCGCCACCCGGCAGAGGCGAGTTTCGCTATGCTCGCCATAACGGTAGCGCAATTTTCTGCTGGCGAACGTCGCTGATGACTGCGGGCTAATATTCATCTTTGATTCGGTCATTGCGAAGATAATGCATGCGTTGTATAGCCTAACCAGCGAGGCGTCAAGCTAGCGCCTGGACTCGAAACGGCTCCGTTCCCGGTTCTTGGCGACCTGACGCGGATCGAACACTTCCCCGTTCATCGCCAGGTGGACGCCCGGCGGTAGCAATTGAGCGGCCGCGCAGGCGAATCCAAGATTGAACATCGCGTCGGTTTAACGCATCCGAGCGGGCTGCATCGCGCCAAAAAGTACAATGGTTTTAGCGCTGATATCGCGCAGCAACAACGCGGTCTCCACCATGCTGTCGGTACCGTGAGTGATCAGGATTCGGTCGCTGTCCGATTTTGCGACTGCGCTACGGATCAATTCGCGATCGGCCGCATCCATATCGAGACTATCCTTTTTAAGCAGCGATTCGATGTCATAGTCAAAATTGACGTTCGCCTCGGCGAGCAGATCTGCCACTATTGGAACGCCGATGTGAAACTCGCTGTTGGCATCGAAGTATATCTTGTCGAAGGTGCCGCCGGTGGTAAAAATCTTAATGCTCATAGTGCTCCTGTAAAGGCCGCTAAAAATCCAGCAGATGCCGATGCGTTATTGTAAACTGCCCAGGCCCGCTTCACTAACCCGATTAATTAGATGACTTCCGAACCTTTAGTTCAGCATAAAGTGCCGATTATCGCCATTTCATGCGCCTGCATTATTGCACTGCTGGCCTTCGGACCGCGCTCGGCAATGGGATTTTTTCAGTTGCCCATTTTGCAGGATAACGGTTGGGACCGGGCGACCTTCGGCATGGCAATGGCATTACAGAATTTGTTCTGGGGTATCGGTCAACCATTATTCGGCGTCATCGCCGATAAGTTCGGCAGCTGGCGGGTCCTCGCCGCCGGTGCCGCGCTCTACGCCCTCGGCCTGGTGACCATGGCGCTAGCGCCGAGCCCGGTCTGGTTACATATCGGTGGCGGAATTTTGATCGGGCTCGGGGTTGCCGCCTGTTCTTTCGGCGTCGTGCTGGCGTCGATAGCGCGCCTGGTAAGCCCGGAAAAACGCTCCTTTGCATTTGGGCTCGGCACCGCTTCCGGCTCTGCCGGCATGTTCTTATTTGCGCCGATTTCGCAGGGTTTGATCGATAATTTGGGCTGGTCCGACAGTTTGATAGCAATCGGTATCTTCATGTTGATTATTCCGCTGCTCGCGATTCCATTACGCGGAAATTCGTCGACCTCGAAGGTTGCCGCCGCGGAATTCGAGCAGACGGTTAAGCAGGCTTTACGCGAAGCCTTTGCCAGCAAAGGTTACCTGTTGTTGATTTCCGGTTTCTTTGTCTGCGGTTTCCAGGTGGCCTTTATTACGGCGCATTTCCCGGCTTACATCAGCGATCTGGGAATCGCGGCCAAGTGGGCGGTAGTCGCCATCAGTCTTATCGGGTTTTTCAATATTATCGGCTCGCTGGCCTCCGGAGTGATTGGTCAGCACTATTCCAAACCGATTTTCCTGTCGCTGATTTACATCGCCCGCTCGATCGCCTTTACCGCGTTTTTGTTGATCCCGCCGACGCCGACCACGGTAGTCGTATTTTCGATAGTCATCGGCATTCTGTGGCTGTCGACCGTGGCTCCGACCAACGCGCTGGTGGCGGTTATGTTCGGCACTCGCTACCTCGGGATGCTGGGCGGCATCGTATTCTTTTCCCACCAGGTGGGATCGTTCCTGGGGGTCTGGATGGGTGGTGTTTTGTATGAAACCACCGGTAGCTACGATGTCGTTTGGTGGCTCGGGGTGGGACTCGGCATCTTCGCCGCCCTAGTGCACTGGCCGATCCGTGAAGAGCCGGTGGCACGGCCGGTCGCCGAAACCGTATAGGGTCCCGGTTCGCTTCGAAGAGGTCAGACGACGGGCGGTTCTTCGCCGTCGGAGGCGGCGCCGTTGGGGGTGAGTTCTTCGTGGTAGGCCTCGATGTGGTCGGAAACCTGTTCGGCTGCTTCGTAGGCTGCGATGTTGAACACGGCTTCGCCGGCAAATATCAGCGGTAAGTTGGTTTTACCGATGATAATACCACCTAGCGGGCTCACCACTTCACAGTTGTTTTCGCCGAGCGGGTCATTGATTAAAGCCAGTCTGTCGCCTGGTTCGACCCGGGTCCCGGTCGCGCACAGCGCGCGCAGGATACCGCTTTGCGGTGCCCGCACCCACTGGCTGGTGTTCGCGATCATAGTGTCCGGCTGGCGCTGTTTGCGGGATTTGCTGCGCATGCCCAGCGCAGCCATGACATTGAGCACTCCCTTGACACCGGCGCGGATCGAGACTTCGTCGAAACGCAGGGCCTCGCCGGCCTCGTAAAGTAGCACCGGGATGCCGAGCGTATGTGCGGCTTCGCGGAACGAACCTTCGAGCAGGTTGGAATCGAGAATGACGGGTACGCCAAACGCCCGGGCCAGCGATTCGATCTCCGGTTCACCGCTGAGCTTGGCGCGGATTTGCGGTAGATTTTCGCGGTTGACTGCGCCACTGTGCAAATCGATGATGTGACTGCAGTGGGGAATGATTTCGGTCATCACGACATTGGCGAGTCGTGATGCCATCGATCCGGTTTCGGATCCGGGAAACGACCGATTCAGATCGCGCCGATCGGGCAGGTAACGGGACTTGGAGACAAAGCCATAAACATTGATCACCGGGATAACGATCAACGTGCCCTGGCAACGATCGATAATCTTGTGGGATAACAGCCGCCGGATTATTTCGACCCCGTTGATTTCGTCGCCGTGGATGGTGGCGCAGACTAGCAACACCGGCCCGGATCTACGCCCGTGCACCACGTGAACCGGCATGTTGACGCTGCTATGGGTGTAAAAACTCGGCAGTGGGATATCGATCGACTGGCGGGTACCGGGTTTGATACGCACCCCGGCGATTTCGATTGCGGGCTGCAGCTCAGTGCGCATGGGTAACCGACTTCGAATAATTGTCCACGCTAAGCCGGCGGAGATGGATTGCGACGCGAAACGGTTCAGCGACGGTCGTCGCCTGAAGCAGTGGACTAGCCCTTGCCACGCGTTCTGGTTCTGCCGGGCTGTAACTTTTCCAGGTTGGCGATGACCAGACCGGCGACATCTTTGCCGGTGGCGCCTTCGATGCCTTCGAGACCTGGGCTGGAGTTGACTTCCATCACCACCGGACCGTGATTTGAACGCAGCAGGTCGACACCCGCGACGTTTAACCCCATGATGCGCGCGGCGCGCACTGCGGTCGAGCGTTCCTCGGGGGTGATCTTGATCAGGCTCGAAGTGCCGCCCCGATGCAAGTTGGAGCGAAATTCACCCTTGGGCGCCTGACGTTTCATGGCCGCGACCACCTTGCCGTCGATAACAAAGCAGCGAATATCGGAACCCCCGGCTTCCTTGATGTATTCCTGTACCAGAATATCGGCCTTGACCCCCATAAAACCTTCGATTACCGATTCGGCTGCCTTTTGCGTTTCGGCCAGCACCACACCGATGCCCTGGGTGCCCTGTAGCAGCTTAACCACCAGCGGTGCGCCGCCGACCATTTTTATCACGTCCCTGATATCGTCGGGCTTGTTGGCATAGCCGGTTAACGGCATACCGATGCCCCGGCGCGACAGCAGCTGCAGCGAACGCAATTTGTCACGCGAGCGACCGATCGCGACCGACTCGTTGAGTGAAACCACGCCCATCATTTCAAATTGCCGTAATACGGCGAGGCCATAGTGAGTGACCGAAGCGCCGATGCGCGGAATAACCGCTTCGATACCTTCGAGGATTTCGCCGCGGTAATGGATCGACGGTTTGTGCGCGGCGATATTCATATAGGCGCGCAGGACATCGACGACGACAACCTCGTGCCCGCGATCCTGGGCGGCTTCGATAAGGCGGCGTGACGAATAAAGCTTCCGATTTCTCGAAAGAAGTGCAATTTTCATTTGTTAGTATCCGTTTATAATTTGTAAAGCTTGCGCGGCCACAGTTTACCGCTGGCATAAGACGTCGCCGGATCGACGACAAATCGATCGATCATGGCGCGCCGGCCCAATAGCATCCGGAAGCGCATAGTATCACGGTTTGTAAGGGTTAATTCAATCGGCCAACTGTCGTCGCCGAGCTTGACCAGGCTCTGAATCACATAACGCATTTCGCGGTGACCGCCGGAATCGCTGACTTCGCGATAGTCATGTAACGGGCAGCGGCACTCGACTTCGAATTCGAGATTACGCTGCACCGGATGAATTAAAAATCTGACCATGTCGCGCCCATCCTCGGAATAGGGCTCGATCAAAAAAGCGTGCAGCGCCGAGGTGAGCGCGCCGGTATCGACTTTGGCCTTGATAGCCGGTAAGCCGAGATCGGGCAAGGCGACCCATTCGCGCCAGCCGATGACGCGGCGTTCGGGAACATTAGACATAGCAATTACAGATTAAACTTGTTTAGGCGAATTCTGCCGTGTCACGGCATCGATGTACAAGATTTTCTATCATGTCATCGCAGTGGCGTAGTTGCTTGCGGCTGATGTATTCGTCGGGTTTGTGCGCCTGCTCGATGCTGCCGGGGCCGCACACCAGGCAGTTGATGCCAATGCCGTCGAACAGACCGGCTTCGGTGCCGAAGCTGACGTTGTCGCCGATGCGATCGATCGGATTGATGGCGCGGGTATAAGCGATGGCGGTCGATGCCGGATCGGTGTGTAATCCGGGGTAGTAGGAAATCTCGTCGAAGTCGATGTCGCTTTCGGGATGACGAGAACGCATATCGGGCAATAACTTGTCCCGCGCATAGTGTTTGATTTGATGCACCAGGTCGTCGAGCTTCTGCTGCGGCAGATTACGGATTTCGAATTCGAACTCGCATTGCCGCGGCACGATATTGAGGGCGGTCCCGCCGCTGATGTTGCCGACGTGGAAAGTGGTGTAGGGTACCGAGTAACTGTCGTCGCTAAGTTGTTGCATTACGCGTTGGTTCATGTGGCGGATAAAGGCAATCAAATCGGCGGCGTATTCGACCGCGTTAACACCGCTGGTGATATAGGCGGAATGGCAGGACAGGCGAGACTGTTCAGAATTTTGTGTGAGACTGTTCAGAATTTTGTGTCAACGTAAAAACACTCGATCCATCAGATCACAGATCGAGTGCAGCATCAAGCCGGCCTTCAAAGAAGATGGCCAACTGCGATAGGGTCAGGTTCCAAT
>Ga0136654_1000417_pt1 | contig 13114 bp, 10 predicted proteins | sample InaspJWI70metaG_FD_94865 | JGI IMG/M metagenome (GOLD analysis project Ga0136654, IMG submission 94865) | Marine gutless worms symbiont microbial communities from Oahu, Hawaii - Inanidrilus sp. 1 OAHU.JWI-70 metaG (version 2) | ecosystem: Host-associated > Annelida > Digestive system >... | reverse complement strand
GGTAAAAACTAATAAAGCTAAAATCAAAATGCCGGATGGTCATAGGTCCGGCAGGTCAACTGGCAGAGTGTCGTGCAAAAGCACCGCTATTATTATTATTATTATTATTATTATTTTGACCCCGTTACTCAATTCCCAGGGAATGAAAAATATACGCTATGCAATACAAAAAAGTACAAAAATCAAGCTGGAACTGCCCCGGGCCAAAGTGGCTTACAGCGCTACCACAGACCCCTTAACTGATGGGGAGGAGGCTACTTCCCCCAAGAACTCCATCCCGGCTATCGACCATTTGGACCTTTGGTTTCGGCCCTTTAGTCCTCACCCCGACCCCCTCACCCCTGACCCGAAATAAGAGGCTTGGCACCTTCCAACATGACGTGATGGATCCGCTTATGGATCCCGTGGTCTCAAATTTTTACTCCGCCCTGGTAGGGGTGGCGGAGTGTTGAGATGAGCGTGTCGGTGTGTGTTTGTCTGTCGGCGAGCATCTCCTGAACACCACGTCTGATCTTCAGTCTTCACCAAATTTGTGTGCATGTTACCTGGCCGTGGCTCGGGCCTCGTATGGCGGCGTTGCGATACGTTATGTACTTCCGGTTTTATGGAAGACGTCATATTTGCACGCACATAACGGGTCCAATGCAGGCATGTCGATGCCGCTGCAGCGAGTGACATCACTGCGTCGTCGTGCGCAGGCTAACGCCCATGCTGCGTCGTATTGGTAGCATCGTGTCGTGCACGACGGTGGGCGCCGAGACTAAAGACAAGTCCACCGTGCAAGTGTTGCCGTCCATGAGCGGGAAGACGGGGCCTGCAATGCACTATTTCGTCGTTTTGAATGCTTTCAGAACTTTTAAGAAATCGTCTTATGCGTATAAATAATTACATTATTAAACAGTCATCTACTGGCTATTTGATATTTACGCACGTAATGAGCCTGGTCAATACATGGCAACCTGGCGCGGCCCACTCCAATCGAACATCCCGGGTACGCCACTTACAGGACGGACGGAAATATCGACATCATATACAGTAGCCAGACTGATATGATGGCCACGCCCGGCCGCCGTGTGGATAGTACTGCATCAATGACAGATCCTTGTAAGTCTGGCGGTCAGTGAATAGCGATCGTCGTCAGTCGCTGAATCTAATTCTCAGTCTATCGACCAGGCTAGGCTAGGCTATACGTTAGGCTATGCGCTGGCCGCCTGCACAGCGCAAAGCGTAAAGCAACGGTCTGGTCACTCTGTCAGTTCGTCTGTCCCGTCTTTTTTGTTAACGTTAATGCGGTTAGGCCTATGATTAAACAGCAGCGCCCCGACACTGCCAGCGAACGTTTCGGTCGTTGTGTCCGAGGGCCGAATTACTATTTCAGCTGTCTGCTTAGTTTCAATTTTCCGTGTTCTCACAGACTCGGACTGAAACTAAAGAATGGTTACGGCGTTCGCGAAGAGCTTCCATATCTGAAAAAGCGAGTTACCAAGGTTGTTGTGTTCCTCTACCGCCTGTGATTGGATGACGGGGAGAAAGAGGTCGCATAGCGACTCCCCACTCAGTATCACATAGCAGCGGTGACGTCATAGTGGAATCCGCTTAGATCACGCAAAGCGCGGTCTTCGTCGTTGTCGTCAATTAGAGAACGAAAAATGTTGATGAAAAAAAGCAACTCGTCGTGCGAAAAATCGAGAAAGTCGGGGGCTGCAGAAAACAGAGCTGCAGGACTTAGAGCTCGGCGTTGTGATGTAGGCCTAGGCCTAACATTACGTCATAGGCGTCGTCACGTGCAGCAGAGCCTGTATAGGTGGAAATAGTGCAGCTGTATGGGCACATTATATATAGAGGAAAGCGATGTATCAAAATCAAGCACGGCGCAGGTCCCATAGGGAGGTTTCGCCTATGGATGTCATGCTTGCTTGGTGGCAGTTGCGGTCACAGAATGCAAAACTTCGATGTCCGGTTGACGTACAGTGCGACACTTTCCAACTGGGATGTGGTTTCCTTCCATGCGTCCTTGTATGCCTGCAGCGTACCACCGTGGTGTGGACGTCGACAGGGGTACAAGATTCTATCCGTGCCGGCTTGATTTTGATACACCGAATGGCAGGTTACCCGTTCTTCGTGAGATGGCAGTGGCATCAGCTGGGTCATATGCAAGTCTGCACCTCGCTCCAGACAGATAAGATAACCAGTTAACCACGCCAGCACCCCACCACTCACGTTTTTACAGGCCGGTTGCCCTTCCTGCCGCCCAACCAACAGCGTCAAAGCGCTGAAGGCACTGATGTTACTACTATCCGAGAATATCCCGTCACTGCGTTCACCTAATTGCCACATCTTAGCAGTTCATGATCTACACTTTTATTCCGTAAATTAAATGTTAACAATTTTCCTGCTAAAGTAATTAAGTAAGTACAAGCAAATAGCAAGATGCCACACCGCTAGCGAAACTCCCAAGCCACATGGTATTACACTGTTACCTGCCACCCGACAGAGATGGCATTCCCGCCGCAAATAAGTAGCCTAAGTAACGATGAAGATACATACTGTTTGTTTCTGTTGAGTTTCTGTTACGTTTGTGACAATGTGCAACTTACAGATAAAAACAGGCAAGACTCACAGCAAAATTCATATTTATTTGTGCACAAACAACGGCTAATCAAACGCTTAATTATACAAAATAGATGCCAAGATCACCCAAACAGTAAAAAATTTAATCGATGACATACAAACAACAAGCATGTTTCAGAATGCCCGGCCACAGAGCTTCCGTTAGAAAGTCGAGCAGAGGAAACACTAAATCTCAGACCAAACCACTTGCATAATTACTGTTACAAGCTGGTTGGCTCGATAAATTTTTACGGTGGGTCAATACAATTTAGGTTTCATCATGCAACTTGCAAGTCAATAGTTAACGATAAAATCTACACTTTTTTCAAATTTTTCATCAACGTTAGTGCACTACTGCTTGAAACGCGTTGCGTTCCGTTAGTGCATTGTTTCATTCAGAGACGTAAATACAAATAGATAAAACTAGCTGGCATTTATAGCTCGTGCTATTTTTGACCTAGTTTGGCAAATTCCACGTGGTGGTTGAAAAAGCAAAATATCACGGTGGGATAAACAAAAAAGACAGCATGTTGATAGACATTGTGACATTAAGTATGCAAGCAGGTCGCTATCTTAACTATTATGCCGATACACTTCTCAAAATGCATAACTTGTTCACTTTCAACATCGCAATTTTCAAAGACCTTTACTATGTAACTTGCAGGATACGTTAGTATGAGGTGCCGGCAAAAATTGAACAAATACTGCAAGAAAGATTGAATATTGGATCATATCACTTGTGTGGCTCAGTAACAAAATTCCAACATTCCTAGAAAAAAGTGGCATCAATATCAGAGCATTTCGCACGACAGTCAGAAATATGAAGCAGTGACATGGTAAGTTAAGATTCATGTGGCAATTACAAAATGAAAATTTTACATTAAAGGGAAGGGACAATACCCTGTGTGTATGACCCATATACTGACATATTTCACACCAAAAAAACATTGAGCGCATGTCCCAAAGTCCAGAGCCATCACTCAGAAATTACAAAAATCAGTTCGCCACATCTATGCAAACACCCACTGAACCTAGGAGTACAAAACAACACTGCATTAAAAAGCTCTCACCACACCAAATCCAGGGCCGCATTAAGGCCGTTGCGGACACAAGGTCCATGGTGTGGGCCCAGGTGCCATGGTCAAAATACCCCCAAACCAAAACCGGCTGACGTCATCAAAACTGGCGGTTGGTTTGGATTTAACGGCAATTTCAACACAGATTTGGTTACATCACGCCATATCAAAAGTGGCACACAGACTAGTGACGTAGTGATGTAGGTAAGCAAGTAATTTCAGTAAGTATGATTTCTGCTGAAGCATTTCTGCCAGATATAACAATCTGTGGTTCCACACAGCATAATTTCCCACCTGATACAAAGCACAATCCCTCACAATATGCGGGTCTGGGAGCAATGACACCCTCAAATGCCAATAATGTGGCCCTGACAACACCATTCCCTCAACACTGGAAAACTCTACACATAAATCGCTTAAGTACTCTAAATGAAACGTTTCCAAACAAAATCGCCGACGCCAGATCACTAGATTACATGAAAAAACGGCGCAAAGTGAAAACAAAAAATTCAGCTACAAACAGCATGTGCAGAAGTCAACTTGACTGTGCGATTTCACGTGGCGATTTGCACCATTACCCATTTTAGGAACTGAGTACTCGGTGGCCATTACCCGGGTACCTGGACTCGGTTCAGTACACAAGTAAGTAAAACGAAAATGCAATGAACTGTAGATGGCATCAAAATCGTTCAGGTATGCCAAGCCACATTTCTTTCACAGGAAGCTACTGGAAATAAAACGACAAATTTTGTACAGTTATAAATGCTTTAAAATCACACCATCACATGGTGGCACAAAGTTTTTTTTAAGAATAAGGCAAAACGTCAACAGGAAAGGGCAAAATCTGAACCATTACCATGCCACATGATACACGCCAGTTACCGAAATTTGTACAAACTATCTGAAACTGATTAACAGCTGCAAACAGGCCATAAAGTGGTAACTTTTTATTCAATCACAGTGGCATCTTTTGAACTGGGGGCAATGAAGTACAGAACCCGATAAGGGTAGCTGGATACAAATCGCTAGTTTCACGTTTTGTCTGCAGAGAGTATGTATCGAGTGTGTGAATAGAAAATAATGGAAGATGACAAGCAAGAGAGACGATGCACAGCGCAGACTCTCCAGAAAACCACACACAAAACAACGCCGCGAGCCGAGTAGTTGCATGTTACAAAATATGGCGCGATAAAAATATGCAGTTCTTGAAAACGTGCTCTTCCGGGCTGCCCGAGCAAAGCCGCCAACTGCCTTACTGTAGTCATAATTCAAGAAATATCAACACTGAATTTGCCTACTCTAAGGAGTCACAGAATCCACACAGTGCATAGCAATTTGGATATTGCAGCATACCTTTCAGTAACGGATTAACACAATAGTACAGTGATACTAGTAAACAGGCATTTGTAATTAACTGCCAACGTCTGAATTTACACGTACCAAATAAGATATGAAAACTATATAATAGGCTAGCATAGGCAATATCTATGTCTAAGATAAAAAAATGAAATGCCCGGATAGCTTACTAGAAAATACTGCAATCTTACACTAATGATATAAAATGTAGGAAGAACACCATACGAAGTATATCTACAAATCAGATAATCAAAAACATAGCACAGAGGGCGCCATTTAGTCCTAGAGGAAAAGGTTTAATAAAAATAATGCTACTTTTACAAACAAATCCATTATTATAAAAAAGAAAACATACAAAAGCGATCAATCATGCAAAAACTGCCAGACAGACAAAGCTACAAATATAAAATACGTCGAATACTAAAATACATCCGGATGATATACTACTGTACACTCTAATTTAAAAACGTTAAAAAGTGCATAACAAACAAATAAATTAAACGCGCTATGTCTGAGTTGATTACTGACGAAAAGCGGCGCTATGATAAGTTCATTTAGATACATACCGAAAGTGAAACTACTATGTACAATTAGTCCGAAATACAGCACTTACGGCAATCAGTAAAAAGAAAGAAATGTCACCCATCACCAAAATTCCACAGTCCCAGCCACCACCAACATCACCCCGGTTATTATGAACCACAGCGAAAAGCTGTAGTAGTCAATGATTTATTAGTTACTGGACAGATGTAAACACAAAAAAGCCATAAAACATACTGACGAGACAACATCAAACTGTCGCATCTGTCGGAAAACTTTATAACTGTTTTAACTAACTTACTCACTTACAGCGGCACATACAACAAACCTGGCTAGTGCTATGGTGGCAAACGGTTATCAGTGCTACTCTGTTGCAGTAACATGCCTAAATTACGTGAAAAGATTATCCAGTGAAGTAGCGCATGGAGTACCTGTTTCATCAAGCAGTGTGAGCATTCTGTTATGGCTAGGTCAAAGAAGTGAATTGGGACAGTTGCTGAGAACAATTTAAAGGTGCTTTCAACAGAAATTAGGTACACTGCACCCCTATAAAAACTAATAATGCAACTGTCTTTTCATGAAAAGTCAAACTATACATGATGAGTGTTTAAAAAGGCAGGCTGATATGAGAATCCACACAAGCATAACAATTTACGTTAACTAAAAATTCCACCAGTATGTGTATTATACATGCATTTAGTAATTCGTTACAACTAGCAAATTCTGGTGACGAAGAATGAGTTAGGCAAGTGAGAAGGAGGGGGAAAGAGCAAGAAGAAAAGTGCGGGAGGGACAGAGAGATGATAGGAAACGGCGCAATGCATGAATGCAAAAGCTTGCGATGAAGCCAGCAGCTACAAGTATATATTCAATTACACGCCATTGAGTTAGTACAGCATAAACAGCAGCAACAACATGTACTTGAAAACCCTAAACCAAAACAAGGAAACACCATGCACATAATGTCAAACTATGACTAACTGTTGCAACAGTTCTTACCCGCCATATTTAAAATGTCAGACAAGATCTTCATTTTCAGCAGGAGAGTGCACAGCACACAGATGGCTTGAGGTGACCAAATCCCCCCTCCCCCCAAAAAAACTTAGCCAGAGAAATGATTTTTAAAACTCTTTCAGAACAAAGTCAACAGTAAATTTGGAATAAAGTTAACAGTCAAAGGTCCCACCACATGTTAAGTGCACATCACCAAATTATCGTGTCATTCACTGTTAATTACAATACATTTTTCAGAATTTGGTCATTTTTCTGACGTTAATATCCACAAGGTTGAGCACTGACGACTTCGAGGTATGATCAGATGTTTAAATAACTTTATTTAAATTTTACTGCAAACACTGAAAGTGAACAAATTCTGAATATAACACAGCATTTGGCAAAGTCAGAGGCAAGAACATTAGTGACAACTTTTTCCGAACAAAGTGTGATCACCAACAAACTGCAAAGAATGGCTAGGCCTCTCATTCAACGTGATAGGTGGACTGGCTTACTTATTGGGATTTAACGTCTTCTTTCAGCACAAAACTCAAACCGGCAAGAGCCAGCAAGTGAATGAGCAGTACTGAAGCAATTTCACAAATGAAAATACCATCACCAGTATGCAACAGTGGACACACTTAACACTGTACTCAAACATTAACCGATTACCGAATACAAACATCTAACATGAATTACACGGTCACATTTAAACGTCGCTGCTCAAAGCCGCAAGCATGCATCAGTGTACAATGAAGGCGTAAACATCACAAACATGTATGAGGTATACGGAAAACTAACAACAGTCAAAACCCCACTGCGATCAATCAAAATATTGACGGAAAGAAGATGAAGCCGCTGATTTATGGCAAGACTTGCAGTAAGTTATAGGGCAGTTTGTATAAAAGAGTTTGGGAAATGTCCGAGGAGTATCAGCTTTTGCAAAGAACCCAATTTCCATTATAAAGAAAGAACGAGTATTCTTACACTCACATACAAAAGTGGATTCATATTCCATTTTCAGTGAAAGCACAGTTCTGGGTGTTTCTTCGTAAAAAGTAAGGTGTGTTTTCTGTCACAGGACCTTTGACAAGAAACGAACAGGTAAAACACAATACCTACACACATCATTAAATACTACAAATGATAACAACGAAGACGTTAAATACTGATCAGTTATTGTGTATCTCTGAACACAAAGATATGCACATTTCCTCTATTCAAATAACAACAGCCCATGATGGCACTAATGAAAATAAAATATACTTTCACACTTACCAATCACACTGAATGTAATTTACAATTATCAATTCCATCACCTCTTCTAAACATAAACATATACTCAAATACTGCGTGAAGAAGTTAATGGCACACGGAAAGAATACCATACCACAAAATTAAATACTAACTAATTACATAAATTAAACTTTACTACAATATAATACAATAATACAACGACTGCAGTGAAAAGCCTACACTAGGCTACTGTGTACAAATTGATGAAAAAATACACAATTAAGTGATTTTTGTACAATTAAAGAAAATTAACAAATAAATCAGAAGCAACAAAATCACACACACACACACATGAAAACACACACTCACATGCAATTAATTACAATAACCAAGTTTTGCAGGCATACAAGTCACACCCAACTCAGAAACTGTAGGAAATAATCATCATATTTCATATTCAAATTAAATTTCATGACACAAACAGAAGCAGTTCTAGCATTTCCATTTGAGGGCTAAGGGGTCGCACATTCAGATGGGGGCACCTTGCATACATAAAATTGTTGATCACATCTCAAATTAAGCATTACTAGCTGTAACATGGATATTATGTGTTTTATAATAATAACCATTTACAAGTCTATGTTGTTATTAAGTTGACAAATTTCTGTTAATAGTACTGTACAAAATAAAGAAATCAGCCAGGGTATGTATAACTAAAACTGTGGCCTCTGCTTTCTTGTTAAAACTGTCTGCAAACAAATGGGTAGAAACATTATTATACAATAAGCCTCAGCTTGCAACACACCAAAACCACAAAGAAAAGGTGAACTGTGAACAGTATAAACTATACAATTACTGCATATAGACAGTAGTAGTAAGAAGTGCCATCACACATTGACAACAGCAGAACACAGAAAGACTTACGAGCTACCTCAGCCTGTAGTACATCCGCTTCAGTCCCGACGTAATCGACTGCGAGATATTACGTTACTAACATGCAACGCAAAACGGCTACAACAACAGACAAAAATAGAAAACACCAGAACTGGCAAAATCGCTACGGCAAATCTACAAATAATTCAAATAAGCTATAACCGCCATCGTCGGTGCGACATCAAAAATGTTACAAATCCAACGCCATTCGTTATAAAACTGTTCAAGTTAAACAGCAATCAGTAAAACTCTCTAGAAAAGTATGAAATGCATATGATACGATATTACAAAGACTAGCTCATCCACATCATAAATAGCAACACATAACAATATTTCTTCACCAATCTGTAACATGAAGCAAACTAAAATAACATTTTTGAAAACCATTCCTACAAAAAAACGATTAAAAATAGAAAAACATCAAATACATATAGCAAATTTTCATCATTCTATGTGCTGATACCCACTAGATATTAATGATTTTAATTATTCCAAACAAACACACACATTTAATGGCCTTTTCCCCCTTTTTAATTATTCCAACCATTAGCAAAACGGTTTAATACATAACCTTTTTCTAAAAGTGTTTTATCCACCTCACATTTCATTTATCAAAGGCTTAGTTAACTTACAAAATTAACGGACAACTCTAAAAGCTATGTAAATAATTATGGTACACATGTCTAAATAAAACTATAATACTATTGTCAGTATCATACATCAAAGTGCAGAATGCCTCAACAAGTGCTATAATTATATGAAGCAAAAAAGCAAACTAGCAATCGCCACATCAGAACTGCAGTGTGTCCAGAAAAAGTTAACCCTTAAATATATTGCATTCCACATCAATGTCATTTCACAGGGCAGAACAGTTTTTCTTGAAATTTAGCCATTAACTTTTTAGCATGATACAATTTATTTGAGTTAGAACTGCATCACCTTTTACAAATGTTTCCCTTATTCCCTCACTGACATGACAAAGAATGAGAATATCTTGTTGTGATACCTCCTGTAAAATTTAGTAACAGAAAATATATGTAATTTCATGCACACAAAATGTTATTTAATTCAGTGTCCGTTGTGGCTGTGACTGACAAATATACACGGGACTCAACATTTTCTTGACCACAGTGTAAATATATGTTTCCCAATTATTTTCAGTAAAGTATAAATCATGACAATTTCATTAGTTCAACAAAATACCACAATTAAACAGAAAAATAACAACTATGACACAAGTCAAAAAAGGAAGACATTGTAAAAAAACCTTGCACATAACTTCACCAAATAATTACAAATTTCGAAGGTACTAAATGTTCACTGCTTTTAAAAAATCTTTTGAATGAAGAATCTACAGTAAATTGAGTAAAATGATCACAAAAGAGCTCACCATACTTCAAATGCATACCAACACTACTTTGCTATGTACTGTTATTCACAATATTTGTTTCACACTTTTTGCTGGTTTTCTGCTGTTAGTATTTCGTAAGGCAGTGTACCAAGACATCTGAGGCATGTTGGGATCTATAATTATCACTTTAGTACAAACTTACCACAGAGTCTGCAGGCAAAATAATTTTGAATTTATAAATTTTCGGTCAACATCTAGTGAATTTATGAGCACAAGTGTAGCAGCTCCCTTTTTTGACTCACAGTATATATCCAGCAATGACGTTAAAATTAAAAACTGCAGTGATAAACCCAACGTAACTCTTGACTCATCAAGAAATACTGAAGTTAGCAATTTCAACTATACAGATAATCGGGGTGCATAATAAATAAAGTCAATAAATAAGCCAAGTCTAACAAGCCACAGCTGATGCGTACTCTTTGGTAGAAATCATCACATTCTAGTAGAAAACAGTGCATCGAAATTCCCTAAGTCACACGCACATGCATAAAAATTAAAAAGTCAGTGGCAAATGAACAAAAGCAGTCCGCCAATCTGTGCAAAACGATAGCACAAACACCGCAGAAAAACTTGAAAAACGTGCAGCAGAAAGTGCTACCGAATTGACGCCTGTATTACTAAAATCAAATCCAAAAAATAACTATTTATACAAGCGTAACATCTATACGATAGTCTCACCGTTAGCGCCCATGTATCGATTACATGAACTCTATGTGCTAAACATCAAAAACACACACCAACCATGCCACACTGACTACAAACAGAAAAAAACGGAAAAATAGCAACTTCCAAACTGTCATTCGTGAAGATGAATCGAGAAGGCCGGAGGTTTCACACAGCAAAGAGACTGGAATACGACAGAGTGCTGAAACTTGCAACAACGACGTGCCTAGACTGCAGGCGGCGAGTTGCCAAAGAAGTTACGTAGAAGCACAACAGCAAACCACAATGATAAATCCGCTCGTTACTGGCGCACGCATGCACGTCAAGCCACACTCGGCAAGCACACAGAGGGCAAAGCTGATCTATGGTCCTCAGAAACGCTGGCGACTTCGGCCGTTTTTCATCTAATGCATTTTATCAGTCATGCCCCTCCATGCCACACCCGTTCTGGAAACACATAGAGTACTGAATCTCACATCAACCACTGTTTGCATCTGTATTCAAAGCACTCTACCACAAATATGAATATTTAACCATAAACAATCTACGGTGCAGTTCTCTGAAAACTTTAGACTGGTATCAACATATTATCTGACTACTACAACACAACCAAAAACTAACGTTTAATGACGATGTTTCAACCTCTGATGTCACGTCAAAATGCCGTCATTGAAAGTTGGCTTTTAAGTGCTACAGAAATACAGTGCAGTTCGGATACAGTGCAGTTGGTTATATATTCATGGACGGTGTGGCACATGTCATCGTGGTGGCGACAGAAAAGACAGGTTTCTAGAAAACCACAGATAAGTTTTGACAGCAGGGTGCATCAACTCAGTGCGGGTTCCAACATATCTAAACCACAGTGCTTGTATTGCGCATGCATACACTGGCCGATTTCAGAATAAGTATTCTGTGTCGTTCGAGAGCGGGTGTGGCAGTTTGACAAAACGGTGTCCAACAGAAAACAGCAAAAGCCGGTCAGTTTCTGGGAGACCATAGATAAGCTCCAGTGGCAGGCCACAGCTGCCACATCCGCCGCACATCAATCTCAACACCAGCGGAAAGGCATAGCGCGGGGCCGGTCGGCGCCCTCCTTGACAAGCGGCTTGTGGAACTCGCGTCCCGGCGCGGAGTGGATACGCGCCCAGCATGGCTCACAGTAGTACTGCAGGCAGGTCACGTTGGCACAGAAGAACGGAGCGAACTTGCCGCCACTGTGGACACCGGCACACTCGTCGCAGATCTGGTCGTCAAGCACGTACGGCTTCACCTCAACCTGGCGCCAACAGCATGCAACAGACTATGGTGCAGTAGGCTATACGATGCGTCCCAAAAAAACCCTTTCTATTTTTTAAATAACTCTTGTCAAAAATTAACTGATTTTAATAATTTTTGGTATGTCAAATCCTGAGAAAATTTGACGTAAGCACCTTACACGTTTGTCCACCTTGGATTTCCCAAGGTAAAGTACTACATCTGACAGGTGAGGTGGACAAATCTGTATGGACAAATCTGTAAGTTTTTTTCATGTCAAATTTTCTCAGCATTTAACATACCAAAAATCATTCAAATTGGTTTGACAGAGTTATTAAAAAAATTCAAAGGTGGACTTTTCTGGGGTACAGTGTATGGTATATGTCATCATGGTGGCGACAGAGATGACAAAGCTTTCCAAAGACGACAGCTTTGATGGCAGGCCACGCCAACCCTGTGTGGTTCCCGTGGAGGCATTGTATACAAGCAACCCAATCAATGGTCCTTATTGCGGTGGAATTTTATTTAAAACACTAAAAACTGCCCTTAGTCGAGAATCTAGGCAGACGCGTTGTATTACCACACCAACACGTGCCAGATTTCACCACTGCTGCTGATCTCAGCCATACCATACTACCCACGTCGCCGCACTATGGCAGAGCATGACGTCACAATGGAAACCTACTACTACAGTCATCAATCAGGGCTCATGAGACACCGCAGCAGATAATCGAGAAGCATATACATTTCTGCATTGACCTATGACCCTAACCTATGACTATGACTTTTAATCACCAGCAAGCTGTGGTCATCACCGATGCATACGCTAAAAATGAAGGTCGATAGGTTCAAAAGATATTTTACAAACAACCAGACGGACGTAAGTGCCAAACTGCTGGGTGATAAAGCCACCAGTGGACGTTACCCTTTTGTCAATGTCGCCGTGCTGAAGCTGAACAAAGCGAGCGCTGATTGCTGCGATGTAGCTCTGCTGGCTGGAGAATGCCACGCGTCCGGCGCCCTTCGGATACCTCAGCTCCGG
>Ga0136654_1000416_pt1 | contig 13134 bp, 16 predicted proteins | sample InaspJWI70metaG_FD_94865 | JGI IMG/M metagenome (GOLD analysis project Ga0136654, IMG submission 94865) | Marine gutless worms symbiont microbial communities from Oahu, Hawaii - Inanidrilus sp. 1 OAHU.JWI-70 metaG (version 2) | ecosystem: Host-associated > Annelida > Digestive system >... | reverse complement strand
GACTGACTGCGTCCAGTTTGAATTCTTTCGAATATTTCTTTCTCGTTGTCATTAATCGTTACCTCAGTTAAGTTTCATTATCTCTTAACTGGGTGGTATCAATCTATTGGACCATGTCAGACCCGAGCTAACCGTCATCAAAGACTCGCCGCTACGGCTTACATTGAGATAGTTGACCGGAAAGATCTTCGATTGAATACGGGCCGGTAGCACGATATAGCCGCTGACGTTGTCCTTGAATTCATAACCGTAAACTTCACGTGCGAGTTGCAAGACCTCGAGCACGGTCACATTTTTCAGGTCGAGCGAAATTTCGCCGGTAACGCTGGGGTGCACGACCATATTGATATTGGTGCCCTTGACCAGGCTCATGAAGAACAGCCGCGCGGGTGCATTCGATACCGATATATCGAAGGCGTTTTCCTGCTTCAGATCCTGCTTGAGTCCCGGCACGCTAATCCCGCTGGCAGGCAACAGTTCGTCCAGAATTTCGTCCGAGGGCGCGTCCACGTCGGGGACTACCAGCGCGGCCGCCCGGTCGAGCGTAGCGTCGATTTCCTGTCGGGTCTGGTTTGCGGTTTCGATCGACCGCTGCGAGGCACAGGCGCTCAGCAATATCACCAGGAACAGCAAACTTAAACTTTGTCTATTCATAAATCACTCTTGACAGCCCGCTTGCGGATTGTGGTTAGTTTGCTTCCCAGGCTTAAATTGATAATCTTGCCCTGGCGCACCAGGCGCGCGCTTGCAGGCGTCAACCGGACCAACTTGGCACCTCTGATGCTATCGCCCAGCGCCAGCATCTGATTGTCGATAATGGCGATTTTACGTTCGCCGGAAAACAGGATCGACGTGAGCTGCAGGGGCTTGGCCTTCGGTTTCGTTGGCTGTGGTTTGGCGGGCTTGGCATCGGCGGTCCATTTGGCCGCGCGGAATTTACGTAAAGCCAGGGCCTTGGCCGCGCGGAATTTACGTAAAGCCAGGGCCGGCGGCTGCATCGGGTCGCGCAATTCCTGGGCCGACGCAATCTGTCCGACGCTAAGAAACACCAGGATCATCAACAGCACGACCATAATATAAACGCTTAGGATTTGGCGCATCTAGATTCCCACCCACTCCTTGCGCGTCGACAGGGTCGACATGACCACCTTGACGACGACCTTAGGATATTCAGCGCTTACGATTTCGATTTCATCCCACAACAATTTCCAGTCCAGGGCTTCCATCGATTGCATATATTTGAGAATGTCGAGGTACTTACCGGCAAATTCGAGTTCGAGCACATGCCGGAAAATGCCCGCTTCCTCGGCGGACTGTTCCGGATCCAGCGCCGGAATCGCCGCTTTGACTTCACGCCGCTTGAGGCTTAGCAGCGTCAGTTTCGATTCACGGTAAACCAGCTGGTTCATCAGTTGGAACATTTTTTCCGGGTCGACCAGCTCGATCGTGGTAACCCTGAGCTGTTCCTCGACCGCGGCCAATTCCTCGATCAGCGCGGCCAATTGAGCTTGTTTTTCGCGGTGAACGCCGCTGGCGATCCGCTGCCGAATACCTGCGATAGCGACGCGCGTGTTTTCGATATCGCGGCTAATCCGGTCGTTTTCGGCTTGCCGGGCCTCGAGCGCCGTCGTCGTCGGCCCGGCCTGGTAGTTCCACCACAGGAAGCCGATCAGCACGAGCAGCGAAACCGCGATTAAAGCGCGTTCGCGCAGGGATTGCGCGTTAAAGCGCTCGGCATATTGTCGCCACTGCTCAACCATCGACCACCTCACGGGTGGCAATTTTGAAATCCACCTTCCACTCGCTTTTGCTGTCGCGGCTCAATTCGAACAGGTCGAAGCGGTTGCCGCGAAAAACCTCTTCCTCGCTGAAGCGATCGAAGTATCCCGGTACCTGCTCGGCGTTGAGCGAGCTGCCTTCAATCTGAACGAAATTGTCGGCCAGCCGAATCTGGTTGAGCCAGATATCGTCGACCTGCAGATTCGACAGGGCTATCAGGTAGCCGGAAAAACCTTCACCGGAGCCAAAGCGGTTGGCATCGACAAAATTCAAAACTTTTTTTCGCGCCGAGATCTGGCGCGAGGTATCTTCGATTTCGAAGTCGATGCGGCTATCCTTGAGCAATTCGGCAAGTTCGGCGTTAGCGGCCGCCAGCTCTTCGGTCATACGGTCGCGGTCGGCCTTGATCATGAGATTGCGCTGCTGCGCCTGTTGCAAATCCAGCTGCAGCAGAAAACTCCAGATCGAGATGACGGCAATCACAATCAGCACCGCCGCCGCAACCTGGTTGGCTGAAAGCCACAGCCGTTTTTCGCGGAAACGGTCTTGATACAGATTAATCTGCTGCGCGATCACAGGCTAACTCCCCGCAAGGCCGCGCAATAGGCATGAAAGCATTGCGGCTCGAGACCGGGCAGGTCGTCGTCACCGGCAAAGCTGATAAATTCGATATCGAAATTGCTCAGGTTCTGCAGGTACATCGCCATCTTTTCGGTAGCCTTGAGCGCCGGAAATATGCGTAAATTAGTGACTGAGCCCATGCCGTAGTAACTTTCGAAATAATCCAGCGAACGTTGTAGTTCGAGCAATAATGCGTCGAAAACGCTCTCATCCTCGCTGGTGGCCAACCCGAGTTGATCGATCCCGATCATGAATTCGCGCGAGATGTATAAATCGGTGTCGTGATAAACACTCAGCAACCCGCTAGTGCGGCTCAGCGTCAACGCCGCCAGGCTGTGCTCGCTACTGTTTTGCACCGCCGGCAGGTTGGCCCGCACCAATTCGTGTATGTCCAACGCGTTGAGCGCCAGCGCGCTGGTCTTGATGCTGTCGATATACTTCCTGACAATCGCCTCGCGCACCGCGACCACGCCAACCTGCTGCTGCTTGTTTTTGCTCGATTCCGGCATCGGATAGCTGTCGACGACGGCATGGCTGACGTCGTAGTTGATCAAATCCTTTATTTTCCAGCTGACCGCCTGAATCATCTCAGCTGCTTCGACCTCGGGTTTCTCGACCTGGTAGACATCACAGTCATCGGCCGCAACCAGGCAGACACAAGGAGTTTTTTGCAGGCTATTATCCTGTACCCAGGCTTTTAGCGCATCCACCTGGGCATCCTGCCCTGCAGCCGCGACAAACTCGCTGCGCAATATGCGGCCGGGGCTTTTCTTACCGGTTTGCACCTGGGCCACGGCGACGCCATCGGGCAAAAAATCGACCCCGATCTGAGAATCTTTTTGCGTTGCGGAAAACAGAGCCACGCTTTTCACTCCGAACCTATCAGTTTACGATGCAATTTTTATGCAAGTTACAGGCCAACCACGGCTATGCCCCGGTTGCCGGCAGCCACGAAGCCATCACAGCTCGTCGCGAATAACATCGACCTCCGATCGTGAGCGATTTTTATCTAGATATACCCTAAGAAAATCGCTATAACTTATTGTGATTATTAAAAATATTAACCTATAGTTGGGCTTTTTCAAGTTATCGGCTGAAATTAGTTTCGATATGATGCACATTGTCCTGTACGAACCCGAAATCCCGCCCAACACGGGCAATGTCATGCGCTTGGCGGCCAACACCGGATTTCGGTTACATTTGATCGAACCCTTAGGCTTCGAACTCGAAGACAAGCAGCTGCGCCGCGCCGGTCTGGATTATCGCGAATGGGCCGATACAACCCGCTATAGCGACTTTGGAGAGTTCAATAAGAGATGTCAATTCAATAACTTATATGCATTTACCACCAAGGCGCGGAAGACTTATGACAACGCGGTTTTCAAGCCCGGCGATGCCTTGTTATTTGGTCCGGAGAGTCGGGGTTTACCCGCGGACATACTGGAATCACTGGATAGTGACAACAAACTGCGCATTCCGATGGTCGCGGGGTCACGCAGTCTGAATCTGTCGAATACGGTATCGATTGCCGTCTATGAAGCCTGGCGACAACAGGGATTTGCCTGATTTTCCCGCGCCTGCAACGGATTGCGGCAGGCGCCGGCACGAATTCGAGCAGCCGCAGGATAGCGCGCGCAGCCGGCACCGGCAATCCGGCTTACTCTTGCCCCTGTGGCCGACTTTCGAGGTCACGCACCGCGTCATGAGGATTCTTGTCGTCGTACAATACGTGATAAACCTCATCGATGATCGGCAACTCGAGTCCGAGTTGTTTCGACTTGTGATAAATCGCCCTGGCGGCACGCAGACCCTCGACGGTTTGCCCGACTTCAATTTCCGCCTGGGACAGGCTTTTACCTTGGCCGATGGCTAGCCCGAAACGCCGGTTACGGCTTTGGTCGTCGGTACAGGTCAAAATGATATCGCCGAGTCCCGCCAGGCCCATTAGCGTTTCCCGCCGGGCGCCGAGACGGGTGCCCAGATGCATGATTTCGGAAAGTCCGCGCGTCATCAACGCGGCGCGGGTGTTGGCGCCGAAGCCGAGCCCGTCGGATATGCCGACGGCGATCGCCAGCACGTTCTTTAGCGCGCCGCCGAGCTCGACGCCCACAATATCATCGCTGGTGTAAGCCCGAAAATGATGCCCGCGTAACTGTGCGGCGAAGGTTTCGCTGGATTGCGGATCATTGCCGGCGCAAGCGATAGCCGCCGGCATGCCGCGCGCTACTTCGGTGGCAAAAGTGGGCCCCGAAACGACGCCATAGTGACGCACCGGCAATTCCTCCGCGACGACTTCGTGTAATAACTTGCCGGTTTCTATTTCGAATCCCTTGCTGGCCCAGAATAGCATCTTGTCGTCGTCGACCAGCGGCTTCAATTGTTGCAATAAATCCCTGAAACCTTTGCTTGGTATCACGATCAGCAAATAGGGCGCCTGCACGACAGCGGCTTCGAGACTCGCCACCGGCTCAATACTCTCGGCCAGGGTGAAACCGGGTAGGTAATCGGTATTCTCGCGCAGCGCCCGTAGCCTGCTGACGTGTTCGGCGTCGTAGCCCCAGAGCTTGACCTGTATCTGGTTGCGGGCTAGCTGAATCGCCAACGCGGTACCCCAGGATCCCGCACCAAGCACCGCAATCATTTCAGCCATGGCAGAGCCTAATGGGTAAGCTCGGTCCCTTCCGGTTCGCCGTCTTCCGCGGCGCCGTCTTCCTGTTTGGCCTGTTGCTGTTGCATATGCTGTTGAAACAGGGCGTCGAAATTAACCGGTGACAGAATGAGGGGGGGAAAACCGCCGCGCACCGACAAATCCGAAACCACCTCCCGGGCATAGGGAAACAGGATGTTCATGCACTGGCTGCCGAGCAGGTACTTTTTTTCCTGTTCGTCGAAACCCGTCAGGGCGACCACGGCCGCCTGCTGAATCTCGACCAGAAACGCGGTAGATTCCTGGTGGGTTACGGTGGCGGTAATACTGAGTACGACTTCGTAAAGATCGCCCTCCAGGTGCCGCTGGCTGTTCGTTAAATTCAGATCGATTTTCGGATCCCACTGTTTCGAATTGAAAGCATCCGGTGCATCCGGGGACTCGAACGACGCATCTTTGACGTATAGTTTCTGGATGGCAAAATGTTTCTGTATTTCCTGTTCTTCGCTCATGAGATCACTTTTTGTTAATGGGTAAATGCGCTTCCTGCCAGGCTAGAATGCCGCCGCTCAAACTAAAAACCTTTTCAAAACCCTGCTTGCCCAGCTCCTTGCAAGCCTGGCCTGATCGCGCGCCCGTTTTGCAATAAACCAGCAGGGTCTTGCCTTTATGCTTTTCGAGCTCGCCGCCGCGGGTCGCCACGGCGCCGGCCGGAATCTGAATCGCTTTGGCGATCTTGCCGCCTACCGTCTCGGACGGCTCGCGCACGTCGAGCAAGACGATGTCTTCGCTATTCATCAGCTGCACCGCCGCCGCCGGGGTCAGGCTGGCGAACCGCTGCGTGGCAATTTTCATCTCGTTGAAAAAGGTCAACGCCAATAACACAGCGAATGCAATCACCAGATATGGGTGATTCACCGCAAATTCAGAAATTTGAGCCAACATACTTCGGGAACGGAGTCTGGGTAGAGTATTAGTCGGCGGAACAGAACACTTCCTGCATCATTCCTATCAAACGCAGGGTGCGTTCATCACCGACACGGTAAAAAACCTTGTTCGCATCCTTGCGCGACGACAGTATACCTTTATCGCGCAAAATCGCGAGATGTTGTGAGATATTACTTTGCGAGGTACCCACATTATCGACGATCCCCTGCACGCAGACTTCACGGCTGCCGAGCGTACACAGAATTTTGAGGCGTAGCGGATGAGACATGGCCTTGAGCGATCGCGAAGCAATTTCGATATCCGCGGCATGCGCCAGCAATTGTTCCCCATCGACTGCATCTAATGCTTCAGTTTCCATTTGCTTAAGTGTATTACCAAACGTTAATATAAGAAAATGATTATGATTAAAACCCGAACGAATGTCCACTTCGCGCCCGAGTAAACTATTGCTCTGTGCGCTGTTCGCCAGCCTGATACTCGCGCCACAATCTCCGGCCGCCGACCGCAGTGCCAAGGAAAAACAGCTAAAATCGGTGCTCGTCAAAATTCAAAAGCTGAAACAGATTATCGACGTCAAGGAAGACAGCAAGTCACAGTACATCAAGCAGTTAAAATCGATCGAAGGCAAAATCGGCGAGGTCAACCGAAAACTCCGCGCCATCAACAAAAAAATCAAAGCCAAGAAATCCGAACTCGCGGCGCTGCGCGAAACCCGCCTCAAACACCAGCGCCGTTTAAGCCGGGAAAGCGACTACCTCGCCCAACAGGTCTACACGGCATTCACCCTCGGGCGTGAAGAAAGAGTGAAATTGCTGTTTTCGCAACAAGATCCGCAAAAGCTGCAGCGCACGCTGGTTTACTACCAGTACTTTTCCAATGCGCGGGTCGACCTGATCAACGACGTACAGGACAGCATCGACAAGATTATCGAGACCGAACGGCTAATTCAGCAGGCCAGACAAGCGCTGGAAAAGAATCAACAAGCCCGAAGCTTGCAAAAAAAGCAGCTCGACAAGGATCGCGGCAAGCGTAAATCGATCATAAGCTCGCTCGACCAGCAATTGAAAAAACAGGGCGGAAATCTCTCGCGTCTCGAGGACGAAGCCGCGCAATTGCAAGATCTGATCAATTCAATTCAGAAAATTTTTGCCGATGCACCCGAGGGCGATATTTCGCGGCGGGCATTCCCCGAGTTAAAAGGGAAACTCGCCTGGCCGGTCAAAGGCAAGCTAAAGCGGCTTTTCGGCCGCAATAAACCCTTGTCGAATTTACGCTGGCAGGGGGTCATTCTCGAAGCGCCAAACGGATCCCGGGTACGGGCGATTTCGCACGGCCGCGTCGCCTTTGCCGACTGGCTGCGGGGGCTGGGCAACCTGATCATCATCGATCACGGCAACTCCTATCTGTCGCTCTACGGTCACAACGAATCGCTGTTCAAATCCGCCGGCGAATGGGTAGAAACCGGGGAAGTCATCAGCAGCATCGGCAGCAGCGGGGGCCAGCCAAAACCCGGGCTTTACTTCGAAATACGCAAACGCGGCAAACCGCAGAACCCAACCGGCTGGTGCAAAGCGAGCAATAACTTTGCCTCTAGCTAGTTCCCGCGACCGATAAAACTGCAAATTTTCGCACTTTCCCGTAGAATTTTGCGTTCTCGACCCAATCTTTTGAACTGTTTACAACTTATAGAGCCTTAAACTGGTCTACAATTATCAGTCAGGCTAAGGGCCCGCGCCCAAAATCGGAGAATCGAATGTTACAAAATCTGCGAACTTCCACCTGGTTTCTGAGTGGAATACTGCTCGGATTATCACTGGCGGTAGGCCATAGTGTATACGCGTTAAAGGATGACGAAAAACAAATCCCGTTCGAGGACTTGCAAGCATTCACCGAGGTCTTCTCCAAGGTTAAATCCGACTATGTCGAATCGGTTGACGACAAGAAACTGATCGAAGATGCAATCCGCGGCATGCTCAACGGGCTCGACCCCCATTCCGCGTTTCTCAATACCAGCGAATTCAGCGATCTCAAAATAGGCACCACCGGTCAGTTCGGCGGACTCGGCATCGAGGTCGGCATGGAAAACGGATTCGTCAAAGTTATTTCACCGATCGACGACACACCCGCATCGCGTGCCGGGATTCAAGCCAGTGACTTGATCATCAAGCTCGACGATAAATCGGTCAAGGGCATGACCCTGAACGATGCGGTTAAACTCATGCGCGGCAAACCCAACACCGATATCGATCTGACGATCGTGCGCGAAGGCGAAACCAAGCCGCTGGTGATTAAAATCACACGGGAAATCATCCGTGTCAAGAGTGTCAAGAACCGCATGCTCGAACCGGGTTACGGTTATGTTCGCATCACCAATTTTCAGTCCCGCACCACCACCGATTTGCTGAAAGCCATTTCCGATCTGCAAAAACAAGCGCAGCTCAAGGGCATGGTGCTCGACCTGCGCAATAACCCGGGCGGGGTTCTCAACGGTGCGGTCGGCGTTTCCGATGCATTTATCAACGACGGCCTGATCGTATATACCGAGGGTCGCCTGGACGATTCCAGCCATCGCTACCTGGCCACCCCGGGTGACAGCCTCAACGGCGCGCCCCTGGTGGTGCTGATAAACGGCGGCTCGGCATCGGCTTCCGAAATCGTCGCCGGAGCCGTGCAAGACCACAAACGCGGCATCATCATGGGAACTAAATCCTTCGGCAAGGGTTCGGTGCAAACCATCCAGGAATTACGTAACGGTTCCGCCGTTAAGCTGACTACAGCACGTTATTTCACTCCGAACGGACGTTCGATCCAGGCCAAGGGCATCGAGCCGGATATCCAGCTCTCCACCGTGAAGCTTTCAGAGAAAGACGAAAAAGCACGCGAGACCTACTCCGAGAGCGATCTCGAAGGGAGCCTCAGCAACCCCAACGGCGATAGCGACGGCAAAGACAAGAAAAACAACGGCGAAGAGCTGGCGCAATCCGACTTCCAACTGTATGAAGCGCTCAATCTGCTCAAGGGTTTGAATATACTCAGCGCCATCGACAACGGCTAACTAAAGGCTCGATGTTGCGACTCTGGCCGCTCCTACTCACGTTGCTCACCAGCGGCGCCGCGGCGGATCAACGCCCGGTTTTGTCGCTGGTCATAGACGACCTCGGTTATTCGCTGAAACAGGGTATGGCGGCGATCGATCTCGACGGCGATCATACCTACGCCATCCTGCCGGGAACGGCCTACAGCCGCAGGCTGGCCCGGCACGCGCACGATAAAAACAAGGAAGTGATCCTGCACTTACCGATGCAATCGATCAGCTCTCGCGCGGCGCATGAACCCTCTGCACTCAACGAAACGATGGATGAAGATCAGCTGACTGCGAACGTGCATTCACTGCTGGCGGAGATTCCGTTTATCCGTGGCGTCAACAATCACATGGGCAGTCATCTAACCGAGTTCGATTTTTTCATGCGCCCGGTAATGGACAGCATTCGCGGTTATAATCCACAGCTATATTTTCTCGACAGCCGCACCTCCGCGCACAGCGTAGCCCACGCTCAGGCGTTGGACGCGGGTTTGAGTTCGATCTCGCGGGATATCTTTCTCGACAACGAAACCAATCCGGAATCGATACGGCTGCAGTACAACATCTGGCTGACCCAGGCGCGCGAACGCGGGTCCGCGATCGCCATCGGCCATCCTTACCCGTCCACGCTGAAAGTTTTACGGGAACGCTTGGGCGCGGCCATGCCGGATTTCAGATTCCTGCGTATATCAAAACTGATACTCGAGCGTAAAACTCTGGGATTGCCGAACGGCCATCCGCCCGCCGCCACGGCTGCAGTCAGCCAATAATTACCCGCCTTACGGGTTATTACAACGGCGGCGGCCGAAAACCGCCCATCAGCGTCTCAACCTGCTGCGCCAGCGCCAGGGCAATATCTTCCCGCCAGGGAGCGGCGATCAATTGCACGCCGACCGGCAAACCTTCGCCACTGCTGCCGGCACGCACCGATACCCCGGGCCAGCCGAGCAGGTTAAAAATCTGAACATATCCCCAGTCGTCAAAACTATCGCTATATGAAGCTCGATGCGGTCGGGCGACGGCAAACGAGGCCGGGCATAAAATAGCGTCGTGGTCGGCAAAGAATGCCAGCGCCAGGCTGCGAGCCTCGTCGACCGCCTCCAGCAGCGACGGGTCCATGCGGCGCGCATTGGCGACACCCTGCTCGCTCAGGTAACTGCGCAGTTCTTCCCCGATTCGTTTAGTGCCATAGCGTTTTAGCAAGCGCATAATAAAACCCGCGTTGGTCGCTTCCCGTAACTCGGTAGTCAGATCCACCAGCCGCCGTGTATGCGGCAACAGTTTTTCTTCGAGCTTGCAGCCCGCGGCAAGCAAGGCTTGCGCGGTGGCCGTGACCGTATCCTGGATATCGTCGACCGGCGTAACAATGCCATTGTCTGTGTACCAGGCAATGCGCAATTGCTTGACATCAACCTTGCAGGGGTCGCCCAGCGGTACCGGCACCACCGCCGGGTCGCGCCCGTCCGGGCCGCAAATCAACGGCAGGGCGAGAATTAAATCTTCGACATAACGCGCCATTGGCCCGATCTGGGTCAACGAATCCAGCACACCGCCGCCATAGGGCAGGATATGCCCGCTGCGCGGGGTTCGACCGGAGGTCGGTTTGATTCCGGTAATGCCGCAGAGATGCGCGGGCTCGCGTATGCTGCCGCCGGTATCCGAACCCAATTCCAGCGCGGCGCCGCCGCAAGCGATGATTGCGGCCGAGCCGCCGCTGGAGCCGCCGGGGCTGCGCTCGAGATCGAATGGATTATTGCTACGGCCATAAATCAGGTTATTGGATTCGCTGCTGAAGGTCAGTTCCGGGGTATTGGTTTTTCCGAGCAGCACCGCGCCGGCCGCGCGCAGCCGCGCCACCACCGTAGCATCCGCCTGCGGCACGAAATCCTGCCGGCCGAGCGTGCCGCCGGTGCTGACGATATCGGCGGTATCGAAGGCATCCTTAATCGTGATCGGCACGCCGTGCAGCGGCCCTTTAAACTCTTGCTTGGCAGCCATTCGGTCGAGCTCATCGGCTTCCTCGAGGGCCGCCTCGTCGACGCGCTGCACCACCGCATTGATGTCGGGATTGACCCGTTCGATGCGTTCGAGACAGGCTTCGACTATTTGCCGGCAGGTAAGCTGTGCGCTTCGAATTTCACGTGCGACCCGGTTCGCGGACCAATAGATGAGATCTTGCATGGCGTAATTATGGGTGTCTCAATCCTGATTATCCAGTCTTGATTTAGCCGTTTCGAAACGCGCGATAAATTCGACACCGCTCACGTCCAGCGGAGTGAACAGCAGTTTCGAAGCGCGTTTCTTATTCCGGACTTCGAGCACCCAGCGCGGTGAACGGGAATCGGCGCTATCGAGATGAACGCTATCTTCGCCGGGGCGTAATTCCGAAATCAGCTGCGGCTTTCGGCGCGCCTGCGGGCTGGCCTCGATACTCGCAATCGGCGCTTCATAAGACCATTGCCGACGCTTGCCGGTCGGCTCGTCGGATTTCCCGAACTGGCATATCGGACGGCCTTTGACGATGACGATTTCGAATTCGTGTTTATGCACTTCGCCATTGGTGAGTTTAACGCTGAGCGCAAACCGGCCACCGTGGTTGTCGATGTTGTCGAACGCGATCGATCCTTCGAATCCCTTGGTGATCTCGTTGACGAAGTACAGGCCAAGGCCCTTGCCATGATGCTCGCGAATTCGACGGGAGGAAAATCCGAGCTGATAAATCTTGTCTTTTTCATCTTGCTTGATCCGCGGACCGCGGTTATAAACCTTTAACTCCACCTCGCCGGCACGCTGCCCCAATGAAATCGCAACCCGGCTGTAACGGTTGCGATGCTCTTTTTGTTGCGAGTAAAACAATGCGTTATTGATCAAGTTTTCGATCAGCAACACCATGTGGTTTTCGTTGCCGAGCAACTCGCTATCGCTGCGCAATTGGATATAGAACTTGTCATCGCTATAGGCATAGGCATCGCGCCGCGGCCAATCCCGATTGAGTCCGAGTTGGTCCGGATTTTCGGTAATCGGTAGTAGCGCGCGCCGCAGCGCATGGCTCATCATGAAGGTCGGTTCGAACGGTGACGGATCGGTGGCATCGTTGAGCTGCGCCTGGAAGTAATGCTCTTCGCAATCGTAAATCTGGTTGGCGACATGCAGCGTAATATTATCGGTAGTCGACAAGTCCAGCAGATCCCACAGATACAGCAGGCCATCCGCGGCTTCACGGTACTGCCGCCCGGTCTCGGCGTCGCAGTTCGATTGCGCCTGTTTGAGCGCGGTCTGCGCCTTGTCGTAACTGATGACGCCATTGTGGCGCACTTCAGCAGCGATATTTTTAAAATGCAGAAACTTTTCATCGTACTCGATGGTTTCCAGCAAACGCTCGCTGATAAACATCTTGAGTTTGTCGGCATGATCGGAATAGGTGCGCGCGCGCGTGCCGAGCTCGCGCCTGGAGTCGAACAATTCGCTGATCTGTTCCTGGTATTGCCCGAGTTGCGTGCGGTAACGCCGACTTGCCTTGGCGAAGCGCCAGATGTCGAACATCACCAGTGCGACCAGCAACCCGGCGGCAGTTAAAAAATTATCCTGTCCGGGTAGCTGCAGGGCTAGGCGCTCGAGCGGAACCAGTTCCCTATTATTCAATACGAACTGCCAGACGACAAAAGTTAGCGCGCCCAGCGTGCTCAGCCAGGGATAGTAAATACCTGCCGGTTTCATTTCGATTTACCGCCGGGCGGGCTCCAGAGATAGGCGCCTTCATCTCCGAAGGTCACAATGCCGGAACCGCTATTGCACAGTTCGCTAAACCGGCCGTCGCCGTCATCGACCGCGTCGAAGGCCCGCCGCAGTGTTTTGATATGTTGGCGGTAGCTGGCATAGGAAAACTTATCCGGGTCGAGATCCAGTCGCTCGGCAATCTGACCCGCGGTCAAGGGCACTGCTGTCCGGGGAAAGTTAATAGGATAGAACATACTGGGTTTTCTCGATCAGTTCAGCGCGTTCACGGCGTCTTCGTCGGTAAATTTGCTGTGCTACCGTGGGTAATCGAGTAAATAGT
>Ga0136654_1000407_pt1 | contig 13308 bp, 14 predicted proteins | sample InaspJWI70metaG_FD_94865 | JGI IMG/M metagenome (GOLD analysis project Ga0136654, IMG submission 94865) | Marine gutless worms symbiont microbial communities from Oahu, Hawaii - Inanidrilus sp. 1 OAHU.JWI-70 metaG (version 2) | ecosystem: Host-associated > Annelida > Digestive system >... | reverse complement strand
AGCGTCTAGCATGCCGCGCGCGAATCGCAGAAACAGGTAACTGTAAACGCTCATCGAACGGCTGACATCGAGCAGCAATACCAGCTTCGGCGTCTGCCGCCGACGTTGGCGAAAGCTCAGTGCCAGGGGTAAGCCACCGTAACGCAGGCTGGCGCGAGCGGTACGGCGCATATCGATTCTTTCCCCGCGCCGGTCGCTGCGCTGGCGCCGCAGCAAACGCTGACGAACGCGCCTCGCGAGGCGTTCGGCAAGCGCTTCCATGCGGCGCAATTCGGCGGCATCGTCAAACTGGTCGAAACTCCTGGTGTTAATCGATTCGGCCGCGCTGGCGCCGGCGTGACTCATGTCGCCATCGCCGGCACCCACGGCGTCGAGCGCCTCGGGGTCGGGCACGTCGAATAACGCATCGCTGCCCGGTTGCTGCGATTGTGCCAGCGCCGATTGCCGGGGCGCCTTGCCGCCGATGCTGGCCAGGGAATTGTGCCGTGGTTGGTCGCGTTTCCAGTAGGCATCGAACATCGTGTCGAAGCGTTCCCAGTCGCTGGCCGAGCCGCACATCAGTGCCTTCAAACCCTGTTGCAGCCGGCGCTTGTCGGTGATACCGATGCGCGCTGCGAGGCGTTGTGAATCGACGTTTTCCTGGAGGCCGATGTTAAAGTTTTGCGCTCGCGCATAACGCGCAAATCCGGTCAACCGGGCAATCAATCGCCGCTCGGGTTGCAAATCTGTGGCGCCCGGATTCACGATGCCTTCGACACCAGGCGGTGAACGACTTCCTCGGGCATGGCGTCGAGGTCTTCGCGGGTTTTTAACAAGCAGCCGAGCGTAGCCACGACCGCATCCGGATTGTCGCCCAGCGATTTCATATCCAGGCGCAATAATGCGCCGGTCCAGTCCAGCGTCTCGGCGACACCGGGGATCTTGCGCAAATCCTGTTCGCGTAGCTTTTGCACAAAGGCGACGATTTGCGCGGCGAGGTTGGCGCCGACTTCCGGCAGACGCGCCAGTACGATGCGTAATTCCTTGTCGTAATCCGGGTAGTCGATGTAGTGGTAGAAGCAGCGACGGCGTAACGCGTCGCTCAGTTCGCGGGTGCCGTTCGAGGTTAATATTACCAGCGGAATGCTGGTGGCCTCGATGGTGCCGAGTTCGGGGATGCTGATCTGAAAGTCGGACAATACCTCGAGCAGATAAGCCTCGAATTCTTCGTCGGCACGGTCGATTTCGTCGATCAATAGTACACTGGGCTGTGCTGCGCTAATCGATTGCAGCAGTGGGCGCTCCATCAGGTAGGTTTTGCTGAATAATTGCTCTTCGCTAAGTCCTTCTTCATGCAGTATTTCCTGGCGGCGGATCGCCAATAACTGGCGTTGATAATTCCATTCGTAAACCGCCGTATTGACGTCGAGTCCTTCGTAGCATTGCAGTCGAATCAGGCGGCGCTCGAAAACTTCGGCGAGTATCTTGCCGACTTCGGTCTTGCCGACGCCGGCGTCGCCTTCGAGCAACAACGGGCGATTCAATTCACTCATCAACCACAGGCTGGTGAGCAATGCCGAATCGGCAATATAGCCCGCGTCCGCGACGCGTTTTCTCATATGGTCGAGGGCCGCCTGCATGGCTGGGCTCAGGCCTTGCTCGTGAAAAAGCTTTTAATGAAGCCGATCAAGGCTTGCCAGGCAAACTTGAGGCCGTTGATTTCCTGAACCCGCGGTTCAGGCTCGGGCGCCGCTTGCGCGGAGTCTTTGCTATCCGCACTCGGCGCCAGCTTGCTGCTGAAATTATCGGCGAACTGGCCGAGAATTTGATCCGAGACCTGGGTTAGCATGCGTCCGCCAAAATTGGCCAGCTTGCCGTTCACGGTCACGTCCGCGTCGCCGGTAAGTTCGCTCGCGCCGGATTCGCCGCTGCGCACTCTGGCGGTTAAATCCATGCTGGCACTGGAACTGCCCTTGCTGTCCTGGCCTTTGGCGATGAGGTGGATTCGATGCGCGTCCGAGTCGATTGCCTGGACCGCGATATCGCCGTTAAAGGCGATGTGCATCGGGCCGATCTTGACCTTGACGCTGCCCTTGAAATTATTTTCATCGAGCGTTTCGGTGATTTCGGCACCGGGCATACAAGCCGCCACCTGTTCTATATTTTCCAGCAGTTTCCAGGCTTCGCTAACCGGAGCTTGGAGGGGGAATGTCTTGTTAAGAGTAACTTGCATCTGTACTACCGGTTTTCAATTAACGGGAGATGGCGGCAACCGCTTAGCTGCCGCCATCGGGGTCGAGGTTAAGAATCGAGACCGAGTTCGTGGATGGTTTTCCACAGGTTAAATGCCGTGTGCGGCATATCGATATGGGTCACGCCCTTATGCGCGAAGGCATCGACAATTGCGTTGCTGAAACACGGGATGCCGCCGACATGGGGTGACTCGGCCACGCCCTTGGCGCCGAGCGGGTGATGCGGCGACGGCGTTACCGTGTAGTCGGTTTCCCAGTGCGGGGTTTCGACGAAAGTCGGGATGAAATAATCCATCAAGGTATTACCCTGCAGGTTGCCATCCTCGTCGAAGCTGATCAATTGGCCCATCGCGACCGCGAAGGCCTCGTTCAGGCCGCCGTGAATCTGTCCGTCGATGATCATCGGATTGATGCGCGTGCCGCAATCGTCGAGCGCATAGAAGCGGCGGATGCTGGTCTCACCGGTATGACGATCGATATCGACCACGCACAGGTAAATGCCGAAGGGGTAGGTGAAATTGGGTGGGTCGTAATAGTTAACCGTCTCCAGTCCCATCTCCATGCCTTCGGGCACATTGTTGTAAGCCGCCCAGGCCACGTCCTTCATAGTCTTGGCCGCATCCGGGTTACCCTCGATATGGAACCGGTCGACATCCCATACGACATCTTCGGGGCTCACTTCGAGCAAATGCGCGGCAATCTTTTGCGCCTTGGCGCGTATCGTGCGCGCCGCCATCGCGGTCGCCGCAGCGCCCACCGGGGTGCTTCTCGAGCCGTAGGTACCGAGACCGTAAGGCGCGGTATCGGTATCGCCCTCCTCGATCTGGATATCGTCGGACGACAGGCCTAACTCGCTCGCGATAATCTGCGCGTAAGTGGTTTCATGACCCTGGCCCTGGGTAATCGTACCCATGCGCGCGATCGCGCTGCCGGTGGGATGTACCCTGATCTCGCAGCTGTCGAACATGCCGACACCGAGCACATCGCAGGCCTTGCTCGGCCCGGCGCCGACGATTTCGGTAAAGGTGCACAGGCCGATGCCCATGAGTTCGCCGTTGGCGCGTTTCTCGGCCTGCTCCTGGCGCAAGCCCGCGTAATCGCAAGCTTCGAGCACTTTTTCCAGCGCGGGCGCGTAGTTGCCGCTGTCGTATTCCCAACCGAGCGCCGACTGGTACGGAAACTGGTCCGCCTGGATGAAATTACGCCGGCGGATTTCCGCCTTGTCGATATCGAGTTTCTGCGCGAGCACGTCGATCATGCGCTCGATCAGGTAAACCGCCTCGGTGACGCGGAACGAGCAGCGATAAGCCACGCCACCCGGCGCCTTGTTGGTGTAAACCCCGTCGACGCGCGCGTAGGCGACCGGTATATCGTAGGAGCCGGTACAAATGCTGAACAAGCCCGCCGGCCACTTAGTCGGTTGCGCGTGCGCGTTGAAAGCGCCGTGATCGGCCAGCGCATGAAAGCGCAATGCTTTGATGCGGCCGTCTTTATCGGCGGCCAGTTCGCCGACACCATGGTAGTCGCGCGCGAACGCGGTAGTCGAAATATTATCGATGCGGCTTTCGATCCACTTGACCGGACGGCCCAGCACGATCGAGGACACGATGGCGCACACATAACCCGGATAGACGCCGACCTTGTTGCCGAAACCGCCGCCGATGTCGGGAGAGATGATGCGTACCTTGCTCTCGGGGATGCCCGATAGCAGCGTTACCACGGTGCGCACGATGTGCGGCGCCTGGGAGGTGATATGCACGCTTAGCGAGCCATTGACCTTGTCGAAAGAGGCGACGCAGCCGCAGGTTTCGAGCGGACTCGGGTGCACGCGGGGATTCAGGATTTCTTCGCGCACGGTAACTTCGGCATTGTCGAAAGCCCGGTCTGTGGCGCCTTTATCGCCTACGTCCCAGGTAAAGATATGATTGTCGTGGGTACGTTTGCCCTGTCCGGCTTCGTCTTTACCGACCAGATCCTCGCGGATAACCGGTGCGTCCGCGTCCATCGCCTTGTGCGGGTCGACCAGCGCGGGCAACTGTTCGTATTCGACTTCCACGAGTTCGGCGCCATCGGCGGCGACGTAACGGTCGTCGGCGATGACCATCGCGACTTCCTGCATCTGGAAACAGACTTTTTCGTCGGCCAGAACCGCCTGGGTATCGCCGGCCAGAGTCGGCATCCAGTGTAATCCCAGCGGTTTCAGATCTTCGGCGGTAATAACCGCATGCACGCCCGGTAGCGCGAGCGCTTTCTCCGTGTTGATGGAAACGATTTTGGCGTGGGCAAACGGGCTGCGGACCAATTCGCCGCACAGCATCCCCGGTAGTTTGACATCGTCGACGTAAAGCCCTTTGCCCTGGATGAAGCGCGGGTCTTCTTTGCGTTTGCGTGAGCATCCGATGCCCTGCAATTGATTCTGCCGTTCCATTGTCTCTGCTGCTGCTGACATAATGATTCCCCCGTTCTATTCGGCTTGCGCGCCGGCGTCCGCGTTCAACGCGGTCGCGGCGGCCTGGATTGACTTGACGATATTCTGGTAACCGGTGCAGCGGCACAAATTACCCGCCATGCCGGTGCGAATGTCGGCTTCGCTGGGATTCGGATTTTCCTGCAGGAAGCGATAGCCGCGCATCAACATGCCCGGAGTGCAGAATCCGCATTGCAAACCGTGTTCGTCCATAAAGGCTTGCTGCAACGGGTGTAATTCGCCACCGGCTGCCAGGCCTTCGACCGTCATTACGCTCGCACCCTGCGCCTGTACCGCGAGCAGGGTGCAGGATTTTATCGACTGGCCGTCGACGTCTACGGTGCAGGCGCCGCAATGGCTGGTTTCGCAACCGATGTGACTGCCGGTTAGCTGCAGCTGCTCACGCAAGACATGAATCAGCAGTTCGCGTGGTTCGACCAGAACGTCTACGTCCCGGCCATTCAAGTTAAAACTGACCTGTGTCTTTGCCATGTCTAGTTCCCCCCGGCGCGTTGGATCGCTGTTCTGATAGCCCGGCGCGTCATTTCGCCGCCCATGTGTATTTTGTATGCGGCGTCACCGCGCAAATCTTCCGCCGGATCGCATATTTCCATCGCTTTTGCGGCGGCCTGGTCGATCGAGTCTTCGTCGATTACCCGGCCGACTAGAACAGCCTCGGCCGCACTCGCGCGCATCGCGGTCGCGCCCAGGTTGGTTAACGCAATTCTCGCGCTTTGGCAGGTATCTCCCGCCATGCCTAGCACCGCGGCGGCGGCGGCCGTCGCGTAGTCGCCGGTTTTGCGTTTGAGTTTTTGATAACTGGCGCCGGTATTGGCTGTCTGGGGCGCAAGCCGGATTTCGGTCAGGATTTCATCGGCTTCCAGCGCGGTAAAAAAAGTGCCGAGGAAGAAATCGCTGGCCGCTACCTGGCGCGATCCCTTGGGACCAACCAGGGTAAAGGTCGCGTCCAGTGCTAGCATCAATGCCGGGTGGTCATTACCCGGATCGCCGTGCGAAATATCGCCCCCGATGGTACCGCGATTGCGAACCTGCGGGTCCGCGATCATTCTCGCGGCCTCCGGCAACATCGGGCTCTTTTCCTGCAGCAGGGCGGAGGCGATCAATTCGTTTTCGGTGGTCATAGAACCGATCACGATTTCGCCGTTCTCCTCGCGGATTCCTTTGAGAGAATCGATATTGTTAAGGTCGACCAGGTGTTCGGGTTCGGCGAAACGCAGTTTCATCATCGGCAGCAGGCTGTGCCCGCCGGCGAGGATCTTGGCTGCGTCGCCAAATTGGCTCAGTAAGGCGATGGCATCATCGACCGAGCCCGGCGCGTAATATGCAAACGACGGGGGTATCATGTGGACTCCTCCAGTTTGGTTATAGTTTTGTGCAACCGATTATATACGGTTCGATCGAATAAAGAGATCACTTTGAGCGCGCTGCCGCGAAGCACTGGATTACATGACGATAGTCCGCGGTGGCTGGTGCGAGCTTAGGCGTGCCGGAAAATCCTCGTTTTGTGCAGAGCGGGAATCGGTTGAATCCCGTGCTGCCAATCAATGATAATGCCAATCGCCTATTGGTTGACTCGATAGCTAGATTGATTGGAGCGAAAGTCAGACGATTCTTTGCGCGGTATCTGCAGTCCGGTGGTTTTTACAATGACCGGCCGGACCAGCGATCGAGCCGGGTGCATAACAGGCCGACCAACATTCGCAGTAATATTGTGAAGCCGCAAAGCGTAATCAGCGCGGCAAACATCAAATCGATTTTTACCCGGCCATTGGCTAGCAACATCAGATAACCGAGCCCCTGCGAGGCGCCGACCCACTCGCCGATAATGGCGCCGATCGGCGCATAGACGGCGGCCAGGCGCAGTCCCGACGAAAGCGCCGGTAGGGCTGCGGGTAGGCGCACATAAAACAGAACCCGCAAGCCGGTAGCCTGCATGCTTTGCGCGAGGTCTAGATACCCGCCGGGGGTCGCCCGCAATCCATCGAAAAATGTCGAAGTGACAGGGAAGTAGATAATCAATATCGTCATGGCGATTTTCGAACCCATTCCGTAACCGAGCCACAGGATCAATATCGGCGCCAGTGCAAATACCGGTACCGTCTGGCTCAGTACCAAAACCGGCATGAAAAACTGTCGTGCGACCGGCGAGAACATTAGGAACAAGGCGCTGATAGCGCCCAGAACGACCCCGAAAATCAAACCCAGAATTACTTCGATCGCAGTCACCCGGGCATGCTCGGCGATGAGTAGCAGATTGTCCGCCAGCGCGCTCGCGACCGCGAGTGGTCCGGGAAGAATGTAGTGCGGCACGCCGGTTAGCCATACGATCAGCTGCCACAAGCCGAGGATAAGCAGGATCGAGGCGGCAAAATCGCGCAGCGGGGTTGCCGCTTCATCAGCCTTGCGCGCCGACTCGGATTGTTTCTTGTCGCCGCCGTTCATGAATTCAGCGCCAGCAATAGTTTCGCCTGGGCGGATAGCGTTTCACGGTGGTTGACGGCACGGGCCGGCGGGGTTTGCGGTAGCGGGTAGGGCGAGACACCGGACCTGTCCATGACAAATAGCCGGTGCGACAACCGGATCGCTTCGGCGGGATCGTGCGTTACCAGCAACACTGTTTTACCCGCCAGCGTTTCGAATGCCAGCGTCTGCATGTCGATGCGTGTTTTTGCATCCAGTGCGGAAAATGGTTCGTCGAGTAATACGACGGGTTTGTTTTCCATCAGGGTTCTCGCGAGGGCGGTTCTTTGCCGCATGCCGCCCGACAATTCATGCATGCGTTTATGGCTATGTTTCGATAATCCCACCCGTTCGATCAATGCGTCGGCGCGTTCCAGGTTGTCGGCCTCGCCTCTTAAGCGGGATCCCAGCATGACGTTGCCGCGCAGCGTGAGCCAGGGGAACAGCAAATCCGTTTGCGCCATATAGGCGATGAGCGAATGCGCAGCCATGCCGTTGCCGGCCGTTATTTGGCCTTCGAATGCACCCCCAGTCCGCAGGCCCGCGAACAACCGCAACAGCGTCGATTTGCCGATTCCCGAGGAACCCAGTAAACAAGTCCACTGTGCCGGTGCCACTTCAAACGGTAGATTGCTAAACAGCGTTTGATCGTGGAGCCGAAAACTACCTGTAAGCTTCAAGCCTACCGCAATCGGGTTACGCCGTCTTACCCAGGCGAATACCCATGGACCAGAAATCGGCCTCTAACCGGGTAGCAGTATTGAAGCTTCGACATAAAGCGGTCCAGCGTGGGCTCGCCTGCGGATCCGTCCCCAGTTTTGCCAATGCGACCTGCTCGATAAGTTCCGCCACCGCATGGCAGGCCCCGACATAGTCGGTAGATGCATAGCAATCGATCCACTCCCGGTATAGGCGCGGCGCGCCATGGCAGTTATCGAGTTTTGCGCCGATCTCGGCGTAACCAAAAACGCAGGGCGCCAGCGCCGCCAGCAAATCGAGCAAATCGCCGTTTAAACCGGCATCCATGACGTAACGCGTATAAGCCACGTTTTCGGAAGCCTCCTCCGCTTCCAACAGGGATTGTTCGGAAATTCCTTCGCGTTCACAGATACCGACATGCAGCTGAATTTCTTCATTGATCAACGCGTTGACGGTGGCTGCCGCCAGTCGCATTTGGTCGATATTGTCGGATTTCACCAGCGCCAACGCCCAGGCCCGTGCGTAATGCAACAGGTAGATATAATCCTGAACGAGGTAAGCTATAAAGGCGGCACGTGGCAGGCTGCCCGTGCCCAGCCCGACGACAAAATCGTGCTCGACATACTGTTGCCAGGCTTCACCCGTCGCGGCGCGCCAGGCCGCGAATGTTTTCGAACCGAAATCAGTCATGGTCGGGCGCCGAGACATCGAGCGCGATCTTGTCCATGGTGAAGGTTTTCTCGATTAAGCCGGCGTCTTCGAGAAAGGCTTCCATGCGCCGGTAGCGTCCCGTGTCGAGGGCGGCCGGCCTTAAGGCGAAACGCGGGAGCGTATCGCGCCAGGCGAGCCGGTTGAGTTCATCTTGTAATTCCTTCGCGGTAGCGGAAAATATTTCCCAGCTCGCCGCCGGATGATTGATGATGAACTGTGTTGCTTTTTCGGTCGCCGCGAGAAAACGTCCAATCTTGTCTTTGTCCATGACCTTGGGATTGGCCACGTAAATCAATTCGTCGTAGGCCGGCAAACCCTCTTCCTCGAGGTAAAAACAACGCCCCCCGACGCCCTCGATTTTCATTTGATTCAACTCGAAATTGCGAAAGGCCCCGATAACCGCGTCGACCTGTTTGGCCATTAACGACGGCGACAAGGACCAGTTCACATTCACCAGCTCGACGTCATTCATGCCGAGGCCATGCGGTTTCAGGATCGCTCCCAACAGGGCTTCCTCGACACCGGCAACCGAAAAGCCGACCTTCTTGCCGGCCAGATCGGCGACGCTTTTAATCGGTCCGTCTGCCAGCACCAGTAGGCAGTTCAATGGCGTAGCCACCAGCGTGCCCACGCGCACCAGCGGCAGGCCGGCGTGTACCTGCAAGTGCAGCTGAGGTTGATAAGATACGGCGATGTCGGCCTTGCCTGCCGCGACTAGCTTGGGCGGATCGGCGGGATCGGCCGGTGGGATGATTTCCACTTCCAGCCCCGCGTCCTTGAAATATCCCTTTTCCCGGGCAATGATTATCGGACCGTGATCCGGGTTGACGAACCAGTCGGGTATCAGGGTCAGTTTGTCGTTGGCCAAAGATTGAACAGGCAAGCTTAGCAGCAAGAGCAGATACAGATTTTTCATTTTTTTCCTTATCACAGAATTATATAAATCGGATAGCCATTCAGGTTTGACGATGAGCCGACGTGATGGCTATCCAGCGTTTAACCCGGGTATTGGGGTCGGCATTCAAAGTAATATCGGTTACCACCGAGACGATATCGGCGCCGGCCTGAAGCACAGCCTGCGCGCGCTCGGGATTGATGCCGCCGATGCCTACCAGCGGTATGTCGCCGATACGTTTTTTCCACCGGCCGATTTCGCCCAGGCCCTGCGGCGCCCATGGCATTTTTTTGAGGAGGGTCGGGTATACCGGGCCCAGGGCGATGTAGTCTGGCGCCAGTGATAAAGCGCGCTCCAATTCCGCGTCGCAATGAGTGCTAATTCCAATCCTGATCCCCGCAGCCTTAATCGCCGGAACATCCGCGGCCTCCAGGTCTTCCTGTCCCAGGTGGATAAAATCACAACCGAGATCGAGAGCCAGATGCCAGTAATCGTTGATCACCAGTTGGCAGTCGAATCGAGCGCATAGAAATTTGGCGGTTTGGATTTCCCTACGCAATTCGCAGTCAGGCCGATCTTTGATGCGTAATTGCAATAGTTTTATACCCAGCGGCAATAAATCGGCGAACCAGCCGCTATGATCGAAAATGGGATAAAAAGGATCCAGCTTCACGTCAGAAATGCCTTGCCTATTTCTGGGGTGGACGGCGCCGCCATATCGCTCATTTCAATCGGGTCGGCATGAAATGCCGCCAGCCCGGCCGCAACCGCACCGGCAAAGGCCTTTGCCATGGCGATCGGATCTCCCGCTTTCGCCACGGCGGTATTGAGCAGCACCGCGTCGCAACCCATTTCCATGGCTTGTGCGGCCTGCGACGGTAAACCCATGCCGGCATCGACGACAATCAGGACTCTCTCGAAATGCGCGCGTAAACTCCTCAGGCCGTAGGGATTATTCAGGCCACGGCCCGTGCCGATCGGCGCACCCCAGGGCATGAGAACCTCGCATCCGACCTGAAGTAATTTATCCGCTATGACGAGGTCTTCTGTGGTATAGGGGAATACTTCAAACCCTTCGCCGCAGAGAATGCGTGCGGCCTCTATCAGGCCGAGCACGTCGGGCTGCAGGGTGTCGGAGTTACCGATAACCTCCAGCTTGATCCACCGGGTCTCAAACACTTCCCGCGCCAGATGGGCGGTTGTTACCGCTTCTTTTACCGAGTAGCAACCGGCCGTATTGGGCAAAACCCTTACCGGTAAGTCCTTGATTAATTCCCAGAAACTTAAGCCGGCGTTGCCCCCCGCCTGCCTCGCGCCTGAGCGAAGCGGTCACGACTTCAACCCCGGATGCCCTGATTGCCGCGGCCAGTACGGCAGGCGACGGATACTGTGCCGTTCCCAGCAACAAGGGATTGGTCACGTTGACGCCGTAAAAGGAAACCATGAATCAGCCCCCGCCAATCGGGGCGACAATCTCGATGCGGTCGCCTGCCGTCAATTCCGTATTATCGCGATCCTGGCGGTGAACAATGCAGGCATTCAAGGTGGTTGCGATTGCGGGGTGCAAATAATCTTTTTCGATTAGGAGCTGCGCGAGCGTGGTCGCTTCGACTTCGCAGGTCTCGCCGTTTAACAGGATGCGCATAACTCGAGCTCGCTAAATATTTGCTCGTCCAAAATAGCGTCGGCGGCTTGTCGCGCCATGGCGGGGCCAAGCAGGAATCCGTGACGAAATAAGCCATTCACAAAAACAATGTTGTCTTTGCGATAAAGCCGGGGCAGGTTGTCGGCGTAGGCCGGGCGCAGATCGACCCCGGATTCAACTATCTCGGCTTCCGCAAACACCGGGTGCAAGGCATAGGCGGCGCTGAGCAATTCGAGCATAGAACGCGCGGTAACCGCGCCTCTTCGCTCACTCTCGATCATGGTCGCGCCCAGCATGAATGAATTATCCTCGCGCGGGACGATGTAGGTCGGATACCGCGGATGCACTAGCCGAAGGGGTCTGCTAAGCGATATTTCCGCGGTTTCCAGAATCAGCATTTCGCCTTTCACGCCCCGTAATTCGGGCAGCCGATTCCTGGCGTTGAAACCGCTGCAGTCGATTACCCGGTCGTAATCGCAATCCTCGGCCTGAAGCTCCGTTCCAAATTGAATTTCGACGCCGCGCTCGAGCAAATAAGCCGCCAGCTGACGCATCGCCCGACGCGGATCCAGGTGGGCTTCCCGCGGATAAAACAAGCCTCTTTCAAAGCGATCCGCAAGCTCTGGTTCGAGCGCGCAGATAGCGTCGGCATCGAGCCATTGATGATGCCTGGTTAAGCGCGCAAAACGCTCGATATCGCGCTTATCCCGCTGCATCGACAACACCAGGCTACCGCATTTCTGAAAACCGTCGACGTGCGTATCCCACCAGCCCAGGGCTTCCACGCCGAGATCGACCACCCGCTGCTCGGCGGATTCGCGCTCGCACCAGGGTGCGATCATGCCGCCGGCGTACCAGGAACAGGCCGCCTCGCCCAGACGGGCGGAGCGTTCGAAGAGTTCGACCGCTATACCGCGATCGCGCAATTCGCAGGCACAGGTTAAGCCGGCGATACCGGCGCCTATGATAGCCACCTTCACCGCTTCACCATTGCCGGTGAAAGTGGTGCACGGGGCCATGCCCCTGCCCAATTTGCAATTTGTCGGCCGCCTTGATCGACGCTTGTAGATAGCTATGCGCGCGTTTCACCGACTCGTGCAGGGGCAGGTTGTTAGCGAGAAATGCGGCGATCGACGCGGCTAGCGTGCAACCAGTGCCGTGGGTATTCCTGGTATCGATTCTCGCAGCCCGATAGCTTTCGATCGAATCTGATCGGGTAACGAGTAAATCGATGCACTCGCTACCGCTGCCGTGTCCGCCCTTCATCAACGCGGCGCCGGCGCCAAGTTCCAGCAATGCCTGACCCTGCGCCAGCATCGATGCTTGATCGGTTGCCATGCCGCAACCGAGTAGTTGCGCAGCTTCGGGTAAATTCGGTGTAATCAGCGATGCCAGCGGCAGCAAGTCCGACTTCAGAGATTCGACGGCAGTTTGCTGGAGGAGTATGTCCCCCGATTTAGCTACCATCACCGGATCGACCACAATCGCGCGCTTAAAATCGGCGAGCGCGTTGCAAACCGTTTGAATAATTTTCGGCGAAGACAGCATGCCGATCTTGATGGCGTCGACCTCTAGGTCGTCCAGCACGGCTCGAATCTGGGCAAATACCATGTCGGCCGGAATTTCATGGACCGCCGTAACGGAACGAGTGTTTTGCGCGGTAATTGCCGTGATCACGCTGGCGCCGTAAGCGCCAAGCGCCGAAAACGCTTTTAGATCTGCTTGTATGCCAGCGCCGCCGCTACTGTCGGAGCCGGCGATGGTTAAGGCGATAGCGGTGGTATCGGGGGCTATGTTACTGCGGGTTGGCAATTCCGATTCCTCATTGTTTAAGCAAAAGAATCAGAACTACCGAAAAACATTAGTCACCGTTTCCTTCGCCGGCATTATCCGGGGCAGGTTCAATGGGTTGACTCGCGTCTCTCAGCCTTACGGCGCCCCAAGGTGCGTGCACAGTAACAATTAAGCGGGGGCCTTGGTAACAATTAAGCGGGGGCCTTGCAATAGGTCCGCGCCGGTCGTTCAATAGATGGGCTGCAAACAAGAAGTCAGTATGAGCTGTGACATGGTCCAATAGATTGATACCACCCAGTTAAGAGATAATGAAACTTAACTGAGGTAACGATTAATGACAACGAGAAAGAAATATTCGAAAGAATTCAAACTGGACGCAGTCAGT
>Ga0136654_1000405_pt1 | contig 13317 bp, 9 predicted proteins | sample InaspJWI70metaG_FD_94865 | JGI IMG/M metagenome (GOLD analysis project Ga0136654, IMG submission 94865) | Marine gutless worms symbiont microbial communities from Oahu, Hawaii - Inanidrilus sp. 1 OAHU.JWI-70 metaG (version 2) | ecosystem: Host-associated > Annelida > Digestive system >... | reverse complement strand
TGGCAGAAGTAATTAGAGGAGTTAAATTTGTCAATGGTGTCGAAGAAAAACGGATTGCCGCCTAATTTCTTCATACACAACTATTGACTATATCTCAAAGGGGACATCATACTCGCTACAGCCCACGTCCTTGAGGGCATTCCCCACAACTATATCGTAGCAAACGATTTGGACAGATCCGATTTTCATGAGACGGTGGACATTTATGAAGGCCCCATTATAACAGTCCTTGGGACTAGCCTTCAAAACCGTGATGTTCTTGAGAAGTTCCAGCACTCGGGCTGGAAAGCCGTCGGTCTGGAAATGGAAGGTGCCCACTATCATCGCGCCATAAATGCGGCCATCATTCAGGGGAGTATATCGAAAGATGTCAAAGTGAGATATGCATACTACGCTTCGGATAATCCTCTGTTGAGTGGAGAAACCCTCGCATCAGGAAGCCTAGGGAGTGAAGGGGTAAAGCCCACTTACATGATCACCAAGGCGATTGTTCAAAAGATACTCAACGGGTAAGCATGATTCAGAATTTGAGAGGATTGTTCGGAGATGGAAATGGAACCGTTAAAAAAGGCCAAAAATTTCAAAGGTCCAGAGGGCCCGGTTGTTCTCGCGCTATTAGATGGTATCGGTATCGGCACCTGTGCGGAAGGCGATATGGCTAACCGGGCAAACACGCCGACCCTGGATTGGCTGGCCCAAAATGCCTTGGCCACAAAGCTCAAGGCTCACGGAACGGCCGTCGGCATGCCTTCAGATAAAGATATGGGCAACAGTGAAATTGGTCATAACGCGATCGGATGTGGACGCGTTTTTGCGCAGGGTGCCAAGCTGGTCAATGAATCCATCGAGAACCGTGCACTTTTTGATGGCACCGCGTGGAAAGAATTAATAGATAACGTGGTCGACCACCATTCCAGGCTTCATTTTATCGGCCTTTTCTCAGATGGCAACGTCCACAGCCATATCAATCACTTAGAAGCACTCTTGGCCGAAGCAAAAGAAGAAGGCGTTGAGAAAGCATCTGTTCATATTCTTCTGGATGGGCGGGATGTTCCGCCGACCTCTGCATTGGATTATGTCGAGAGGCTGGAAAACTTCCTAAGCGAACTCAAAAAAGGCCCCCCTGTCGATTTTGCCATCGCCTCCGGTGGAGGCCGTATGCAGATAACCATGGACCGCTACCAGGCAAACTGGGGCATGGTGGAACTGGGATGGAAAACCCATGTCCTGGGCGAGGGCAGAATGTTCGGAACGGCCCGTGAGGCGATTGAAATCCTGCGCCAAGAAAATCCGGGGGTCATCGACCAGGATCTGCCACCATTTGTCATCGCCCGCAACAACGAAGCCCTGGGACCGATGGCAGAAAATGACAGCGTCATTTTTTTCAATTTCCGCGGCGATCGAGCCATCGAGATCAGTATGGCTTTTGAAAAGGATGAATTCGACAAATTCCCCCGTGGGCCGAAACCCGCAGTAAAATATGCCGGCATGATGCAATACGACGGTGATGCGCAGATTCCGCAAAAATATCTGGTGAATCCGCCCGGGATTGACCACACAGTGGGCGAGTATCTGGTCATGGCCGGTGTCAAACAGTTGGCGATCAGTGAAACCCAGAAATTCGGCCATGTGACCTATTTTTTTAACGGCAACCGCTCAGGAAAGTTTGATGAGTCTCTGGAGGATTACGTCGAGGTACCGTCCGATATCGTCCCCTTTGAGCAAAGGCCCTGGATGAAAGCGGCCGAGATAACCGATAAAGTCGTCGAGGCCATTGGGGGCGACAAATACGATTTTATCCGGCTCAATTATGCCAACGGAGACATGGTGGGACACACGGGACTTCCCCAGGCGGTTGAGATTGCCGTTGAGACCGTGGACCTGTGTTTGGCTCGGCTGCTCGCGGCGGTAAAAAAGGCGAATGGTATTCTGGTTGTTTCGGCGGACCACGGAAATTCGGATGACATGTATGAGTGCAACCGTAAAACAGGCGAAATCATCTATGACGAGAAAACCGGTGAACCCAAACCGCGAACAGCCCATTCACTGAATCCCGTATTTGCCTATGTGTATGAACCCACCGGTAAGGTAAAGATAAGGCTTTCGGAGATCATGGACCCTGGAATTAGCAGCTTGGCGGCAACCTGTCTAACGCTTCTGGGTTTTGAACCACCGGAGGATTATACGCCCAGTATTGTCGAAATCAATTAGAAAGCTATTGCAAAAGGGATCTTTTCATTACTCCATTGATGACCCAATTTAAAGGAGGGTTTTATGGCAGACACAAAGCATTACACCGAACTGGGATTGGTCAATACCAGAGAGATGTTTAAAAAGGCGATGGCGGGTGGCTATGCCGTCCCGGCCTATAACTTTAACAACATGGAGCAGCTCCAGGGAATCATTACGGGGTGTGTGGAATCAAAATCGCCGGTGATCTTACAGGTGTCCGGCAGCGCTCGAAAGTATGCCGACCCGACGTTTTTACCTTACATGGCCATGGGTGCTGTGCAGATGGTCAACGCACTGGGCGCCAGTATCCCGGTTGCCCTGCATCTGGATCACGGCGGTAGTTTCGAGCTGGCCAAATCCTGTATTGATTCCGGTTTTTCCTCGGTCATGCTCGACGGATCCCACCACCCCTTCGAGGAAAATGCAGCGCTTACCCGCCAGGTGGTTGATTATGCCCATGAACGTGACGTTACCGTGGAAGGGGAATTGGGGGTGTTGGCCGGGGTTGAGGATGAAGTTTCGTCAGAAGCCTCACACTATACGAAACCGGAGGAGGTGGAGGAGTTTGTGGAGAAGACGGGTGTGGACAGCCTTGCCATATCCATCGGCACCTCCCACGGTGCCTACAAATTCAAGGTAAAACCCGGCGAAGAAGTCCCACCTCTGCGGTTCGATATTTTGGAAGACGTAGAAAAACGCGTACCGGGTTTTCCCATCGTATTGCACGGGGCCTCATCCGTCGAGTCGGCGTATGTCGAGATAATCAACGCATTTGGTGGCAAAATAGATGATGCGGTCGGAATTCCTGCGGAGCAATTAAGAAGAGCCGCCCAATCAGCTGTTTGCAAAATTAATATCGACAGTGACGGCCGGCTGGCCATAACGGCCATGATCAGAAAAGTATTTGCCGAAAACCCGGCTGAGTTCGATCCCCGCAAGTATCTCGGCCCTGCCCGAGACGCGCTCGTTGAAATGGTCAAGAGGAAGAATGAGCAGGTGCTCGGCAGCGCAGGGCAGGCATGAACACATGGTGAGCAGCGACGAGAAATATTTCTCAAAATTAAAACATAATGATCTAAAAGGGAGGGTATTGTGATGGAAACGCCAAAAATTGCTATCAATGGGTTTGGTCGCATTGGCCGAATAATTACCAGGATTGCCAAGAGCCACCGACACTTCGATGTGGTGGCCATTAACGACCTTGCAAGTCCTGAGCACCTGGCCTACTCCTTCAAATATGACAGTGTTCACGGCCCCTATTCGGGCGGGGTTCATCTTGAAGGGGACACCTTGACTATCGATAATGATTCATTCCGGGTGCTGCAAGAGAGGGACCCTGCCAAACTACCTTGGGGGGAGCTCGGAGTAGATTACGTCATTGAGAGTACCGGCATGTTTCGGAAGCTCGATGAGTTGGAAGTTCATTTGGAAGCCGGCGCCAGCCGGGTGATCGTTACGGTTCCTACAAAAGATTATTTGGAGAGTACGGTTGTTCTTGGTGTCAATAACCATGTTCTGACGAAAGAGGCCAAGATCGTGAGCAATGCCAGCTGCACGACCAACTGTGCCGCACCCTTAGCGCTGGTATTGCACGAGGCCTTTGGCATCAAGAGGGGACTGATGACCACTGTCCATGCGTTCACGGCTGATCAACGTCTTGTGGATGCTCCCCACAAGGATCCCAGACGTTCGCGACATGCGACTATCAATATTATTCCAACGTCCACCGGGGCAGCACGTGCCATTGGCCGGGTGATCCCTGACCTAGAAGGCAAGATAGATGGGATGGCCATGCGCGTTCCGGTGCCTGATGGAAGCGTCGTTGATCTCACAATGGAACTTGAAAAAGCCGTGACACCGGAGGTTGTTAACAACGCCGTTCGGGAAGCCGCGGAAGGTCCCATGAAGGAAATCATCGAATATCAGGAGGATCCTATTGTCTCGAGCGATATTGTCGGCAACACGCATTCGAGTATTTTTGATTCCCAACTGACGCAGGTTATCAACGGTACACTCGTCAAGGTCATTTCCTGGTATGATAATGAATGGGGCTACAGTTCCCGTGTGGAGAACCTCATCCACAAAATGGCTGAGATCGACGGCTTTGTAACTGCAGATTTCGCAGGGGACCGGTGAGATTAAGCGATCACTGCATATGCGCAAATTGGAAGCGGAACTGAACAAATGACAACCGACGGACATGTTTAATCAAACATAGAAATCCTGGTTCTCCCTCCGGGCTGTAGGCCTACGGGCCGGAAGCTGGGCCAGGTCAGAGTCAACTGGCTATGCCGTAAACAAATGTCTTGGGTAGATGGAACACTGGAATGTTGGAATAGTGGGTTCATTGGAATGAGATCTTTTTTTAGATCAAATTTCTAAATAAGAGATTAAAATCAAGATAATTTCCGCTTTTAAACCCAATATTCCATTACTCCACCATTCCATCATTCCATTTGACGTTTAAAGGCAAACATCACCCCTCTGGGGTGAAATCAATGCCGGGTCCTCTGAGCCCGGATTATTTACTACTCGCACCTAACACAGGAGGTCTGAATGAATATTTTTGATATCAAGCCCAAACGCCCTACGAAAAACATCGGATTCGTATCGACCCGTCTTGCAGGTACGGATGGTGTTTCACTTGAAACAGCAAAATGGGCCGACGTCTTTGAGGCAGAAGGGTTCAGCTGCTTTAGTTTTGCAGGTGAGCTGGATCGACCACCCGAATCTTCATACCTTGCCGAAGAGGCCCATTTCACACATCCTGAAATCGAGGACATTCAACGACGCTGTTTTGGTGTGACAAAACGTGACCGTTCTACGACACGTAAGATTCAAGATATGAAAGAACACCTGAAGGACCACATTTATGCCTTTATTGAAAAATTCGAAATCGACGTTATGGTTCCGGAAAATGCATTGACGATTCCCATGAACATCCCCCTGGGACTGGCCATAACCGAAGTCTTGATAGAGACGGAAATGCCTGCCGCCGCCCATCATCACGACTTTTACTGGGAACGGGACCGGTTCATGACAAACGCCGTCTGGGATTACTTGAATACGGCCTTTCCTCCCAATCTCCCATCCATCAATCATGCCGTGATCAACTCATTTGCTGCGGAGCAGTTGAGTTTTCGGACCGGTATCTCATCTGAGATTCTTCCGAATGTCATGGATTTTGAGAATCCGCCACCGGCCTTTGACGATTATGCGAGGGATGTGAGAGACGCCATTGGTGTCGGAAATGATGAGCTTTTCATCCTCCAGCCGACCCGGATTGTAAAGAGGAAGGGCATCGAACATGCCATCGAGTTGGTCAGCAGGCTGGGGATGAAAGCCAAACTCGTGATTTCCCATTCAGCCGGCGATGAAGGGCATGACTATGAAAACAGGCTGAGGGAATATTCTGAGCATTTGAATGTCGATACCCTTTTTGCCAGCGATTTGGTGGATGATCAAAGGGGAACCACGGGGGATGGAAGGAAGATATACACCCTGGAAGATATTTATCCCCATGCGGACCTGGTCACCTATCCCTCTATCTTTGAAGGTTTCGGGAATGCCTTTTTGGAGGCCCTTTATTTCCGCAAACCTGTGGTGGTCAACACCTATTCCATCTACACGAAGGATATCAAGCCAAAGGGATTCGCAGTCATCGAGCTTGATGGTTATGTCACCCAGTCGGCCGTCGATCAGACCAAAGAGGTTCTGTCAGATCCTGATCTTTGTCAGAGGATGGTCGATCACAACTATGAATTAGCAACGCTGTTCTTTTCTTATGCGACGCTCCGCCGCCGACTCCATGCTTACATAGCAGAGCATCCCTGGTTGTTTTGAAAGGTTTGAAGCAACAATGTTCTTTCCTGCACGGGGCAGTCGAGAGATATGATTTCGGAGGATTTATGTCGGTTAAGTCCCAAATCATCATCTTGCTCGTAATCGAAAGAAAAGGCGCAACACAAATCACCGATCACCAAAAACAAGTACAAAATCAATTGAATTGCGGTGCGGGAGGTTACTCTGATGATTGACGTCGCCAATTATGTCCAAACCGAAACGTTGAAGAATGGCATGCTCGTAAAAATTCGATCCATCCGGTCCGATGACAAGGACAAATTGATCCAGGCCTTTGATAACCTCGAACCGGAATCCATCTACACGCGCTTTTTCTATCAAAAAAAGGGCTTGAGTGATGCGGATCTCAAGACTGCCACCGAGATTGATTTCGAAAATGTCGTCGCCTTTGTGGTCACGGTGGGGGAAAAGGCGAACGAAACCATTATTGGCGGCGGGCGCTATATTGTGTTGAAACGGTCCGAAGCCTTGTACAGTGCTGAGCTGGCCTTTACAGTGGAAGAAGATTATCACGGGCAAGGCATTGCCAGCTTGATTCTTAAACACCTAATCCACGTTGCCCGTGACAAAGGTCTCACCCAGTTCGAGGCAGAGGTGCTTTCAGAAAATAAAGCGATGCTGACCGTTTTTTCACGCAGCGGACTGCCCATGGCAATAAAAAGCGATGCAGGCAGCTTGCACGTGACACTATCGCTGAAGGAGGCTGTCGGTTGACCGACGTGACAAGCACGGTTGCCGCAAGGGCGGGAAACCCAGGGCCAAAAGATGCCATTTGTGAATGAATCCTAAACAGCAGATGTAATACTCTGGGCGTAGGAGGATCATCATGTCAACGAAGAAGATGTCGACAATGAAAATTTTGACCGCCCCTCGCATAGAACGGTGTATTGGGTGCCACGCCTGTCCATTGGCCTGTGCCCGGCTGGTAAATAAGAAATTGTCCTGGGACACGGCCGGGATTCGTATTGTCTCTTCAGGCGGACTAACTACGGGCTTTGAGCCAAAATCCTGTCTGGCCTGCAATCCTGCCCCCTGCGCTTTGGCCTGTCCAACAGGGGCCTTTTTCCAGCGAAAGGGCGGCGGGGTGCTTGTCAAAAGAAAACTGTGTATAAAATGTGGAGAATGTGCCCAGGCTTGCCCGGTCGACGCCATTTATCTTGACGCTGCTTCGCAGCCGTTCGTCTGCATACACTGCGGCCAGTGTATACCTTTCTGCCCCCATGATTGTCTGGAGATGGCGGAAGTAGCGCTTGAACCCTCACCTGAAGAACCAGGAAAGGCGGTGGCGCCATGATCAGGGACCATTTCAGGATACTCACCGTTGACCTTGAAACAGGCAAGGGCAAAGTGGTCTCTCAGGACGGTCGGGATAAGGTGGCAGGTGGCAGTGGGCTTGCAGCGTTACTGTTTGACAAATTTGGGCACCCGGACAAGCCTTGGGATGATCCGGAGCAGCCTTTGATCTTCGCCATCGGTCCGTTGACAGGCTATTACCCCCTGATGAGCAAGACCGTGTGTGGATTCAAATCACCCTACCATGACCAGTACGGGGAAAGCCACGGCGGCGGTCGCTCAGCACTGTGCCTCCGTTTTGCCGATCTGGACGGGTTGGTCATTACCGGAAAGGCTAAGAAACCCAGTTACCTCTCAGTCGGATCGCGCCATCTTGAGCTCAAGGATGTTCACTATATGTGGGGCGTTGACTTGCAGAAATCCGGAAAAATGTTTCGCAAGATGATTGGCGGGTCAGGCCATCGGTCCATCTTGCGTATCGGTCCGGCAGGGGAAAGCCTTTCAGCCTATGCCTGTATCACTGTGGATACCTACCGTCACTTCGGCCGGCTCGGCGGTGGTGCGGTTATGGGGAGCAAGAATCTCAAGGCCATTGCGATCCTGGGCGACGGCATATTCGATCTCCCGGAGGGCAAAGCCTATGCCAAACTCTTCGAGGACGTGCACAAGAAGCTGACCACTTCCGACATGATGGATAAATATCACAACCTGGGCACGCCGGTGAACATGGCCGTTCTCAACAAGATTCAGGCGTTGCCGATCAAAAATCTCCAGCAAACCAGTGATCCGAAGATCAAAGGCATCACCGGAGAAACATTTGCCGACGAGACCCTGTTGCGCAACGCGGCCTGTGCCGGATGCCCCGTGGGTTGTATCCATATCGGCTTTGTAAGGGAAAAATTTATGGAGCCCAACCAGTATCTTTACCGACAGGTCACATATGACCACGAACCCATCTTCGCTACGGGCGCTATGTTGGGGATGACCAATGCATTCGATGTGCTGGGAATCATTGACACGGTGGAAAAGGTGGGGTTGGACGTGATGTCAGCGGGAGTTGCATTGGCCTGGGCCACCGAGGCGCTGGAAAAGGGTGTCATCTCAGAGAAAGAAACGCTGGTATCGCTTAGATTTGATGAAGCCGCAGGATACAAGGATGCCGTGCAACATCTGGGATCGGGCACCAATGATTTCTATCGCCTTCTGGCACAGGGAACCATGAAGGCGGCTGAGCAATACGGCGGGCAAGATTTTGCCTGTGTGCTGGGGCAGGAGATGGGCGGATATGCCACGGGCGAGGTCTTTTTCACCTCCCAGGCACTTGGATTCCGGCATTCGCATTTGGACAGCGGCGGCTATTCCTATGATCAGAAACATCAAGAGAAAGACGTGAAGCAGGCGGTGGATTTTCTGGTGAAGGATGAACAGGGGCGGGTGCTTTTAACTTCCATGGTCTCCTGCCTATTTGCCCGTGAAGTTTACAAGGATGAGTTGCTGGCGGATTGTTTGAATACTTTGGATTACACGACCCTTGCAGACAATATGCAGCAGATTGCCCGGCATGTTCAAAAAATGCGTTGGCGACTGAGACTGGCCACCGGTTTTGATCCGCAGGGGGTCAAGATCCCCAGACGCTTCGCCGAGGTGATGACCTGGAAGGGCAAGGTGGATAAAAAGTTCTTCAATGCCCTGAAGGCAGCCTATGCAAAACGCATCATGGATTTTGCGGGGGATGAGGAAAAGTAAACAAACCCCACCCTGAGGGCGGGGCTTTATTATCCCACGCCTCTAAGATTCCGCGGTCTTGTGCTGGGAAGGGGTGCCCTTTCCGCATACCTTTGGAGGAGCGAAAGCATGGGCCCTTCGACAGTGGGCCCAGAGTCGAACGACTATCCGAATTCGCCGCATCACTGGATCAAGTTCTCCTGCTGTTTGCGATTGTCGCGAGCATCTGGATTCCCTGGACGAAATGGATTGGGGCCTTCATCGGCGCTGGTTTGACCTTCGCGGCATTGACCAACTACTGAGCCATGGAAATGGTGATGGTAAAAATGCCCTGGAACCAGTCGAACCGCCCTGATGCGGGTAGGATTGTCAAAAATTGATAGTAGGCTGGTAACAGGAGCAGAACAGGTAGGCCGGAGCCGCATCCGACCTGCGGCGGACGGATCTCACGAGACGGATTCGGCAGACCATCCTGCTTGCTTTCACAGCCCTCTGCAAAATAAAGCTTGAAAGGAAAATTGACATGAAAATCATAATCGCTGGTGGAGTCGCAGCTGGCATGTCGGCCGCAGCCAGGCTCCGGCGCCTGGACGAAGACGCAGAAATTATCGTATTCGAAAGAGATAAATATGTTTCCTTTGCCAATTGTGGTCTACCGTATCACATCGGCGGTGATATACCCAAGCGTGAAAGCTTGCTCGTCGTGACTCCCGATCGTCTTAAAGACCAGCTGAATCTGGACGTACGCACCTGTCACGAGGTCGTAAAAATCGACAGTGATCAAAAAATTGTGCATGTTCATGATCGTCAGCGGGACACGCGTTTCGAGGTATCCTACGACAAATTGATCCTCGCCCAGGGAGCCGCGCCAATCCGTCCTCCCCTGCCTGGAATCGACCATCCCAAGATCTTTAACCTCCGCAACATTCCCGATATGGACGCCATCAAACGGGAGGTCGACGAAGGTGCAATCTCGGCGGTTGTGATCGGTGCTGGATACATCGGTGTGGAAGTCGCTGAGGCGTTCCGGCACCGTAACGTGGAAACCTGCTTGGTTGAATTGGCCGACGAGATTCTTCCCCCGCTGGATCACGAGATGGATCGGGCATTGATCTCCCACATGCAGCATCATGGAGTGCGTATGTTGCTCGGTCATCGAGTGGAGAGCTTTCGCGATGCCGACGGTCGCGTCGAGGTGCTGCTGGATGATGGAAAGGCGTTGCCGGCGGACCTGGTCGTGATGGCGATTGGCGTGCGCCCGGAAAACAGACTCGCCGGCGAAGCCGGTCTCGAACTGGGAGAACTGGGAGGCTTAAAGGTTGACGCGCAGATGCGAACGTCGGAGCCGGATATCTATGCGGTCGGGGATATGGTGGAAGTCACCGATACCGTGACCGGTGAGCAGGCGATTATTGCCCTGGCCGGTCCCGCCAACCGACAGGGTCGCATAGCCGCGGACCATATTTGTGGTTGCAGTAGCGCGTACACTTCTACGCAGGGGACTTCCGTCGTAAAGGTTTTTGAGATGACCGGAGGCGGCACCGGTGCGAATGAAAAAACGCTTCGCCGGGCCATGATTCCTTACCAAAAGATTTATGTTCATCACAACGGGCACGCCGGCTATTACCCGGGTACGCGTCCAATGCACCTCAAGCTCTTGTTTGCTCCGGATGACGGCAAGATCCTCGGGGCGCAGGTCGTCGGCGCGGACGGCGTTGACAAAAGAATCGATGTGTTGGCCACCGCGCTTCGCCTGGGAGCGACCGTATTTGATCTGGAACATTTTGAATTGGCATACGCCCCGCCATACGGTTCAGCCAAGGATCCCGTCAACATGGCCGGCTTCGTCGCCGCCAATGATCTACGCGGCGATATCGCACACTGGTATGCGGAGGATTATCCGGGGGAAATCACTTCCGGTCAACTACTCGACGTGCGGAGTCAGAAGGAGTTCGATAAATGGCATATCGAGGGAGCATTGCACATTCCCGTCACGGAGCTACGTGAACGATTGGACGAACTGGATTTGCAGACTCCCCTTTACGTCTATTGCAAAAGCGGTTTCCGGGCTTACCTGGCTTGTCGCATTTTGATCCAACGGGGATTCTCCGAAGTGAGAAATCTATCGGGCGGGCTGGAAACATTTTGGCTATACCATCGGATTTACGGATATTGCCCGGAATGCCCGGAAGACGAAATACCGATTATCCGTTACGCCGAAGAACTAGCAGCGACCGTGTAGATCGGATGCCCGGTGCTGGTTCTTTCCGGCCCATGATTAATAACGGTGAGGGCCTTCGATCCCTGTCATTGCTGTGCCACGCATTAAAGATCCGGGCCCGGAGGACCCGGCTTCGCCAAGGCTACGTCGCTGCGGGCCCCGAATTTGGTTGCCTCTGGAAGGGGACTCTATACCGCCTAGCTGATCTCAACCTCTATTTGGAGTATCGGAGTATTGGAAAGACGGGGATAAGACAAACATCTGATAAGAATGAAAACAGAGATCACATGAATTCATTCTGATAGGCTTCGAGGGATTTAGACCATTACTCCAATACTCCAACAACCATAGGCCTTTTAGCGGCAGAGCATTCTGTCAGTGACTCCAGCGTGTCGGGAAGGAACAGGGTTTCCACGTTATATTAGCGTATCAACTGGGAGGAATCACTCTATGTCAAACAAGAGCCTTTACATCACAGCGACTGAAGCCAGAAGCGGAAAATCCGCCATCTGCCTTGGCGTCATGGAGATGCTGCTCAGAAAAATAGATCGCGTCGGCTTTTTTCGGCCAATCATAGACGTTGATCCCACATCAGAGGCGCGTGACCATGATATTCACCTGATCGCCTCCCGTTTCAGAATGACGACACCCTATGAGAAGATGTATGGATACACCACTAAAGATTTGAGCGACATGATTTCTCTTGGGAAGGAGGCGGAAGCCCTCGAGGGGGTCATGAAGAAATTTGAAGAACTCAAAGAGGAAAGCGATTTCATCTTGTGTGAGGGCACAGACTTTGTGGGTTCCACAGCCGCCTTTGAGCTTGACATCAATGCGGTGATCAGCAGGAACCTGGGATCTTCCGTCTTGCTGGTGGCCCGCGCACACAAGACGAGCGCGGAGCAAACGCTCCATTCCACTGAGCTGGCCCTTGAATCCCTGCTCGAGAAGGGGTGCCGTCCCATTGCCACCATAGTGAACCGAATGGACCCGGAAATCAGGGACGCGGTTGAGGAAGAGATACGCGGGGGTAAGTGGGCAAATGATCAGCTAATTTACACCATACCGGAGGATGAAACTCTGGGGAAACCCACCGTGGGGGAGATCGCAGGGGCCCTGGGCGCGGAGGTGCTTTACGGAGAAGACCAGCTCAACCGCCATGTTTACGGGTTTACGGTAGCGGCCATGCAGCTTCAGAACTTACTGACCAGGATCGGAAGGGGATCCCTGATCATTACACCCGGAGATCGGGCGGATATCATTGTGGCCTGTCTTTCCGTGGTCTCTTCTTCGTCCATGGAAAACATCTCTGGAATCCTTCTGACGGGCGGATTGAAACCGGAAGAACCTATCTGGAATCTCATCAGAGGTTTTCCTCAAATGATGCCCATTCTAAGCGTGGGCGAGAACACTTTTCCCACAGCCGCGATCGTAGACAAGATCCACGCCGTCATTACACCGGATAATGAGCGTAAGATTACCAGGGCGCTGGCCCTGTTCGAGAAAAACGTGAACGTAGAAGAGCTGGCTGAAAAAGTTGTTACGACCCGAGCCAATATCGTAACACCCAAGATGTTCGAATTCGAGCTTATACAGAAGGCCAAGGCAAAAAAACAACACATCGTGCTCCCGGAAGGAGAAGAAGAAAGGATTCTGCGAGCCGCCGAAATCCTGCATCGACGGGAGGTGGCGGAAATTACCCTTCTTGGCAAGGAACAAGTGATCCGGGATAAGATCTCCGGAATGGGACTACGTTTGAATGACGTGAACATCGTCGAGCCGACGACATCGGAGGCTTTCGAAGACTATACGAGGACCTACTACGAACTCAGGAAGCACAAGGGCATCACGGAGGATAACGCGCGGGATGTCATGTCCGACGTAAGCTATTTCGGAACAATGATGGTCCATAAGGGGATAGCCGATGGCATGGTGTCCGGCTCGGTCCACAGCACCGCAGCCACGATTCGCCCTGCCTTTGAGAT
>Ga0136654_1000400_pt1 | contig 13412 bp, 9 predicted proteins | sample InaspJWI70metaG_FD_94865 | JGI IMG/M metagenome (GOLD analysis project Ga0136654, IMG submission 94865) | Marine gutless worms symbiont microbial communities from Oahu, Hawaii - Inanidrilus sp. 1 OAHU.JWI-70 metaG (version 2) | ecosystem: Host-associated > Annelida > Digestive system >... | reverse complement strand
TATCCTGGTTCATGGGTGGTGTATCCTTTCCTTTTTAGTGTGGCCGGTTGACTGCTGCTAACAATCTACCGGTGGATACACCGCCTTTTCCTTTAAACACAACTTTTAAATATAACTCTGGCATCGTATTGTGCTAAATATCAGGGGGGAGACGGAGGGCGTTGATGAGGATCAAATAGTCGAGGAGATCATAGATAACGTGTCAACTTAACCCGAACATTGCATAATATCTTGTGATCTAGCATTACCAATATTCGTGAGACGGTTGCGTTTTCTGGGCAGATGCTGGATGCTTGATACTTGATGCTGGATGCAAGATGCAAGATACAAGATTCAGGATACAGGATAATGGATACTGAATAGCGGGTACCCTATGGCCGAAAATTCCGAGTCTTTCATAGACGATGCGTTTTTAAAAAAACTGGAAAAACTTAAGATAGTTACCAAAAAAAGTACGCGCAGCCCGCTGCGCGGCGAGTATCGCTCCTGGCAAAGCGGTGATGGTCTTGAGTTTTTGGATTACAGAAAATACCACTTCGGCGATGATCTGCGATATGTGGATTGGAGTGTTTATGGGCGACTCGACAAGCTATTTATCAAATTGTTCCATGCTGAAAAAGGCCAGACCGCTCACATTCTACTGGATATGAGCTTATCCATGGGGGCCGGCAATCCGTCTAAAGGTATTACAGCCAAAAAGATCGCTGCCGCTATCAGTTATATCTGTTTAGCCAATTTGGATAAAACCGGTTTGATGGCGTTTAACGATAAAATAATGGCCGTCAAAACACCGGTCCGTGGTAAAAAGCAATACCCGGAGGTGCTTAAGTTTTTGTTAACCCACAATCCTTGCGAACAAACCAATGTGAATGGATGCCTGGCGCAATACGCATCTATCTGTAAAAATCCCGGGATTGCCATCATTTTAAGTGACCTATTTGATCCCAAAGGTTGTGAAGATGGATTGAAGGCATTGGCTTACAGAAATTTCGATATCAATTTAGTCCACGTGCTCGACCATGAAGAACTTTTTTGGTCCAAGACTGGACATCTTTTACTGCATGAAACCGAGACCGGTGATAGTAAGGTGACATTCGTGAATAAGCAGGTACTGGCGCTTTACCGAAAAAAGATGGATGCATTTATTTCCAAAATTAAAAACTATTGCAGCCACTATGGTATCAACTATTTTTTATGCGACACGCGAGTTCCGTTTGAAGATCTTTTAACGAATTATTTCTCAAAAGGTGGACTGTTTCGATGACAATTTATTCACCGCAGAGTCGCAAAGGGCGCAGAGTAAATATTCTTTTTCATTTGCCGCTGAGACGCACCGCAGAAGCGGGATGACTGTTCGTTTTACATAATTTGAGGTCAGCCTCCTGCAAATGAAAACCATCATGCCTTCGGCAATTTAAGTACATTTTAATACTGCCCGTAAGGGCTTGAGTTTATCCCTTTTCGCGCTTGTTTACATCCCGCTGCTATTTAGCGGGGCTCAGCGAAAAGGGATAATTAGAAGTCCTCTGCGAACATGGCGGCTCGAATGAGCGGCTTGTCGGGTCGTAGCTCGCAGAGCGAAGCCTGAAGCGAATGGGCGGTGAAACTAATCCTCTGAATAAGTACAACACTCGATTATACAATACTTGCGTAGGGCGCCCATGCAATTTCTAAACCCCGGCATGCTCATAACTTTGGGTCTGATCCCAATCCTCATCCTTATCCATACCTTGAAACCAAAGCCTAAACAGATACAGGTAACCAACCTTTTCCTGTGGCAAGAGGTGTTAAAGGAACGCAGTCGTCATATCACTTTTGAACGCCTGAAAAAAAATTTGCCACTTTTTTTGCAGATCTTTATGGTCATCCTTGCGGCGCTGGCGCTGGCTAAACCTACCTGGTTCTATTTCGCTTCAAAAAAAGGGAATATAATTCTCGTCATCGATACAAGCGCAAGCATGAAAACCAAAGCGGGATTCGGACTGCGCTTTGACATGGCTAAAGAAAAGGCGGTTGAATTGATTGAAAAGCGTGATCGATATCAAATGATCATGATTGTGGAGGCCGGTAAAAAACCGCTCGTCAAAACAGGATTTATGGATAATTCGAGTCAGGCAAAACGTCTTGTCAGAGACCTGAAGCCTTCGGATGCATCCGGTGATTTGGAGCAGGCCGTCTACCTGGCCCTTTCCTTTGTTGATCCCTCGATGGAGGATCTCCTATATCTAATTACCGATGGCGCCGGTGGTGCCATCTCGGCGCTGGTTAAAAATCATCCCAAAATCAGACCAATCATTGTTTCCGGCGGGGAGCACAACATCGGGATCACGAAATTTGAGTTTCGACAGGGAATCGATCGTAATGATAAATATGAAATTCTGCTGGAAATTAAAAACTTCAATCCTTCTCCGTTCGAGTGTCCCGTGCGTCTGTTTATCGACAATGACATCATATTCGACAGCCAAATCGCATTCAAAGCGCAGGAGAAAAAGCTGCTTATCTTACCGTATTCGGGTCTTCTCACCGGCATTGCCAAAGCGCTTCTTGAAATTGATGATGATTTTCCGATCGATAACCAAGCATTCTTATCTCTGAATGCATCTAAAGACATTTGGGTTTTATTGGTTTCGAAAGGAAACTACTTCTTAGAAAAACTTCTCGAAGCCTACCCGAATTTTAAAGTAAATTCAGTCAATGAAATTATACATTCTTCCTGGAATGAACAAACCGCGCGCCACGACATTGTCATAGTTGACCGCATGGATTTCCCGAAAACGGACAAAGGTAATTTTCTTCTCATTGATTCCTATTCTCCATCTGTACCTATTCTAAAAACCGGTCATGTTCGTATGGTTGAAAATTTGGATTGGGATCGCAAAAGCCCTTTGATGGCCGATGTAAATCTAGCTGGGCTGATTGTTGAAAAGGCTACCAAGCTTCAGGCGGATAAACAATTGCACCCAGTGATTGAGTCGACTCAAACCGGAATGATGTATGCTTATGAAGAAGGCGGTTTACGCGCCGTTGTTGTGGGCTTTGATATTACCCAATCCGATCTTCCCTTAAAGGTCGCCTTTCCGGTTATGATGAGCAATATTATCAATTGGCTCAATCCGCATAAGCTCGAATTTTCGATTTTACAAACCCGCGCCGGAGATCCTTTTGATATCTATTTGAATCCAAATACAGATACCTTTTACACTCGGGCGCCAAAAGAAAAATGGAAAAAGCACCAAGCCACAGTGAATCCCTTTAGGTTTACCCATACCCAAACGGTTGGCATTTACACCATATCTGAAAATGACAAGCAGCGCTATTTCACTGTAAATCTCGCCGATGAATCCGAATCGAACATAACCGGGGCATCCAATGATCAACTCCCCAATGAATCAGATAGCCCTTCGGTTTCAGAGCAGATTTCCGTTCAGCATCCTTTGTGGACAAATTTTCTACTATTCGGCTGTGCGGTGATGATAATGGAATGGTATCTATGGTTGAGGATGGGGTGAAGGCTATGCTGAATCCGTATTCAATAAATTCAGGGTCTGAGCCAGTCGAAAAAAGCTGAAAAGTGCCATAGCAGATTAAGGAATTGCGAATTGAGGAATTGAGGAATTTTAAAATGGATATATTCGATTTTATAACTCCTAAATTCCCCAATTCCTTAATCGCCGTCTAAAAATGAACAATATCCGAATTTCATGATCCAATATATGCCATTTGTTTTTAATCAGCCGATATATCTCATCCTTTTGCTTTTGATACCGCTCATCTGGTTTATGATGAACCGAATATCTGCGAAGGGGAGATCACCCAGGCAAAGATTAATCATAGGCGGCCTGCGATCTTTGGTTCTCATTGTTTTGGTGCTCGCTCTCGCCGATGCCCAAATGTTGCGTCCATCCGATCAGGTCAATGTTTTCTTCTGTCTGGATGTGTCGGAAAGCATTCCCGAGGATCAGATGCTAGCGGCGGAAGCATTTATCAAAAATGCGGTTGCCGGAATGAAAAGCGAAGATCAAGCCGGTTTAATCGTATATGGAAAACACCCCTCTTTGGAAATATCGTTGAGAAACAAATTAGATTCCCTGCGCATTAAGTCGGATGTCAACCCGAACTACACCAATATACATGCTGCTTTGCAGCTTGCCATCGGAAAACTGCCGCAAAAGGGGAAAAACAAAATTGTAGTGATTAGCGACGGCAATGAGAACTTACAGCATTCGTCAGACATGGTTAATCTGGCCGCATCTCTTGGTATTGAGATTTACCCGGTACCGCTGGCTACCTGGTTTGGCCAAAACGAAGTGTTTATCAAAACCTTGGAAACCCCGTCACATGTTGCACTGGAGACGCCTTTTGAAATCAAGTTGGTGGTGATAAGTTCATTGGAAAACCGCGGTGAACTTGTTTTGGTTCGAAATGAGAGCCTAATGGCCCAGCAACCTGTGGCACTGCAATCCGGGATCACTATCATTTCTTTTGCCGATACACTGAACGAACCGGGTCTATATATGTACAAAGCCATCCTAAATTCTGCCGAGGATACCTTTTTTCAAAATAATGAAGGAATCGCATTTACCAGGGGCACCAAAAAGTCCCGCATCTTGTATCTGACAGATGAAAGCGGAAGTTCAGCGCATCTGGCTGAAACATTGAAGGTTCAGGGACTGGACCTTGCCCATAAACAGATTAAAGATATTTCAAGCACTATGCATGCGTTTGTTGATTATAACGCCGTCATTCTGGACAATATCTCTGGGCGGTCCATCTCGTTTGCGACTATGGAACAGTTTGAAAGATATGTAAAAGATATGGGCGGTGGTCTGGTTGTAATCGGCGGTGATAAAAGCTTTGGAGCGGGGTATTATAAAAAAACACCGCTAGAAAAGGTCCTGCCGGTGTTTATGGATGTGCCCACGGATATCCAATTATCCGAATTGCATCTTATTTTTGTCATAGATAAATCATCCAGTATGGCGAGCAGTTATTATGGCAAATCAAAACTCGAAATGGCAAAAGTTGCAGCCTTTTCCTCCATCGAAATGTTAAATCCTCTAGACAGAATCGGAATCGTGACATTTGACACGGAATTCGATTGGATCGTTCCCATAACCAAGGCCAATGAGAGGCAGCAAATAGCCGATAAACTTTCACAGGTAATGGAAGGCGGTGGTACCGATCTGTATCCCGCATTAAAAGACGTCCATGGGGTTTTAAACCAGGTTGCTTCCACCAGAAAACACGTGATCGTCCTGTCGGATGGGGAAACCGAAACAGCGGATTTTCAATCGCTTGTTCAAGCCATCAGTGCATCCGGTATTTCAATTTCGACCGTGTCTATCGGCAAAGGGTCCCATGTTGAATTAATGAAGTCGATAGCCGAATGGGGCAACGGTAGAGCTTACTATACCGATGATCCTGATCGCATACCGAAAATATTTACCGGCGAAACCAAAATTATCAGCAAAAAAATCATCGCCGAAAAGACCATGCAGCCTTCCATAAAAATGCCCGGTGAAATGCTGCAAGGCATTAATGCGCCTAATTTGCCGGTAATTTATGGTCAGGTCCTAACCTATCGAAATCCGGGGGCCAGCGTATTGATTGAAACCGCGCAGGGCCCCTTGCTGGCGGCATGGCAATACGGCCTGGGCCGCAGCGTTGCGTTTACCTCCGATCTTTCAAATCGCTGGGGAAAAGACTGGGTCTTATGGGAGCATTACGGCAAGTTCACATCCCAAATGCTAAAATGGGCCCAACGTAAAGCAGCTCAAAAAAGGTATCGTACCACCATTGACCGCATTGGTGAAAAGGGAACTTTTACGGTTGACATCACCACCGATCAAAACCAATTTGTGAATCATCTGGATCTAGGTGTTAACGTGCTGTTGCCATCCGGTCAAGATCAGACATATTTGCTGGACCAGACAGCGCCTGGAAGATATGAATTTGAATTTTCTGCAGAAGAAATAGGTGCTTATTTTTTTAGTATTTTTGGCAACCAAAACGTCTATGCCGATATTTCCCACGTATTTGGCTTCGGTGTTGCCCATACCGAGGAATTCAATCGCACCGGTGTGAATATGCAAATATTGGAGAACCTGGCCGCTGCCACAAATGGGCGAGTACTTTCCGTCGACACAGTTCCCACCGATCTTTTTACCGGACATTCCGGTTCAAAAGAATCCGCCACACCTCTTTGGTCTTATTTGGTTCTGGCGTTTTTATTTCTTCTTATCGCAGATGTTGCTGCGCGGAAATTATTAGATCTTGACCGAGTTGTCTAAACATAGCGCCTTCTTCCAATAATGCAGCCTGTTGATCATTCATTTGCCTCCCGGGATCATTCTGAATTTAATTTAAAAGCCGTATTATGGCTCATGGATGAAATAGGTATTAAAAGGCATCATAGTGGAGTCATTGTCAAATGCTGACTGTAACCAACCGATGATATATAAGTATTACATAACAACCGTCTAATGCTGCCGGGTAGAAATTGCACGCATTTGGATTGAAGCCGGATTTGGTTTCCAAATCAGCCAGCATCTTATCTTCTCCGCAACCACAGATTGGCAATTATGATAAATACCAAGAAGGGGATAACGCCCAGGTTTAAAGTTTCCCACCCCAGGGTGTGTTGGACGGCCCCGGAACTGAATGACGTGAGAGTGACGGTTCCAAAGACAATAAAATCATTCAGGGCTTGGGCCTTTGCTTTTTCGTTGAAGGAATAGGTCTCGGTGAGCAGCGTGGTTGCGCCAATGAATAGAAAATTCCAACCCAGGCCCAGAGAAAACAGTGACACCCAAAAATGCATGACTGTGCTGCCGGCAACATTCACCCCAACGCACAATCCCAGAAGCACAATGCCGGTCAACATGATATTGGCCACACCGAAGCGTCGAATCAAATGCCCGGTGAAAAAAGACGGCGCATACATACCAAATACATGCCATTGGATTACAAAGGCCGTGTCCGAAAATGGGTGTGCATAGAACTGCATTGCCAGCGGTGTCGCGATCATGATGAAGTTCATTACGCCATAGCCGACCATAGCGCTGGCGACCGCCACAATATAGGCCTGCTGACGGGCAATAACCGACAGGGGTCTTCCGTTTTCGCTGTGAGATGCCGCGGCAGTGTGTGGAATTTTTAAAAGCGTGGCAATGGCAAATGAAAGAAGATAGATCAAGATCAGGCTGGCATAGCTTCCTGCAAATTCCGCGGGCAGAAATCGCCGAGACCAGTTGGCCAGATTCGGTCCTGCAAAAGCTGCAATAACACCTCCGGCCAGAACATAAGAAATGGCACGGCTTCGGAATTCTTGCGAAGCAACGTCAGCGGCAGCGAATCGATAATACTGACCGAAACCGTTGAACACCCCGATCAAAGTGGTACCGATACAGAAAATGACGAAACTGCCGCTGTAAACGCCGCCGGTGGCGACCGCAGCGCCGGCTAACCCGAACATGGCACCGTTCATAAACCCTAACCGGCGCCCAACTCTGCCCATAAACATGGAAGCCGGCACGGTAGTAGTCATCTGGGTTAAAAATAATAGTGCAAACGGCAGGGTTGACAGTGACTTGTAACCGGACAGGGCTTTACCGACTAACGGTGATGATGCAAGCACCAGGGAGGAACCGGTTATCATAAGACCCTGGCTCAGTGAAAGAAGTATGACATTGCGCTTCATGGCCGGCGCTTCCTGATGTTGTCTGTTGTTTGTCCGGCGTCTCATATTTGATGAAAAGGTCTAAAGCTTCAGAATCTCTCTTACAGCCAATTTTGATCGGTTCCAATTATCATGAACACAAGGGTCCGGTCTACATTTTTTACGGGTTTTTTGATTCTGTCAAAAGTGTAAATCTGATACTTAGAACCTTCACAATAGCCTGTCCTGAACCTGATTTGAGATAGCATTCAAATTCAATAGATAGTGATTTACCGTTGAATATGAACTCACCGATGATTACACTTAATTTCAACTGTCTCCTTCTGATTCCTTGGTTCAATAATGACCGGCTAATATGACCGGACCTTAACGGCCGGTTGCACCGAATGTTGCCACATTTTCCATCAACAAAGACGGCGATCAGGAATTTTCCGATCTCGGGTACCTTCCGGTCGGCTGCAATTCGGAACCTGTGGCTACACTATGCAACCTGTTGTATCCACAAAAGTATTAACCCACAAGTGCCAGTTCGCCAAATTCGTTCGTGGAAAAAGTAAGTTTTTATCGCCCCGCATGAATCCCTCCTGTAGTTTAACCTGGTTGGCGAACTTGTCAGGCGCTGTTGATATTCAGGAAATGAGCAGTGCAGCTTTTGAACGTCAAGTAAGGAAACCATCATGAAAAATTGAGTGAAAAAGAGGTTACACAGATGAAAAATGACGGTAACAAATCATTGAATGTGGTACAAGAAAATTTGATGAAAGATCACTCTAAGACCTGGACAGCGATCGGTGGAATCATGATCTTGGGAGGGTTTGCGGTCATCTGGACCACGAACCAGTTTTCCTTTGCCATCGTAGCAGCAGTGTGGGGATCGATTATTATCTGTGTGAACATGTTTTTTTTGAACAGGGCGAAGGCAAAACAGATAATCGCGGCACAGCTTTTTTTTGACCTTGAAAAAACACGAATCCGGATGGCTTTGAAAGAAAAAGTGATTCTGAAAACTCTGGAAAAAGATCTTCCGGAAGGTCTCTCTTCAGCCGATGTTCAGGTTTTTCTGACTGAATGTATTTTTAGCCCCGGGTCTGAATTAAATGTAAAAGATATAGAACGTAAACTGGAGCGACACTAATAATGGTAAATTTCAAGAAAAGCAAAGCAGTTCAGCAGTCGGCGACATTCCTGAGCATGTTCGTGACTGTAGTGCTCATATTCTGTATGTCAGATTCTTCTGTTGCTGACGTAACATCTGTCGGTGCGCTTAACATTCGGATAGTTGGTCTGAAGAACAACAACGGCGTCGTTTACGTTACGCTGTTTAACTCAAAAGAGAGTTATTTCAAGCAGAAATACAAAGAGATCGCCATTCAACCGGATAACAACCGGGCCATTGGTAAATTTGAAAATCTTTCATATGGTGAATATGCCATATCGGTCATCCATGACGAGAACGGCAATGGAAAGCTGGACACGAACCTTTTCAGAATCCCCAAAGAACCATATGGTTTTTCAAACAATGCAAGTGCTACCTTCGGGCCGCCCAAGTTCGAAGAGGCAGCATTTGCCTTCAACTTAAATCAGCAGTCTGTGGAGATCCGACTGAGGTAGGGAATAGAAAAATTAAAGAAAGATAAGGGTCGGGCTTGATCCTTATCTTTTTGTGAAAGAAACGAGCGCAACACCAGCAATGACCAACGCGATTCCCATGAGACGCGTCGTTGAAATTGGATACTTCTGTAAACCAAACGCTCCATAGTGATCCAATAGAGTCGCCGCGATCATCTGTCCTGCGACTGCCAGAGCCAATGTAAGGGCTGCCCCGATTTGGGGTGCTGCGAAGATCGTAGACCAGACATAGAATGTCCCCAGGCAACCCGCAAACCACATCCACCAAGATGTGCCCGATATCGCCGCTGCAGCCGGCAGTGGGTACCGGGCTATGACGCAGATGAATAGTGCTCCAAAAGCGCCCGCAACATAGGAAACAAACGTAACCTGCATTGGCTGTCCAATATGACTTTTGAGCAGGGAATTGATCGCCACTTGAATAGGCAATACAATTCCGCCGGCCAATGCGGCCGTGATAAAGAGTGACTTATTCATTTTCCCCCTCTGTAGAGTGACCGTCGCAACCTGGGTAATTGTTAGCAAAAAAATTAGGATTTAATAATTTCTGGCTTAGAGTTTTTCAGCTTTTCTTTTATATCCGCTATATATGGATCCACATAGTCTTCCTTTCAGGAAGGGGCAGTATCTGAAATGATAGTCAATTCCTCCCATGCTTTATGATATTCTTTTTTCCGGTAATACGCTTGTGCAAGATACCAATGAGCATACAGTTCCTTGGGGTATTTTTTCAGTTTGGTTTTGCATAGTTTTATAACACCAATCAGATCATCATTATCAAGCATCGTGCTGGCTTTGCTTTGAAAAGAGTTTTCTTTTATATTTTCATTGGTTGCTTTTTTTTATCAATAATATCAGTGCGCCTATTCCTGCTAAACCCAGAAAGAATATGACTAGAATGAAAATTAGTATCCACTTTATTTACTTTAATTGGGACAGAAGATCTAATGACAATTGAATTTCATCCATTTAAAATCAAATACTCCCCGGACGTTGATCAGGCGCGGAGAATTGGAGCCTGATCAATCATTGATTATCAGGTCGATTTTTATTGATAATTATTTTCAACCCTGTGGAGAACCGAAAATTTCACCATTGTACTTTACATCGGATATATAAATAGGTTATTTTCCACCTCCGGTGAGTTTTCCATATGGTGTTAAAGCAATCTTAAGATAGTTTAGATGTTTAGTGCAACAGAAATAATATATCAATTTCTTGCATCAGGTGTCTATTCGGTATAATCGGCATGTATTTTCACAAGTGATTTGTGCCAATTCTTCAGGTTTCTCGCTTCGCACTTCAGCCAGCTTCTTTAATACGCTTTTGACAGGAAGCGTTGGGGTCTCAAGTATACACACGTGACGGATATTTTGATTCAGTCAAAAGTGTAGGCCTGACCCTTTTAAAACGCAAAACGGGCTGACTAACAATGCCAGCCCGTTATCAGGGGCTACCCGTCAAAACGGTTTTATCAGGATTTGAACCACCAGCGTTCCGAGAACTTCCAGCCGTCGAACTCCCAGTTGGAGGCCTGTTTATTAAATGCCAACCGATCTGAACCCGCAGCGATGTAGCTGGTGAAGGCCATCACGATCACAGGGCCTTCATCGCGGCAGATCTGCTGCATCTCGTAGTACATTTCTCGGCGCTTGTTGTCGTCCAACTCGGCACGCGCGGCTAGCAGGAGTTTGTTGAAATGATCGTGTTTCCACTTGCTGTCGTTCCAGGGTGCATCGGCCGCATAAGTGGTGGTAAACATCCAGTCTTCGGTGATTCGTCCGCCCCAGTAGACCGCGCACCAGGGTTTTTTCATCCACACGTCGTTCCAGTAGCCGTCGGCCGGTTCGCGCACGATGTTGATCTTTATCCCGGCTTTGGCGGCGTGTTGCTGGTAAAGCATACCGGCGTCCACGGCACCGGGGAATCCCTCGTCGGACAAATGCAGGTTGAAGGTTTCGCCCAGCATGCCGGCCTTTTTCAGGTAGTACTTGGCTTTTTCCGGATCGTAGACACGTTGGGGCAGATCCTTGTTGTGGTACCGGTTGACCGGTGAGATGGGATGGTCGTTGGCCGGTACGCCGTGTCCGCGCAGGATCTGCTTAACGACATGCTTGCGGTCGATGGCATGTTTGAGTCCCAGACGTACGTCGTTGTTGTCGTGCGGCGGGCGGTCCACCAGGAACGTGAAATTATAGTGCATCATACCGTGGGTCTCGATGCCCTGGATACCCTTCAAACGCTTGAGCAGGTGAAAGGTCTTCAGGTCGCAGCGGTTGATCAAGTCTACATCACGGGTTTTCAGTGCAGTCTGGCGGCTGGTAACATCGGGGATGTGAATGACCTCTATCGCATCGAAATAGGGCCTGCCTTCTTTGAAATAGTTGGGATTGCGTTTGGCTTTGCAGCTTACGCCCGGCGTGAAGTTTTCCATCACGAATGGCCCTGTGCCCATTCCGTCCTCGAAATCGGTGGTGCCGGCCGGGAAAATGGTCATATGGTAGTCGTTCATCAGGTAAGGAAAATCGGCCGAGCCGACGTCCAGGGTAAATTTGACGGTGTACTTGTCCTCGGCTTTAAGGTCGGTGACGGTTTTCAGGAGCGCCTTGGCCGCTGACTTGGAGTCCTCCCTGCGATGGTGGTTTATTGAGTAGAGCACGTCCTCGGCGTTCATGGTCTTGCCGTTGTGAAACTCTACTCCTTTGCGCAGCTTGAACACCCACTGCTTGGCGTCGGGCGAGGATTCCCAGCTTTCGGCGAGTTCCGGTACCGCTGTCATGTCGGGGCTGATCTCCACAAGGTTGTTGCGGAACAGGTAGCCCATGAGCTGGGTCATGGACTGGGTGATGGTGGCAGGATCGAGGGAGTCGGAAGTGGCGCCGCCCTGAACAGCAACTCGCAGGGTGCCGCCGCGCCGGGGAGTGGCGGCATGGGCCTGGGTGCTTATCAGGGATGGGGATATGGCCGCAGTCAATCCCAGCATCGAGGCACGCGTTAAAAATTCGCGGCGTGAAATTTTACCAAGAGTAAACATCTGTTCAAGGCGTTTAAGTGCATTCATACTGGCCTCCTTCCTGTTTGACATTTTGGCCGGCCGCTGTCGGCCAAGTATATCGTGCAACCACAGATACCTGTGATGGCAAAAGAAGATAAATAAGATGGAAAGACGTTTTTTATAGATTGGTTAAATCGAAAATGGTGAATGAAGCATCGAATTCAGATGCAACCCAGCAAATTGAGGTATCCATCTAACTTAGGCCATATCCATTTGGATAATCAAAGCAGGTATGGTTGTCAACGTTAAAAAAATTGCGCCAAGATTGTAATAGCAATTTTAAGATTTAAAAACATCTCCACTGAGTTTACCAGATGATGATTTTGCGATTTTAGAATGATATAAATGTCTAGTTCACCACAAATAACTGCCGGACATTCTGTATCAGGCGTCTATTGCGTACAAGCGGCAGGTATTTTCCCACGTGATTTTTGCAAGTTCTTCAGGCTGCTCGTCGCGCACATCGGCCAGTTTCATTAGCACGCTTTTGACGAACGCCGGTTCGTTGCGGCGGGTGCGGTTTTTTTCAGGAGCCGGTGTCAGGTAGGGTGCGTCGGTCTCTATCAGTATACGCTCTGCCGGAATCCGGGTCACGAGGTTGCGCAGCTCAGCCCCCCGGGTTTTTATGGTCAAAATGCCGGTGATGCCGATGTACAGGCCGTGTTCCAGGTAGTGCTCGAGTTCAGCGAGGCTGCCGGTGAAACAGTGAACCACACCCATCATACCCGGACGGGTGTGTGCTTTTAGCAGTTCGAATAAACGCCCATTGCTGTCCCTTTCGTGAAAGATCAGTGGCAAGTCAAGATCCCGGGCAATCTCCAGTTGGCGGATAAACCATTTTTCCTGATCCGGCCGCGGCGAATACATTCGGTTAAAGTCAAGTCCGGTCTCACCCCAGGCGCGCACATTCGGATTTTGAGCCAGTTTCTGCAGCTTTTCTAATGTGTTTTCATTGCAGTCCTTGGCATCATGGGGGTGCACCCCGACCGATGCGTAGCACCCGGCGTGTGATTCGGCCAGTTCCACGGCCTTGCCGGAGTTGCCGTTATC
>Ga0136654_1000394_pt1 | contig 13467 bp, 8 predicted proteins | sample InaspJWI70metaG_FD_94865 | JGI IMG/M metagenome (GOLD analysis project Ga0136654, IMG submission 94865) | Marine gutless worms symbiont microbial communities from Oahu, Hawaii - Inanidrilus sp. 1 OAHU.JWI-70 metaG (version 2) | ecosystem: Host-associated > Annelida > Digestive system >... | reverse complement strand
TTCGACTTCACCATCCGCAACGCCTGGCAGAAGTAATTAGAGGAGTTAAATTTGTCAATGGTGTCGAAGAAAAACGGATTGCCGCCTAATTTCTTCATACACAACTATTGACTATATCTCGCTAAAACGGACAGGCCCTGAATTATCAAACACTTAGGTACTAAACCCATGAAAGTAAATTTTTTCAAAGCTCGTTTATCTCGGCACATTGGATTTTGGGTTATCGTCTGCGTTCTGCTAATCGAAGCCATCATTCTGATTCCCTCTTATATGACGCAGAAAAAGTGGCAATTGGCACAACTGGAGCATTTTGGTTTTATCACGGTTTTACCGATTGTGCGTCTGTCTGATTCGGCAACCACGAACAGCGAGCTGCTTTCAACGGCCGAACGGGTAACGGCCAACTCGCGCGTCATCGGCGGGGCAATCTACCGGGCTGAGGATGGCCAGTTGCTCGGCACGTTTGGCGAACCACCCGCATTGACCCTGCCTGCAATGCAGGGTCGGGAGGTCCTGCGTGCTATCAGTCGGGATGGTCTCAGCTACGAGGTGGGCTGGTAGGCAGCCAAATCTCAGAGTGCCTTTCATGTGATTGGGAGGCTGGATGCGTCATCGGTCAGAAAGGAACTGTGGGCTTACGTTAGCCGTATAATTTTATTTGTCATGCTAATAGTTGCTTTTGTAACGGCCGGTACCATGTTAGCGGTGGGGACAACCGTGATTACGCCTATCTTGCGTCTTCGAAATGATATGTTAACTGCAGGCAGCGAAGGAAGCAGCGAGAACTTCTACTCCCGTTCAGTCAAACGCAATGACGAGTTGGGTGATGTAATGGCGGCTTTTAATTCAATGTTTGACCAAATCGGAAGCCGTACGGCCAAACTCTTTGCCGCCAATGAGCAACTCCAACGAGAAATTGCTGAGAGAAAGCGGGCGGAAGAAGCCGCCGAAGCTGCAAACCGGACTAAAAGTACGTTTCTGGCCAATATGAGCCATGAATTGCGTACCCCGCTAAACGCCATTATTGGTTACAGCGAGATGTTGATGGAGGAGGCCGAAGACCTAAACTACGAAGAATTCATTCCCGACGTGCAGAAGATTCATGCCTCGGGCAAACACCTGTTGGTGCTTATCAACAATATCCTCGATCTCTCCAAGGTTGAAGCCGGCAAGATGGAGCTGTACCTGGAGACCTTCCACATTCCCAACATGATCGAAGATGTTGTAAGCACCATCCAACCGCTGGTGGACAAAAATGCCAATACCCTTAAAGTCAACTGTAACGATAATCTTGGTACGATGCACACCGACCTGACCAAGCTCCGGCAGGTACTCTTCAACTTGCTGAGCAACGCATGCAAGTTCACTGAGCAGGGGATCATAACTCTGGATTCGTCCCGTGTTTTAAAGGGCGGCGTCGAATGGTTCGCATTTAGCGTGTGCGACACAGGCATCGGTATGACATCGGAGCAAAAGGCAAAGCTTTTCCAGGCTTTTTCGCAGGTGCATGATCCAGTGGGGTCGAGTTACGGCGGCTCGGGATTAGGCTTGGTTATCAGCAAGCGATTCTGTCAAATGATGGGCGGGGATATCAGTGTTGACAGCGAATTCGGGGCTGGTAGTACGTTCACTGTTCGGCTTCCTGCAGATTCTCAGGTTCGTGAGGAGGGGCCGCTGGCACCGGCAGAGGGTCGAGCCGAGCCGCTTCCGGAGGAAGGGAGCATCGTGCTGGTTATTGACGACGATCCGAACGTGCAGGAACTGATGCGGCGGCTGTTGAGCAAAGATGGATTTCGGGTGGTAACCGCCTCGGCGGGTGAAGAAGGATTGAAGCTCGCCGGGGAACTACGCCCGGACGTCATCACCCTGGACGTGATAATGCCGAGTATGGATGGCTGGGCCATTCTATCTGCACTCAAAGCAGATCCCGAGCTGGCCGATATCCCGGTGATAATGCTCACTATATTAGACAACAAAAATATGGGCTACACCCTGGGGGCATCGGACTATTTGACCAAACCCGTTGATCGGGATCGCCTTGTGACCATACTTAAAAAATACCGGCGCGAGCTTCCCAATTTTCGAGTGCTGCTGGTGGAGGATGATATCGAAACCCGTGAGATCTTGCGGCAAATGTTAGAGAAAACCGGGTGCAGCGTGACCGAGGCCGGAAATGGGCGTGTGGCGCTGGAACGTATGGCTGACAGCCAGCCGGCGTTGATCCTGCTGGACCTGATGATGCCGGAGATGGATGGATTCCAGTTTGTCGCCGAGCTGCGCAAACACGAAGATTGGCGCTCGATCCCTGTGGTAGTCATAACGGCCAAAGACCTTACTTCGGAAGACCGACAACGGTTGAATGGTTACGTGGAAAAAATTCTCCAGAAGGAGACCTGCACAAGTGAAGAGCTGCTCACTGAAGTTCGTGACCTGGTGGTAGCCCGTATTCACCAGGATACTACTGCCAGCGTATAATCTTTCTAATAAATTTCGTTGACCTTTTTCAAACTCGCTTATACAAAATCTAAAACCCCAATATACTCTCATCACCCCTGTTGTAAATTCCGTCCCTCATATATAAATAAGGGACCTTACGCAGAAATTACTATAGATTTTCTAAATGTCTTGATAAGGAAATCGCATGTCCGATCATCATTATTAGATGGCTCTGTTTGATTCGGAGAAAAGTTAGAGATGAATATACTGCTCGTTAACTCCAACCGACTCAAGCATCCATGGCCCGTGATTCCTTTTGGTCTTTGCTCAGTTGCTGCGGCTCTGGAGGCCGCAGGACATAACGTTGTTTTTCTGGATCTATGTTTTTCAAAAAAACCCGATCGCCAAATCCGCCTCGCCTTCAATGAGTTCAAGCCTGATTTCGTTGGTATCGGCATCCGCAATATCGACAACGCTTCCGGATACAACACCATTTTTTTTCTCGATCAGATAAAAGCTGAAGTGATCGAACCACTGAAGTCAGAATTTGAAGGTCCGATCGTTATCGGGGGTTCTGCGGTCGGAATTAGTGGTGCGGAAATGCTGCATTTTTTCGATCTCCAACTGGCTATCCAGGGTGACGGTGAACAGGCCATTGTTGAATTGTCTGCCAGGCTGGAAAAGAATCGACCTTTGAATGGTCTGGGCGGATTAATCCTAAGACAAAATGGCGAGATTATCGAAGAAAACCCGCCTTTGATGGTTACCGATTTGAACACCTTGCCATCGATAAACTTTAACCGTTACCTAAAAGTTCGACGCTACCGTAAATACAGCTCACCGCTACAGATCCAAACCAAACGCGGCTGTGCTCTGAGATGTGTTTACTGTACCTACAACCGGCTTGAAGGCAGTACTTACCGTGTTAAAGATCCGCTGTGTGTGGCAAGGGAAATAGAGACACTGGTAAATGAAACCGGCATCCGTCATATCGAATTCACTGACAGCACATTCAACATTCCGCTGGAGCATACGAAGGCTGTTTTGCGGGCCGTGGCAGCCAAAGGCCTGAATTTAAAGTGTCGGGCTTTGGGAATGAATCCGGCAGCGGTTGACGAAGAACTGGTGAAGCTGATGAAACGGATCGGATTTCAGGATGTTGATTTAGGAGTTGAATCCGGATGCAACCAGACGTTATTGAGTCTGGGAAAGAATTTTCGTAAAGAGGATGTACTCAAGGCCGGGCAGCTATTGCAGCAGGAAAACATCCCGACCTCCTGGTTTTTACTCCTGGGTGCGCCCGGTGAAACTGAGGAGACACTCCATGAATCGTTTGAGACCATCGGCAAGGCAGCATCACCATGGGATCTTGTGGTCATCGGAGTTGGCATACGGGTTTATAAGGGCGCACCGCTGGCTAAGGCTTTTGTGGCAACAGATGGGGATAGGATCAGTGATAACTTTTTGCGTCCGGTGCACTTTGAGCCGAAGGCGCTCGACATTGAAACCATTCGGGGGATCACCAAGCAAGCCTACCACCGCTATCCCAATTTCTTGATAGTCAATGAGAAATCACAATACCCTGAAATGATATTGAAGGCAGCCAGCACAGTTATGAGATGGTTCTTTCCACATCAGCCCATATGGCGAGTTTATATTTTTGTTCGCAAAGTACTCAAAGCACTGGGTGTGGACTAAGTCAGTAAATCAAGGTATAGCCGGAAGCTTTCATCGGTCCGCCGCAAGCGGAATACTAAGGGCTTTGCATATAAAAGCCTCCGACTCGTGCAAAATTCAGGTAATACCCATGTCCGATCAAAGACAGGTGATGTTTGTAGATAAACAGTTAGTTATTTTTCTGTTTTAAAGCCTCAAGAATCTTTTCAGGAGTAATGGGCAGTTCCAAAAAGTCAACGCCGATGGCATCATAGATGGCATTCACAATGGCCGGTGCCGGTGATAGTTGGGTGCCTTCCCCGGCTTCTTTGGCCCCGTACGGCCCGATGGGATCGTCGGTTTCGACTTCGATTGCCACAATTTCGGGCATCTCCAGAAATGTTGGTAATCCATAGTCTAAAAAGGAAGGATTCATCACCTGCCCTTTATTAACGATTACATTTTCATAAAAGGCCTGCCCCATGCCGCCGACGACGGAACCCTCGAGCTGTCCCTCCACCAGCATGGGATTGATGGGCCGGCCGCAGTCATGGGCGGTTACCATGCGCAGCAGCGTTACCCGGCCGGTGAGCAGGTCCACCTCGACCTCGGCCGCCTGGGTCATAAAAGAGTAGTTGGGGGAGAAATTTCCGTCCTCTTTGAACAGGGTGGTCGGCTCGGTGGCCGGTGCCATCCATGATCCTCGGCCCACGATGGGCATGGGAAGATCCGCATATTGATAGGCCTTCATGGCTTCCAGGAAAGTCAATCCTTTTTCCGGAGTACCTTTCACAAAAATCCTGCGATCTTCAGCCACCAAATCGGCAACGTTGGCCTCGAGTTTTTCAGCCAGAAAGTCGAGGAGTTTCTGCTTGGCGGCCATCGCGGCCAACCGGGCAGCATTGCCGGCCCGCACGGTCACACCGCTTCCGAAGGTTCCCGGATCCAACGGCGTGATCCCGGTGTCGGCTGCCGTGATGCGGATATCTTCAAGCCGCACTCCCAGTTCTTCGGCCACAATCTGGCTGATCACGGTTTCCGCTCCCTGGCCGATATCGGCAGCGCCGGACAGAACGTTGACCGCCCCGTCGCGGCCCATCTGGACCACGGCACCGGAGCTGATATGACTCATATTGCTGACGCCGCTGGGAAACGAGGCGCCGGCCAGTCCGACACCTTTGCCAAAGGGCAATTTACCGCGCTTTTGCTTCCACCCGATGGCATCGGCCGCTTTTGTTACCGAATCTGAAAACCCGCAGGTATTGATGATAAAACCGGCCGCATGGGGCTCACCGGCGTGAATGCTGTTTTTAACGCGAACTTCGGCCGGATCCAGGTTCAGACGTTCGGCAATCATGTCCAGCTGCCGCTCGACTGCAAAGCGCGCCTGGGGAATACCGTGTCCCCGCATGGCCCCGCCCACCGGTTTGTTGGTATAGACATGATATCCCTCATAGATCAGGTTGGGAACCCTGTAGGGAATCATCAGAAAGAAGCAGGACAGGGCGATCATGGTCGGGGCCGTGCTATTGTAGGCACCGCCGTCGGCATGTGCCAAAAATTTTTGGGCCAGAATCGTTCCGTCCTTTTTCATACCGGTTTTGACGGTGATATACATCGGGTGTCTCTGCCGGGTGGATATAAAGACCTCTTCCCGGTCGTAAACGAATTTCACGGGTCTGCCGAGACGCATCGCGAACCAGGCGGCGCAAAAATCCTTGGCGAACATGTCGATTTTCTGGCCAAATCCACCGCCGACTTTGGGTTTGATGACACGCACCTTGCCTTCAGGAATCTGCAAGGTATTGGATAGATTTCTTCTCAGGAAAAACGGTATCTGTGTCGAGGACCACAGGGTCAGTTCCCCGTTTAGCGGATCGAACTGGGCCAGGGCGGCATGCGGTTCAAGGGGGGCGTGATTGACCGCCTGGGAAAAGAAAGTGTCTTCATAGATTGCGTCACATTCGGCAAACGCTTTTTTAACATCACCGAACTCTTTATAGATGGCGAAAGAGGTGTTGTTTTTTATGCCGGAATGGATTTGCGGGGCCCCCTCTTTTTTGGACTCCAGCGGATCGAATACCGCCGGCAGTTCCTCATAATCCACATCGATCAGCTCCAGCGCCTCTTCCGCTATTTCAGGATCGATTGCGCATACGGCCGCTACGTCGTCGCCAATGTAGCGAACTTTGTCCCTGGCCAGGGCATACTCATCCCTGGCCTTGGGTACGATTCCATACTGTCGATCAGGAATATCGCTGCCGGTGACCACACCCTTTACGCCCGGCAGTTTGGCTGCCCGCGAGGTGTCTATATTTACAATTCTTGCGTGGGCATGGGGGCTTCGCAACACCCTGCCATAAAGCATCCCGGAAAGGACGAGATCATCCGTAAACAAGGCGCTTCCCTTGGCTTTCTGGGCGGCATCCAGCATGGGCGCGCGGGTTCCGACAACGTTCAAGTCTTTTTTCATCTAAACCTCCGAATATTTATAAAGCAAGGAGGCAAGGAAGCTGGGAGGCTGGCAAGCTAGGAGTATAACCAAAAACATCTTTTCCTTCGCGCCTCCCAGCCTTCCAGCTTTCAAGCCTTCTCGCCTCCCGGCTCGCGTACACTCATCACCGCTTCAACCACTTTTTTATATCCGGTGCAGCGGCAAAGATTACCGGCCATCTTTTTCTTGATCACTTCTTCACTGGGATGCGGTTCTTCATCGAGGATGGCTTTGGCGGTCAAGATCATACCCGGAGTACAAAATCCGCATTGCAGTGCGCCTTTTTCCACGAACGCACTTTGCAGGGGATGCAGCTCACCGCCCTCCGAAAGTCCTTCGATGGTCAGAATCCGTTTACCACGCGCATCGACCGCAAGCATTACACATGACAGACAAGTCTCGCCGTCAAGAAGCACCGTACACGCCCCGCAGGCTCCCAGATCACACCCGCGTTTGGTGCCCATTAAACTCAATCTGTCTCTTAAGACCTCCAGAAGGGTGTCGTTGGGCGAAACAAGCAATGCGTAGCTGTCGCCGTTGATATGCAGTTCGATGGCTTTTTTCATTCGCTGGCACTCCTTTTTACCTCATTTGCAGCGCTTTGCAGCAACAATCCCATCATCCGTCTTTTGTGCGCCGGTGAATACACAGAAGTTTTTAGCGGCCTGGCCTCCTTGGCGGCCAGATCGGAAGCGGCCGCCACGTTTTCCGCACTCAATTTTTTACCGTTTAAAAAGTTCTCGACCTGCTTGCCTCTCAGGGGCTTGCGATCCACGGCTGTAAACGCCACCCGGTATTGTTTTTCCTTTTCAGATGCCCACAGGGCGGTTCCGACGATGGGAAAGTCAATGCTGCTGCGATTGGCAAATTTGATATAGGTGGAAATTCCGTCGGCTGACGCTTGGGGTACAATGATTTCGGTTAAGATCTCTCCCGGCTTTTTTGCCAGGGGTGCTTTGCCATCCCCGGTAAAAAAGTCTTCAACCGCGATCTCTCTGTGACCGTCGGGGCCCGCCAGCGCTGTTCTGGCATTGAGGACCATCAGCGCCGGCGCCATGTCGCCACAATAGGCTGAATAGCAGATCTTTTTTTTGTTGACCACATGACAGATCTCGCCGCCGGCCTTGTAACATGTCGGGCGCGAGCTTCGCCACCATTTGGATTGATTGTAATACATACATCGATTTTGTTGACAGATGTTGCCCCCCAGGGTTCCCATCACCTGATGATGATAGGAGCCGACCGCAGAGGCCGCTTGTGCGAGACCGGGCAAATTTTCCACAATAAAAGATTCGGCATGCAACCTTTTTAACGGGGTCAACGCGCCAATGCGGATATCCCCATTGTCCTGGCGTATATAGTCCAGGTCCGCTATCCGCTTTACATTGACGAGAACCTCAGGGCACTCAACCCGGTGCTTCATATTAGGCAGGAGGTCCGTTCCTCCAGCCAGAATTTTCGCCCCGGGTTCATCAAGTAGGATGGTCGAGGCTTCCTCGATGCTCTCCGGTTCCACATATCGGAATTTGGGTAACTTCACAGCGCCCCTCCTGCTGGTGTTAAATATTCCTCTGAATTATCAAAGCATTTATTTTCGCTAGGTCCCGCCGAACTTTTTGAATCTGATGACAATACCAGAAAGCTTATGCTGTGGAAATGAAAATCGTTGATATCAATTAAATCATTTCAACCTTGGCCCTCTATTCCAGAAAAGAATAAAATCACGGGCGTTATTTCCCGAAATATAATCCGGGTCGGACCAAGATAAGTTACTAATATCACCTTAAATGCGTCAAAAAAGCGGTTCTTTTCTTTTAAAATCCAAATTGAACTCAAACTGCTTTTATTTTATAATAGTCTAACCATTAACCATAAAGGCTATGATTCAAAAGGAACCTTAATATTTCAAACTGCCAAACCGACCAAGGTTTTCCAGGATGTGGTTGAACAAATCCGGCAAGCTATCCTTGGCGGTCGAGTTAAAACCAGAGACACCCTTTCAGCTGATAGAGATTTAAAGGAGGCCTTTAATCAGAAAGAGAAATCATGGTCCCCTGGACCCGGATTCTTTACCATGCATATGAACAGATACCGCATCGCCAAACATCCTATTCTTGATGTTCCTGAGAAAAAAAGGGTGCCTTTTACCTGGAACGGCAAGAAGCTGATGGGCTATGACGGTGAGATGATTTCCTCCGCTCTGTTTGCCAATGGCATTCACATCTTTGGTCACCATCAGAAAGATAAAAGTCCTCAGGGAATTTTCTGTGCCAATGGCCAGTGCTCCCAGTGCCTGGTCATTGCCGACGGACTTCCGGTGAAATCTTGCATGACACATTTACGAGCCAGGATGGTTGTACAAAGCGTGGAAGGACTTCCCAAACTGCCTGAAGACAACAGTATACCTCTGATTTGCGAAATTCCTGTCAAAGAGATGGAAGTACTAATCATCGGCGGTGGTCCGGCCGGACTGTCGGCAGCCATAGAACTCGGCAAACTTGGGGTTCCAACGCTGATTATCGATGACAAAGACAGATTGGGCGGCAAATTGGTGCTTCAGACTCATAAATTTTTTGGCTCGGTGGCGGATTCTTATGCCGGTACCCGTGGATTTGAAATTGCAAAAATTTTTGAGGAAGAGCTTTGCAAGCTTGATTCGGTCGAGGTCTGGCTGAATAGTACGGCAGTGGCGGTGTTTTCGGATAATATTATCGGAGTGGTCAGGGACAATCAGTATCGCAAAATTAAGCCACAGAAACTTCTGGTGGCCACGGGCGCCAGAGAAAAGATGCTCTCGTTTCCGGGCAACACACTGCCGGGTATATACGGCGCGGGCGCATTTCAAACCCTTGTCAATCGCGACTTGGTAAAATCTTCAAAGCGGATCTTGATAGTCGGCGGCGGAAACGTGGGACTTATAGCAGGATATCATGCGATCCAGGCCGGCATCGAAGTGGTTGCGCTGGTTGAAGCCTTACCCCAGGTAAGTGGCTACAAGGTACATGCCGACAAACTCAAGCGTTTGGGGGTTCCGATATTCACCAGCCACACGGTGACCACCGCCAATGGATCAGACCAAGTCGAATCGGTCACCATTGCCCGGCTGGACAAGCATTGGAAGGTTATTCCGGAAACCCGCAAAACATTTGAGGTGGATACGGTATTGATTGCCGTAGGGCTTGCCGAAGTCAATGAATTTTACCTGAAAGCCAAGCAATGGGGGATGGATGTGTTTGCTGCCGGGGATGCCCAGGAGATTGCCGAAGCCTCAGCCGCTATGTTCACAGGCAAGATAGAAGGGATTAAAATCACCCAATCCCTCGGTATTGATGTGGGAAAAAGTCCAGGTGATTGGATTGAGAAGGCCACCATTTTGAAATCCAAACCCGGTCGCGAGCATAGAAAGAGACCACCGATTAAAGAAGATGGCGTGTTCCCGGTGTTTCACTGCTACCAGGAGGTTCCTTGTAACCCCTGCACCTCGGTATGCCCGGCGGAAGCCATTCGCACCGAAAACGATGCGATTACCGGATTGCCGTATATTTTGGATTTAGAGGCCTGCACCGGATGCGCCAGTTGCATTGCCGTATGCCCGGGTCTTGCGGTTAGTTTAGTGGATTATCGGCAACACCCCCAACAACCGCTGGTCACGTTGCCTTATGAAATATGGAGAGAGCAGGTTGAGGTCGGCCAAATAGTGCCGGTCACGGATATTGACGGTGCCATACTGGGATATTATCCGGTTGAAAAAGTGAGCACCAGAAAAAAATATCCAAAAACCCTTTTGGTGAAAGTCAAAGTCGATAAAGCCGTAGCCAAATTCGTGGCCGGTATCTGGGTGCAGGAAAAGCAGATTGAGCCGTCAACAATTTATGAAAAAAAACTGCCGCCGGATGATGCCATTGTCTGCCGCTGTGAACGCATTGCGGTGGGCGAAATTAAGGCCGCCATTCGACAAGGTGTCAGGGACCTGAATCAACTTAAAGCGCTTACGCGCGCCGGGATGGGCGCCTGTGGCTCAAAGACCTGCCGACCAATGATATGGCGAATTTTCAAAGAAGAAGGCATCGATCTTACGGCAGTGACCGACAGAGTCGACCGGCCTTTATTTGTGGAGGTATCGATTGGCGTGTTGGCCGGCGTAAAGTAATACCCAACCCGGATAAACCGGAATTGAAGATTGAAGATTGACGATTGAAGATTTATGGTATCGCTCCGCTCTGTCTTGTCTGTCTAAATCGATCGTTCGACCCTGTCCTTAAATCCTGAGGCTCTCGAAGGGAGGCTCTCGACGGGTAACATTTTTAAAATATTCAATCCGGCTATGGCATCAATCAGGCGCAAATATGATGTGATTTTAATAGATAGGTGGTAAAATAAGCGAGAAATGCATGCAGACGTCATTATAGCAGGAGCAGGTTCTGTGGGCGTTCCAACTGCAATGGCATTGGCAGAAATGGGGGTCAACACCCTCGTCATCGATATGAACTCCTCCCCGGGCCAGGGAGAGAACAAACATGCCATCGGTGGTGTGCGAGCGACCCATTCGGACCCGGGTAAAATACTCACCGGCCAACGGTCTCTTGAAATATTTTCCACCTGGCAGGATCAGCAAGGCGATAACATCGAATGGCTCAAAGGGGGATATGCCTTTCCGGTTTACTGCAAAAGCGACGAACTGAAGTTGAAAAAACTGCTCCCTATCCAGAAAAAGCACGGTCTGAATATTGATTTTATAAGACCTAACAAAGTCAGGGCGTTAATTCCGGGCATCAACACCAAGGGATTGAAGGGGGGTACGTTTGCGCCGGATGACGGTTCGATTTCCCCTCTTCTGTCCGTCAATGCATTTTACAAAAAGGCCTTAAACCGGGGAGCTCAATTTCGGTTTAAGGAAAAAATCAACAAGATACTTTGTAAAAATGGCAAAGTCTTCGGCGTGAAAACAAATCAGACCTCGTATAAGGCCCCGGTAGTTATTGATGCGGCCGGCCCTTATTCCGCGGAGCTATGCAAATCCGTTAAGGTGGAACTTCCGGTATATCCCGACTCCCATGAAGGAGCCATCACCGAACCTGTACAGCCTTTTTTTCAATGCATGGTGGTGGATATCAGGCCTGCGCCAGGTTCCAAAAACTATTATTTTTATCAAAACAAGCACGGACAGGTGGTCTTTTGTATTACCCCTGATCCTCCCATCTTGGGGACAGACAAAAGGGAAACCTCACGCTTTTTGCCCCAGGCATGTGCACGAATGGTCAATCTTGTGCCCCGCTTGAAAAACCTGAGGGTTCGCCGGACCTGGCGCGGTCTTTACCCGATGACACCGGATGGTTCGCCTTTGGTCGGATGGAACCGCGATGTGAAAGGTTTGCTGCATGCAACCGGCATGTGCGGTCAGGGATTGATGCTGGCTCCCGGCATTGCCGAGGTGATTGCCCGTATGATCGCCGGAAAAACAAACGCGAGCGATAAAATAATATTAAACGAGTTTTCTCCATACAGGAAATTTAAAAAAGAAGAAGTGTTGAAATGATTCCCAAAAGAATGGACGAATACTTGCGTGATCTACTTCCCCAGGCTGCCATTAACAACCGCTTGAAGCTCCGGGACGACATGTGCTTCCTGGAGTTTGGTCATACGGATGAGCTTTTGCTGGCACGCCTCGGTGTTACGGTGGATAAGCTGGGTCCGAGCCTGGTGGTCTGTGCCTGGGATGAGGCCGCCGATTTGGAAATCGGCGGCTATCTGGTCGTGGACAACCTGTCCATGGGCCGCCCCTCCATGGGCGGTATCCGCATGCTGCCGGATATCACCCCGGTTGATATTCACAACCTGGCGCGCGGCATGACCCTGAAAAACGCTGCAGCCAAACTGCCGTACGGGGGTGGCAAGTCGGGCATCGTCGCAGATCGCGATCTTTCCCCCGAGGTGCATACAGAAACTGTGACCGGATTTGCGCGTCTGATCCGCCGATACAAGGATCTCTATGTACCCGGTCCGGATGTGGGTACCAATGATCGGGATATGCAGATCGTGGCGGTCCAAAACGGTATGGACAGTGCGGTGTCCAAGCCATTTGAAATGGGCGGCAACCGTATTGATGAGCTCGGCGCGGCCGCCGGCGGCGTGGTGGTGGCCCTGAGTACGCTGCTGGAGATTATGCCCCGGCTGCGGGTGCTGCCGCAGTTTTCAAGTCTGGAAATACCCGATCCCGATGAAATCACCATCCTTATACAAGGCTTTGGCGCCGTGGGGGCCCATGCGGCGCGCATTTTAAAGCAGCGTTTGCCGGAAGCCAAAACCACCGGCATCAGTGATCTGCACGGATACCTCTATGATGAATCTGGACTTCCCGTTGACGAACTCTTCAACATCTGGAAAGAGCACCAGCTGGTGACCCATGATTACTATAACGAGAAAATCGTACCCCGCGGATATCCCTGCAGCACCAAATTCTCAACAGATGCCAATAACCTGTTGCGCGAATCCGCCTTTTGCCTGATTCCGGCGGCAGCGGTCTTCAAATATCTGGGGGTGCTGGCTTCGGAAGACGCTTCGATGAAAGTCAACGGCATGGGGGATTGGTCGGTGATCGTGGAGGGCGCCAATACCTATTCGGCCGATCCCAATGAACAGGCGGCCCGCAAGCGCATGGAGCAAATTGTCTATCGTCAAAACGGCATTATGATCGCCAATGATTACCTGGTCAACTCCGGTGGTGTAATATTTGCGGCCCAGGAGCACATGATCAAAACGCCTGATCATCTGCAGATTCCCGCTAAAATGCTGGGAAATCCACAGGCTGTGGACGGATGGCTGAAATCCAACTCTGCGGAGCTTGCGCGCCTGTCCGAAGAGCGCCTGGAAGCCGGCGATGC
>Ga0136654_1000389_pt1 | contig 13664 bp, 10 predicted proteins | sample InaspJWI70metaG_FD_94865 | JGI IMG/M metagenome (GOLD analysis project Ga0136654, IMG submission 94865) | Marine gutless worms symbiont microbial communities from Oahu, Hawaii - Inanidrilus sp. 1 OAHU.JWI-70 metaG (version 2) | ecosystem: Host-associated > Annelida > Digestive system >... | reverse complement strand
CAGTCCGCCGCGGCGGACTGTGGCACCGGGCTGGAAGCGGTCAACGCCTATCTTGAGCAGCGCGAAATCCTCCGCTTTCTAAACGGCATTCGTGAATCCGGGATTCGTACTTCCGAAGTCATCACCAACATGCTCAATTTCAGCCGCAATAGTGATTCCCGTAAAATGCCGGTCGACATGGCCGAGCTACTGGATAAGACCATCGAACTGGCCGCCCACGATTACGACCTCAAGAAAAAATATGATTTCAGGCGCATTGCAATTGTCCGCGATTTCAGCGCCGATCTGCCCGAGGTCCCCTGCGTGGCGACCCAGATAGAACAGGTCCTGCTGAATTTACTGCGCAACGCTGCCCAGGCCATGGCCCAGGCACCCGGGCCGCAGCCGCCCCGGATTATTCTGAAATTGCGGGTGGACGCTGGGTTTCTAAACATCGGTGTTACCGATACCGGTCCAGGCATCGCGGAGAAGGCCCGCCACCAGGTGTTTGAACCTTTCTATACCACGAAGGATGTGGGCGTCGGCACTGGCCTGGGCTTGTCGGTGGCCTATTTTATCGTCGTGAACAACCACAAAGGGATCATGAGTGTGGAATCCCGGGCCGGGCAGGGCGCTACATTTTTGATTCGCCTGCCCTTGTCCGCGTGAGAGATATGACCGGAGACCAGCATGACCACCGCTGATAAAAAATTAAACGTTCTGATCATCGATGATGAACCCATTGTGCTGGAAAGTGTCTCCGTGTACCTGAATGACAGTGGGTTTCACGTCCTCATGGCTGAAAATGGCAGGATCGGTCTAACCGTTTTTCGCGAAAAAAAACCGGACATCGTCCTGGTGGACCTGCGCATGCCGGAAATAGACGGCCTGGAGGTCCTGGCCGCGGTTACGGCCGAAGCCCCGGAAATACCCATTGTTGTCATTTCCGGCACCGGTGACATGCAGGACGTGCTGGAGGCCCTGCACCGGGGGGCCTGGGATTTTGTCACCAAACCCATCCAGGACATGGCGGTTTTAGAGCACGCCGTACGCAAGGCTTTAGAGCGTGCTCGCCTGCGGGTGGAAAACCGGCGCTACCGGGCCCACCTGGAGGAGGAAATCCTAAAACGGACCGCCGACCTGAAAGAGCGGACCCAGGCCCTGGAAAACAGCAAGCGTCAACTGGAGCGGGAGATGACCGAGCGGTTGGCCGCCGAGCAATCCTTGCGCCGCAGCAATGAACGGCTGGACCTGGCCCTTTCCGCCGCCCGGCATGCGCTTTGGGACTACAACATCGTAACCGGCCGGATCTATTTAAGTCCGCGCTTTTTTGCCATGTTCGGCTTTGCCCCCGATGAAATGTCTCAGGACGTCGAAACCTGGTACGACCTGATTCACCCCGATGAACAGGAACCGCTGAAAAGTCGCATGGCGGACATTGCCTCAGGTTCGGTGGCGACCTTTGAGATCGAATACCGGATGCGCACCAAATCCCAGGATTGGCGCTGGGTTCTATGCCGCGCCCGACTGGTGGAAAAAGACGAATCCGGCCGCGCTGTCCGGGTGATTGGTACCCATGTCGATATCACCCGTCGCCGCCTGAATGTGGAGGAACTCAAGACCAGTCAGGCCCATCTGCGCAAAGAGAACTTGCGCCTGCGCTCCTCCCTGAAAGGCGGTGAACGTTTCGGCCGCATTGTCGGCAAGAGCCGGGTCATGCGGGAGGTGTATGAACTCATTCTCAAGGCGGCCTTTTCCCGGGCCAATGTGATCATCTACGGAGAGTCCGGAACCGGCAAGGAATTGGTGGCGCAGACCATTCACGAACTGAGCGACCGCAGCGCGGCCCAGTTTGTTACCGTCAACTGCGGGGCCATTCCGGACAACCTGGTGGAGAGCGAATTTTTTGGGTACAAGAAAGGCGCCTTCACCGGTGCCGCTTTGGACAACCCGGGATACCTGAGCAGTGCCGACGGCGGGACCCTTTTTCTGGACGAAGTGGGTGAACTGGACCTCAACCTGCAGGCCAAACTTCTGCGGGCGATCGACGGCGGCGGGTACACACCGATCGGGAGTACCGATATCCAAACCCCGGATGTCCGCTTCATTGCCGCTACCAACCGGGATTTGCAAGCTTTCGTAAAGCAGGGACGCCTGCGCGAGGATTTCTTCTACCGCATCCACATCATTCCCATCCACTTGCCGCCGCTGCGTGAACGCCGCGAAGATATCGCCCAACTGGTCTACCACTTCCTGAGCACTCTCAGCGAAGACGACAAGGTCCCGGCTGTCCCTGCCGATGCCATGAAAATGATGCAGCACTACGACTGGCCCGGCAATGTGCGGGAACTGCAAAATGCCATTCACCGCTACCTGACCCTCAATAAGTTGGACTTTATGGATGCCTCTACCGCCGGGAGTTCTCCGGCCGAGACCGGTCCGGCCCCTATAATCAAACCCACCGGTTCCAGCCGTGAATTGCACAGTGCCATGGCACGCTTTGAACGCGAATTTCTTCAGCAAGTACTGCACGAGCATCAGTGGCATCGTGGTCGTGCTGCTGCTGCTCTGGACATCAACCGCAAGACCCTCTTCAAAAAGATCAAGCAGCACGGGATCTCAAAAGCCCCAAAATAGGGTAAAAAAACCCCAAATAATTATATGCAATAATGATAGTTGGTTGCGTTAATTTTAGGGTCATATAGCCCCAACTCATGCCCCGCAGGTCTGGTTGCGTTTCCTCACCGTGTTAATCGAATTTAGGCTGTTAAATCAATATCTAAAAATGAATCGGGTTCATTTGGCATGGCGCTTGCTCCATACTGGCCAATTTTAATGTGCCGGCCGAGCAGATGGTGTTTGCCACCGGTCTGTTCCGCATGAAAGGAGGTGCAACCGGCAGGCAGGTACAGGTTGGACACACTTTACATCAATCACGGAAGAGGAGGCAGAGAAGAACATGAGCGGAACCACTTGGGTTTATATTATGTTGGGCATATATATATGCTATTGCTTTTACTGGGGGCTGAAAGGGTACTTTACTGAGAAAACCTCTTCCGGTTACGCTATCGCCGGCCGGTCGATTCCCTTTTTTGCATTCTTGATGGCCTCAACGGCCGCATCTTTTTCGGGATGGACGTTCATCGGTCACCCGGGGGCCATCTGGAAATTTGGTCTGGCGTATGCATTTGCTTCATTTTACGTCATCACTATTCCGATCACCGGGACCTTTTTTTCCAAGCGCACCTGGTTGATGGGCAAGCGTTACGGGTTCATTACACCCGGTGACATGTATGCCTATTATTACAACAGCGAAGCGATTCGCTGGCTGGTCGTTCTGGCTGCCGTCCTGTACGCTGTTTTCTATTCCGCCCTGCAGTTGATGGCCGCCGCCGCACTATTCAATGTCATCTGCGGCGTGCCTATCACCGTGGGTGCCCTTTTCATGGGCTTTATCGTATGGTTTTACGTCTGCACCGGCGGTTTGAAAGCGTCTACCTGGGTGGGCGTCATTCAGTTCATTCTCCTGGTTGGTGGTATCATCATCCTGGGTTTTTATGTCATCAACGCGCCTCATTTTGGCGGTTGGAGCGGATTTTCGGCCAAGCTGGCCGCCCTGGAATCCAAGTATCTCGAGGTGCCCCAGGTCATTGATATGGCCCTGCGCGGCAAAGGCTGGACCGCCTTTTACATCCTGACCTACATGTTTGCCTTGATGGGCATCCAATGCTCTCCGGCGTTTACCATGTGGACGTTTGGGATCAAATCCCCGAAACCGCTGGCCTGGCAGCAGGCTTTCATGTCTACCTTTGTGGTCGGCTTTTCGCTGTTCTTCTTTGCCGCTTTTCAGGGCATGGGCGCCAAGATTCTCCAGGTGGCCGGAGTCGGCAAATTTGCAACCATTGCCAGTGACAAGGTGGTCGTACCCCTCTTGATGCAAGAGTTCCTGCCGCCCTTTATGCTGGGGATCGTGTTTGTCGGGGCCATTGCGGCCATCCATTCGACCGCGGCGCCTTACATCGGTACCGGCGGGTCCATCCTGCTGCGGGACGTTTACTGGCGCTACATCAAGAAACAGAAAGCCTCGGATGCCGAGCAGATTTGGGTTAACCGGATCCTGGCGACCCTTTTGATCATCGCCGCACTGGGGGTTGGACTGACCTCAACGACCGCTTTGGTGATTTTGGGTGCCCTGGCCACCTGTTTCGGGTTCATTATGTACATCCTGCTGTCAGGCAGCCTCTGGGGATTCCGCTTTCCGACCATCGGTGCGATCCTGGGGATGATTGCGGCCATGATCTCGATTTTTATTACCTATAAAATCATTCCCAAGCCGCTCTCCATGCATCCTGCTTTCTGGGGTGTCGCCGTAGGTTTCGTTGTGGCCTACCTTTGCCGCGGTCTCGGGTTCAAGGACAAACCGGAGACGACTGAACGCCAGGCTGAAGTCCGGGCATGGCTCAACAGCGTAGACGAGCCCAGTGCGTCCGGTAAGTCCTGGCGCAAAAAAATGAAGGTGGCCGTGCCGCTGTGGTACTTTTTCGCCATTGGCCCCGCCTGTATCCTGGCCAACAAGGCCTTTTCGTTCTGCGGCTTTCCGGCCATCTGGTCCTGGCAGATTGCCTGGTGGATAGTGGGTATCGTGATGATGTGGGCTCTTTGTTTCAAAGCTGAAATGGCCACTACCTCGGAAGAGCAGATCCGGCGGGCCGATACCGAGCAGATGATTGTCATCAAGGAAACTTGATGCCTAAAGCCCTGCTGCTAAATTAGCCAATTGAAACCGGACGACATAAAAAGGAGTCAGTAATATGAAAAAAGAAGATATGTGGATGATGATCCTGGTGGTATTCGCCATGGTATTTACCGCATCCTTTGGTTGGGGTGTGTGGGGATAATCCGGAACTGTCCATCTTTGACATCGCCGCAAAGCGGAGTTTCCGCTTTGCGGCGACCTGGAAGGAGTAAGACTGATGAGTACAAAGTATGATGAGGCCTATGCCCAGTCATTGGAGAGACCGGATACATTCTGGGGTGCGGCGGCTGAAGACTGCCACTGGTACAAGAAGTGGGACCGGGTGCTGGATGACAGCAACGTACCCTTTTATCGCTGGTTCACCGGCGGACAGGTCAATACCTGTTACAATGCCCTGGACTATCACATCGAGAACGGCCGGGGAGACCAGGCTGCGCTGATCTATGACAGTCCCGTGACCGATACGGTTAAAACTTACACCTACAATGAATTGCGTGACACGGTCGCCCGGTTCGCGGGAGTTCTGGCCGCCCAGGGTGTCGGCAAGGGCGACCGGGTTATTATTTATATGCCCATGATTGCCGAAGCCGCCGTCGCCATGCTGGCCTGCGCTCGCATCGGGGCGGTGCATTCGGTGGTGTTCGGCGGGTTTGCCGCCAATGAACTGGCCACCCGGATCAATGACGCCAAACCCAAAGTCATTGTGTCCGCCTCCTGCGGGATTGAAGTCAGCAAGATCATTCCCTACAAGACGCTTCTGGACGGGGCCATCGAGGCGGCGGAATTCAAACCGGAAAAATGCATCGTCTTGCAGCGCGAGATGGAAAAAGCGACCATGATCGCGGGCCGCGATATCGACTGGATGGAAGCCCAGGCGACAGCCGCTCCGGTCGACTGTGTGCCGGTGGCGGCCACTGATCCGCTGTATATCCTCTATACCTCCGGCACAACCGGGCAGCCCAAGGGCGTTGTCAGGGACAACGGGGGGCACATGGTCGCCCTCAAGTGGTCCATGAAAGCTGTATACAACATCGATGCCGGCGACGTATTCTGGGCGGCCTCCGATGTGGGCTGGGTGGTCGGCCATTCGTATATTGTCTATGCACCGCTGCTCAAGGGGGCCACCACCATCCTGTTTGAAGGTAAACCGGTGGGTACCCCGGATGCCGGTGTTTTCTGGCGGGTAATTTCCCAGCACAACGTCAAAGCCCTGTTTACCGCGCCGACAGCGTTTCGCGCCATCAAGCGGGAGGACCCCCAGGCATTGCTGATGAAGGACTATGACCTCTCCTGCTTTCAGGCCCTGTTTTTGGCCGGAGAGCGTTCCGACCCCGATACGCTCCAATGGGCCGAGAGCAACCTGAATGTGCCGGTGATCGACCACTGGTGGCAGACAGAAACCGGGTGGGCAATTGCCGCCAACTGCATGGGGCTGCATGCCTTTCCGGTAAAGCACGGTTCGCCCACCAAAGCGGTGCCGGGCTGGGATCTGCAGGTTGTGGATGAAAGCTGCACCCCGGTGGAAGCCGGTCAAATCGGCGCCCTGGTTGTCAAGCTGCCGTTGCCGCCGGGCACATTGCCGACCCTGTGGCAGAATGACAAGCGGTTTCTGGACTCCTACCTGGAAGAGTTCCCGGGCTACTACAAGACGGCGGATGCCGGGTTTATCGATGATGAGGGCTATGCCTACATCATGGCGCGTACCGATGACATCATCAACGTGGCCGGCCACCGTTTGTCCACTGGCGCCATGGAAGAGGTGCTGGCGGATCATCCCGATGTTGCCGAGTGCGCCGTACTCGGGGTCGACGACAAACTCAAAGGTCAACTTCCCATCGGCTTTCTGGTGCTGAATGCCGGGGTTGAGCGTCCTCATGATGAGATAATTGCCGAGGTCATCAAGATGGTCCGGGAAAGAATCGGGCCTGTGGCGGCTTTTAAGACGGCCACGGTGGTCGCCCGGCTGCCCAAGACCCGTTCGAGGAAGATCCTGCGGGGCACCATCCAAAAGATTGCCGATAACAAAGAGTGGAAGATGCCGGCAACGATCGATGACCCGGTCATTCTGGATGAAATTACCGACGCCCTCCAGACAATCGGCCTGGGCCAGGCCCGGCAATAGATAGAACCAGGGGCAGAACGGTTGCGGTAATTATTGCGGACCGGGAAACCACCTGATCGACGCGAGCAGGCTGCCGGGCGAGTTTGCCTGGAACCGCCGGCAGCCAGTTCGCTTACTTTCGCACCGCAGGATACCCACCAGGCTGTCTTCAACACCGCCGATACGCGCGCGTTGTTGAAGTCAAGGTCACTGCGGGTTGGACCCGGTGGCATCCGTCTGCATTTCGACTTTGGCACCGGCGGCCTGGGCCCCGGGCTCCAGAACCAGCAACCGGACCCGACCGGCGGCCACCAAACGGTCTGCGTCATCATGTATGCTGGCCTCCCAGACATGCGAACGCTTGCCCAGTACCAGCGGACGGGCTGTACAGCGGAGACGGCCGCCGCGGACGGCTTTTAAAAACGAAGTATTGTTTTCCAGGCCCACCGTGGATTTGTTTTCTTCCCAGACCGTCAACGCTGCGCCCGTGGAACAAAGGGTTTCAATCATCCCGGCATACACCCCGCCGTGCACCAGACCATAGGGCTGGAGGTGCCGGTCCGTAATGCTGATTTCCGCCACATATTCATCCGGCTCTGCTTTGATAAAGCGCAGGCCCACCGCTTCGTTGAATCCCCCCATGTTGGCGTTGAGCAGGTCGAGTACATTTTCGGGAAAGGTTGGCATTGATCGCGACTCCTTGATTGCATGAAATATCGGTGCGGATATGGCCAGATGCGTCAACGTACGCTTTTTTTTTTCAAAATAATCAAATTCGATGCGATGGTTTTGGGGGCAAATTCAGCCGCGCGCACTGGCGCGACCGGTTGCGGCAACATTTGGGGAAATCGCCACATCTAAGATTGCCCTTTTAAGTTATGGCGGGCGTGTTTTTGGGGAGGGTTGGCCATTGAGCCGGTACCCCACGACTCAGGACGTGCCGGCTGAGAAAAGATACTGGTTTTTTCGCCGCGAATAAGCTATCTTTAGGTTACCAGCATTGGCTCTGAGCACAATCGGTCCTGCCCCTGCTTTTGATCGACGCCATTTTTCCTTTTATCACTGGATGCCCTTTTCCAGTTTATCAAATCCGGCCGATTCTGAGATTATCTGTATCCGACCTGACGTTTGACCGTATGCTCCCCAGCACTGTTGAAACGTTGCCGCGCTTTTTTTAACCGCACCACGCCCAACGAGGGAAAAAGGAGGACGGCATGTATTACTCAATCCTGGTACCGCTGGATCAGTCCAAACGAGCCGAGGCAATTCTACCGCATGTGGAAAACCTAGCCACCTTGTATTCTTCCCGGGTGATTTTCCTGGTAGTGGTCGAACCGCTGCGCACGGTTGTGGCCTCCGGCGGTCAATACACCTCCATTCACAGAGAAGGGCTGGCCGCCCAGGAAAAGGAAATCGAAAACTATCTGGCCGGTCTGCAAGGGGAATTCCGTGAAAAAGGGATCGAGGGCATTATCCGTTTGGCACATGGACCGGTTGTGGAAGAGATTATCCGCACCGCCAACACCGAGAATGTTGATTTGATCGCCATTGCCAGCCATGGACGGGGTGGACTGTCGCGCGTTTTCTACGGCAGTGTGGCGGCTGGAGTATTGCAACGCATTGATCGGCCCCTTCTGATCATAAGGGCCCTTGACGAGCACTGAAGACTATCTCGAAAAGGTCAGCTTGCCCGGCATAGCCGCATGGCGAAGATGGATTGACCCAATTTCTAGCCTCCCCTTAAGCTGTGGCTGATAGACTGTGCGGGATGCTCAATTTCGGCACCCCGTTCCGTTTTTCCAAGCCATAAGGCAAAACCTTTAACGCCAACTCGTAATACGGGCGTATTCCCAAGGTTGCGACGCACAATTGGGGAATAAGAGCGTGGGAAATTCCGAAACGCGTGGGAACCGCGCAGCCGCCGCACATTGAACCAGAATCCTATTTTTGAGATCGCCTCTCAGTATCGGGCTATGCGCGGCCGATGCAATGACAGGGATGGTTGTTTCCCGGGTTACGGGCATTCTTTTTTTCCGGGTGCGGCCGGTCCTTGGGGCCACAGGGTATCCGCTATAAAAAAATATGGCGCCAATACCAGCATGAACCAGAAGAAAGAGATGAAGGTGTTGATGGTGTCGCAGACAGGATTGTCAATAGCAGGCCCGAAATAATTGTCGTGAAACGTCAGGCACGGATAAGCCCCAGCCTTACGCGGCGTATCCAGCAACACATCAAAGAAATAAAACATCTGCCAGGAATTCTGCCGGATGTAGCGGCCGAGCAAAAACCAGGTCCTCAGGGTTCCAGCCAGCCCCAGATCAAATACGAACATCCTGATAGCTGCGTCAAAGTAAGGCTTTAGCAGCAAATGCCCGGCTTCGCTCTGGCTGGTGTAGATGCCCCGGGATCGGTTGAAGAACTCCATCCGGCCGATACTGTATAGTGCCATGAGCATGCTCATCAAAATATACAGCCGGTGACAGCCGGCAGCTTCAAAGCGGCGTCCGGAGGTATACAACTTGCCGGGCAGCGTCATCCAGGTACCGCGCCGGCGGATTTTTTCAGCCAGTTTCTGATCTTCCAAAAAGTGCTGGCTCTCATCGAAGCCACCCAACGCTTCGAAGAAAGAGCGCTTCAATAAGAACCCCTGATCGCCATTGGTGGTGTTTATCCGGTTAAAATGGGTTTTACCCTCCATGTAGCGAAAGGTCATGTCATGGGCCGATTCGCGGCGTAGGAACGCAAGGGGAAAATGACCAGCGGTCCTGTCATTGCCGCCAACCGCGAGTGCTCGCTGCCAGGTCGCGAGGGCTTTAGCCAATAGCTGCGGGTCTCTCAAGCGCGAGTCGGCATGCAAGAACAAAAGATTGGGGCCAGTCGATTTTTGGAACCCTGCGTTTAGTTGCCGGGCCCGGCCCCGGGGAGCGGCCCCGATGATAGGTTTAAATTCACGGCAGGCCGCCAGGGTGTCGTCCGTAGAGCCGCCATCGGCGACGATAATTTCCAGGCTTACCCGCACCTGGGTTTGCAGATCGGCCAGCAGGCGCGGGAGGTGGTCCTCTTCATTCAGGGCGGGGATGATGATGGAAAGGTCGTGATCCATGCCGTATCAGTTTTCCAGCTTATGGGCCGCCGCCAGCCAGTCGATCAGCAGACCGCTTTCCAGTCCATTTTTCAGTTTTTCGCAAACCAGTCGGTCCGTAGGGAATGCCATTCGTCCCGGGAGCTTGTTCAAAGCAAAGAAACCTGCCGCGGCAGCATCCGAACCAGGCCGCAGATCGCCGGACGGGCGGTCACCCCAAAACCAGACGCCGACACTCTGGTGGTACCGATCATGGAAGTTCGAGTGAACCGCCAGAACCGGTCCGATGGCGAGCTGCAGCCCGGTTTCCTCGTACATCTCCCGCCGGGCGGCTGTGCGCAAGTCCTCGTTCCAGTCCACATTGCCGCATGGGATGCACCACTGGCCGGTGTAGGAACCCCGGCGTTTTACCAGTAAAAGGCGATCGTCCTGCAACAGAACCACGGCAACCCCGACCCGGGGGTTGTGATATTGCCACCGGCCGCAAGTCGGACAGTTTTGATGAACCCCGGTAGCGGCGGACCTGTCCGGGTAAGGATACCCGCACATTGGGCAGTACCTGTATTGCATAGTTGTCACCAGAAAATAGGGTTAACGCGACGAATAATGTAACTTCCATCAGGATATCAGAATCCATAGCGGGGGACAATGCTTGCGGCGGTAATGGCTATGACGGCCGACGGCCAAGTTGCGCCCCGGGAAAAAGGGATTAAGTTAAAGTATGGGGCCAAGAAAGTCTGCAGCGTAAATAGAAAACAGTCTCAGAGGTAATGATGGCCGATCAGTCCACCAAGCAACGGCTTTATACAGAGCGTGAAAAGGCCCGCCATACGACCCATTGGGATTTGGATTACCTCCCCATTGAGGAGGTTGAAAACTACTATTTCCAAAACCCGACAAATAAGCCGGACCCCAAGGCAGCGCTCCCCAAAAAAACGATGGACCAGCGTCGCTTGGGACTGGTCCTGATTGGTATCGGCACCGGCCTGTTTGCCGCGGCCTTGGTACTTGGTCGCTTCTTGGGGGGATAAGCCGAAAGCCGGGTGCCTGCAGTTGCCAGGCATGCGGCAAAAAAAAGGGTGGCTTCAATATCGAGAAGCCACCCTGGATGATATTATGGAGGTAAGAGAAGTTTTATGGCATTTTTGTTCCTCTCACTGCTCATATCTTAAGGCTTTATCGGTGTGTGTCAAGCCTTGGGGCGGCCCCGGGCTGATCCCGGGGGCAACCGACACGATCGACGCCGGTTTGTACCCAGCCTAACTGTCATCAACCGCCCTTTATAGGACGGATATGACCCGCGGTTTTCAAGTGTACCTCATTCCCACGTAAGGTAACCCCCCTCTGGGTTATCAACTCGATTTTTAACGGTTGCTTCCCGATACATATGGCCTGCTATCGGTGTTTTGCTGATGCCGGTGGCCCATAAAAAGGCAAAGGCCGCTGTTGTCGGTCAGCGGCCTTCACTTTTATCCCCCGATGGTTCGGCAAATCCAATTTTGCCGGCCGATAGGGATTAACGCCCGACGCGGGCCTACTGTAGGTCAGGACTCATCCAGCACAATCCGGACCGTATTCGCTAGGTTTTCCATGGAAATCGGTTTTTCCAGGGAATCCCGGATCCCGTTGGACCGGAATTTCACCTGGTCGAGTTCACCACTGAAAGCGGAGTAGATAATAACTTTGGCATCACTGCGTATTTCGGTTACCAATTCAGCCAGACGGTCACCGGTAATTCCCGGCATGGCCCAATCGGTTATGATCAGATCGATACTGTTCGGGTCCTGGCGATAGATGTCGAGGGCTTCTTCAGAGGTGTCTACCGAGGTGCAATCATAACCGAGAGACCGGAGCATTTTGCTCAGGGTGAAAGCAACGGTGCGTTCATCGTCAATTATCAGGATGCGCTCGCTGCCTTTGGGTAGTTGTTCGAAAGTCAACGGCTCAGATTCTACCTCGGCCAGAATCTTCGGCAGGAGTATATCTGCCCGGGTGCCTTCGCCGGGGGTACTGGTAATGTTGATAGCACCACCATGGTCTTTGATAATGCTGCGGGCGGTGGGCAAACCCATGCCAGTGCCCACACCGCCGGATTTGGTGGTAAAATAGGGGTCGAAGATCTTGTTGAGGGTTTCTGCATCCATACCGCAGCCATCATCGGCAATGGTGAACCTGATATACCAGCCCGGCTTCAATCCGGGATGGACCAGAACCTGATTCGTGCTCAATTCAACCAGGCTGGACTCAATGTTCAAGACCCCCGGGGCATCACCAATGGCATCCCGGGCATTTTTTAGCAGATTGGTAAGGGCCTGATGCATCAGCTTTGGGTCCGCGAGAATCAAACCATCCTGAAAAGAAAAATTACCGCGAATCGAAATCGTTTCCGGCAGGAAAATCCGGAAAAGCTTGATTGCTTGCTTGAGCACCTTCTGGCCTTTGACCGGAATCTTTTCCTGCTGGCCTTGGCTCGTGAATGTCAGAATCTGGTCAACCAGGTCCATGGCGCTGTTGCTAGCCTTCAGGATTTCACTGATATCGTCCCGAACCGGTTTGTCATGGACATCCAGCATGGCGATTTCAGCGAATCCGGATATGGCGCTAATAATATTTTTCAGATCATGTGCGATTCCAGCGGACAATCTTTCCAGGGCCTGGTTTTTCTCCGCTTCGACCAATTGAACTTGCAGGCGACAGTGTTCCGCGGATTTAATCTCCAGGGATTCATGCAACTGGGCATTTTCGATTGCCAAGGCAGCATGGTCCGCAAAAGAAGAACACAGCGTGACATCTTCTTTGGAATAGGCCCGCCCCTCTTGTTTGTTCAAGGCTTCCAGAACACCGATCACCTTGCCTTTTGATCTCAAGGGGACCGCCAAGATCGAACGAGTCGTAAAACCGGACATTTTATCGATTTCCGGATGAAACCGGGGATCTTCACTTACATCAGGTATGATAATCGGTTTGTCATTTTGGGCGACCCATCCGGCGATGCCGACACCCTTTTTGATGCGCACATCCGCCAATTTTTCGGCCGCCGGACCAGTTGGGATGGCAAACTTAAGGTCACCGCTCATTTGGTCAATGAGAAAAAGGGTGCTGGCCTCGGAATGCGCAATATTGGCCGCGCTCTCTAGAATGGCGGTCAGCACGGTCTGTAGATCAAGGGACGCATGCAGGGCGAGGACCTCTTTTTCCACCAGATGGAAACGCGTACGGTGTTTTTCAGTGCCTGTTTTCCGGTTCTCTTCCGTCTTTTTTTTAGCAATCATAAGGCGCCTCAGTCTTGTTTCTGTTAAACAATCAGTCAATACCTGCTAATCAGTTATGAGTGAGTTAAGCAGGTTGTTTCTCCCTTGTGTATACTTCTCGCAAGAAATATACCAATATTTGCATAAATAAAAAATACGAGTAATTACAGACACATTGAAATCGATCGGAATTTAGGATGAGTTAGAATCATCAAAGATTGATGGTTGTGATTTGTGGAACTTAGGAGTACTACACAAAGTGTGGATTGTAGATTTGGGACGGATATGGTCTTGCCGCGGTTTTGAGATCTGCCTTATGGGGGGCGCCGCCATGCTTGCAGAGGTCAAGGGCGTGGCAGATGTGGCCTAATTTGCAAATTCGGTTCTCTAAAAAGCTCCAGCAGGCATAAAGTACTCGGATATGGGGTCCATATCCCAGGTAACGTCTTTCCAAGTGATCTTTGAAGTTTTTACAGCCTGCTGGACGATACGCAT
>Ga0136654_1000386_pt1 | contig 13700 bp, 10 predicted proteins | sample InaspJWI70metaG_FD_94865 | JGI IMG/M metagenome (GOLD analysis project Ga0136654, IMG submission 94865) | Marine gutless worms symbiont microbial communities from Oahu, Hawaii - Inanidrilus sp. 1 OAHU.JWI-70 metaG (version 2) | ecosystem: Host-associated > Annelida > Digestive system >... | reverse complement strand
TATCCCAGCACGAAGTTAAAAAAGATTCCTTACCCTACCAGTATATGCAGGAAGTTCTGCACGCCGGAAAGCGCGCCAAAGACCTGGTCAAGCAAATTCTCACCTTCAGCCGCCAAACCGACCAGGAATACACACCGATTCTGGTAAAGATGATTGTCAAAGAAGTCGTCAAGCTTCTCCGGGCATCATTGCCCGTAACCATCGATATCAATCAAAATGTCCAGAGTGATGTCCTGGTAATGGGAGATCCGACCCAGATTCACCAGGTAATCATGAACCTGTGCACCAATGCCGGCTATGCCATGCGGGATCAAGGCGGCCGATTGACCGTCAGCCTGGCGCAGGTGGAATTCGACGAAGCTTTTATTGGCAACCATCCGAATTTTAATTCCGGGCCATATCTAAAGTTGACCGTCAGCGACACCGGACCGGGTATTGCAGAGAGTGATCTCGATCGAATCTTCGAACCTTTTTTTACCACCAAGGAAAAGGGTGAAGGCACCGGCATGGGCCTGGCAATGGTCCATGGTATTGTTACCGGTCATGGTGGTGATATTTTCGCGCGCAGTGAGCCGGGACAGGGGACGACCTTTACGGTTTATCTCCCGGCCGTGGAGACAAGAATTGAGTCCGACACCAGGGTTGAATTACCGCTTCCTTCCGGAACCGAATCCATTTTATTTATCGATGACGAGCTTTCTCTGGCAAATGCCGGAAAACACATGCTCGAATCTCTGGGCTATGATGTTGTCATGCGAACCAGCAGCCTGGAGGCCCTCGAGTTGATTATATCCCGACCCGACAGGTTTGACCTGGTAATTACCGATCTGACCATACCAGGCCTGACCGGCGACGATCTGGCCCAAAAACTCATGGAAATCAGATCCAATCTTCCAGTCATTTTGTGTACCGGATTCAGTGCCAGGATGAATGAAGAGAAAGCGCTAGCCCTTGGTATCCGGGCGTTTGTAACCAAACCGGTGCTCAAAAGGCAGATCGCGGAAACCATTCGAAAAGTTTTAGATCAGGATAAAAGCTAGGGTTGCACGCCCTAGATTATTAAAACTTGGAGTTTTCATGTTATGGCTCATTTTGATTTTGGAGAGATCCATTGAAATTAATTCATCGGCGCCTGCAAGCTGTTTTAGGAAAATTAAATACCGATTGCTAACTTGACAATATTGGTCTCTCCTCTTAAGTTCAAAATGGTATAGAGGTAGAATATAGCTCATTCCACCCTCAAATTTGTCCATCCGATTCTCACAAAAATTCTGCTTAATTACTTTGAAACAATTATTCCCGTTTAAGCGATAGTATCTCTGATTTAATCCGATCTAAGCTTTGTCGGAACAGAAAATGAAATGCTCCAGTTGCCAAATTGAACATCCCGTGGATGCTCTGTTTTGTATGAAATGCGGTACGAAGCTGGAAAGAAATTGTCCCCATTGCGCCACTCATTTACCAAAAGAAGCCCTCTTCTGCATGAAATGTGGGAAAAATCTGATTGCCGAAGACACTCCTGCCGAAAAATCTCAAGAGAAGACAGCGGCCGAAGCTGAGCGCCGACAATTGACGGTGATGTTTTGCGACCTGGTAGGTTCCACTCCGCTGTCGGCGCAGTTAGACCCCGAAGATTTGCGCGAAGTGGTTCGCGTGTACCAGGAAACCTGTGGCAAGGTCATCCGCCGCTTCGAGGGGCACATCGCGCAGTATCTGGGTGACGGCTTGCTTGTATACTTCGGCTATCCACAGGCTCATGAAGACGACGCCCAGCGTGCAGTCCGCGCGGGCCTTGGTATGGTCGAGGCCATCATCCGGCTAAAATCCCTCCTTCAGGAGAAATGGGGGATTGAGCTTGCTGTGCGCGTGGGAATTCATACCGGCCTTGTTGTCGCTGGCGAAGTGGGTAGTGGCACCACGCTCGAACATTTGGCCATGGGTGAGACTCCCAACATCGCCAACCGTTTACTAGAGGAGGCCGATCCCAATAGCGTAGTTGTTAGTGCCTATACCTATCGTCTGATCGAGGGTTTTTTCGCGTATCACAAACTGGGCAACCTTGTCCTCAAGGGATTATCCCAACCAATGGGTGTGTATCAAGTGCGCCATGAAAGTTCGGCCAGAAGCCGCCTGGATGCCATGGCACAAGCGGAATTGACACCCTTGGTGGGCCGCGAACAGGAATTAGGCCTGCTCTTTGAGCGCTGGGAACAGGTTAATGAGGGCATGGGACAGGTAGTACTGCTCGGCGGCGAAGCCGGGATCGGCAAATCGCGCTTGGTGCTGGCACTAAAAGAACATGTGGCTCAAGATCCACAGGCATGGCTGACACCATGGCAGTGTTCGACCTACCACCAGAACAGCGCCCTCTATCCGCTGATCGACTTGTTAGAGAGGGTGGTTCTGCAGTTCGAGCGAGGTGATGACCCGACCGAGAAACTAAGCCGTCTTGAAGGATTCCTGGTTCAGTACGGCTTTCATTTGCCCGATGTAGTGCCACTGTTTGCCAATCTCTTATCATTGCCTATAGACGAGAAATACGCCCCTTCCAGCCTGTCACCCGAACAGCAAAAACTGCAGATATTTCAAACTTTCTTGGGAGTGTTATTGGAGATTGCAGCTCGGCAGCCACTACTGCTGGTAATGGAAGACCTGCACTGGGCTGATCCCACCACCCTGGAGTTTCTCGATCTCTTGGTGGATCAGATCCCGACGACCCGCATCTTAGCCCTATTCACTTTTCGCCCGGAGTTCAGACCGCCGTGGAGTGGTCGCGCTCACCTGACCACAATTACGCTGCACCGTCTGACCCAGAACCAGGTAGCTGATATGATCCAGCACCTTGCAGCAGGAAAGACGTTGCCAAGAGAGGTGTTCGAGCAGATATTGAGCAAGACCGACGGAGTGCCGCTGTTTGTTGAGGAACTGACCAAGATGGTACGAGAAACAGGGCTGCTTAGAGAGGAAGAGCAACACTACGAACTGGTCGGATCGCTTCCCCCACTGGCGATTCCGGCCACACTGCAGGATTCGTTGATGGCGCGGCTGGACCGGTTAGCCTCGGTCAAGGAGGTGGTCCAGCTGGGGGCTACCTTGGGACGGGAACTGACATACGAAATGCTGCAGGCGATGTCAGCCCTTGACGAGAAGACGCTGCTGCGGGGACTGAGGCAGCTGGTGGAAGCGGAGTTACTCTATCAGCGGGGCATACACCCCAAGACAACCTATATCTTCAAGCACGCGCTCATCCAGGAGACAGCCTACCAATCACTGCTGAAAAGCACCCGCCAGCAGTACCACCAGCGGATCGCCGAAGTGCTGGTTAATGAATTCCCGGAGACGGTTAACTCCCAGCCCGAGTTGATCGCCCATCATTACACTGAAGCGGGACTTTACGCGCAGGCAGTCAAGGCCTGGCGTTTTGCCGGGCAGCATGCCAGTGAGCATTCGGCCTACTTGGAGGCGGCAGTTTGCTTCGAAAAGGCGCTCGGAGCCCTCACACATCTCCCCGAGAGTCGCGAAACCCTCGACAAAGGTATCGATCTCCGGATAGATCTCCGGAATGTGCTACATCCCCTTGGAGAACACCAGCGGCTCTTCGACTACATGTGCGAGGCCGAACCGCTCGCCGAGCGGCTTGACGACCAACGCCGGTTAGGGTGGATTGCCTGCTACAAGGCGACCTATTTTTCAATGACGGGCGATCCTGACCGCGCTGTCGAATCTGGCCAACGCGCCCTTGCTATTGCCGAGGCCATTGGGCAACTCCCCCTCCAGGTCGCGGCAAATTTCCGCTTAGGGCTGGCTTACCTTACCAATGACTACTGTCGAGCCAGTGCATTTTTCAGGAGCAACGTCGAGTCCCTCCAAGGCGAACTGATCCGTGAGTATTTCGGCGAATCGGGTCCGGCCTCGGTGCTCTCTCGGTTTTGGTTGGTCCCGTCGCTCGCTGAGCTGGGAGAGTTCGCCGAGGGAATGGCCCGGGGCGAAGAAGCCATACAGATTTCTGAGACGATGGATCACCCTTGGAGTCTCCTCGGGTCGTATCACTGTCTCGGTTACCTTTATCTACGCAAAGGGGATCTGGACAAGGCGATTCCCATACTCGAACGTGGGCTTGTACTCTCTCAGGACTACCCATTATTCTGGCTGCCTTGGCTTACCTCATCCTTGGGTTATGCGTATGCCCTGTCCGGGCGTGTCGCCGAGGCCCTGCCGCTTATAGAGCAAGGTATCGAGGAGGCCACCTTGAAGAAACAGTGGCGGTATTATGCCCTCCAAGTTGTCTACTTAAGTGAAACGTATCGGCTGTCCAACCGAATGCACGATGCGATCCAACTAGCCAGACAAGCCCTCGATGCTGCTCGCAAATACAAGGCGCGAGGGCAGGAGCCATGGGCGCTTAAGCTTCTGGGCGAGATTGCCGCGCTCAAAGATACGGCTGACATGAACCAAACCGAAGTTCTTTACCAAGAGGCCCTCTCCCTGGCCGACGAACTAAGCATGCGTCCCCTCCAGGCCCATCTTCATCGTGACCTCGGCACGCTATTTAGTAAAATGGGAAAATTGGAGCAGGCTCGCACCGAACTGTCCACTGCTATCAAAATGTATAGCACCATGGAGATGAAATTCTGGCTGCCTCAGGTAGAGGCTGAGATAGATCAGGTAGAGAAGCAATGATGGTGTTTTCGAAATTAATGATTCGCTTACACTTTATAGACTCCATAATTTTTGCTAAGCTTAAAGTTTCTTTTCATGATAACACGCTGAAGTTCAATTATGTCCTACCGCCAAGGATTTACTTTACCCCACCCTGGAATTTCTTGCCAGGTGAACCAAATATTAGTTGAACGAATAGATGTGATATTCACCTTTTTAAAATCAAGTTCCTTTTTACGGATATCTAATAAGTGATTTATCCATAGTCCATCTCCAACTATCGCAAGTTCAGTAAATTAGTTGTTAGCTGCTATGACCCCAAACCTATCAACTACCAGACTTTATTAAGATAGGCGGATAATATAATAAACGCAATAAATATTGCAGTTAAATATATTTTATGGTATATTCACCTCAAGGAGGTGAAATATGCCAAAGCTATTGAAAATCAAAAATGTTGACCAGGTCAAAAACGAGATCAATAACTTTTTCTCTGTAAACGAAGATGCACGTTATGTGCGCCGATTAGATATTATTGCATTGATATGCAATGAGCATCCGATAAATTATGTTGCTAATCTATTCGGCATTAACCCGACAACCGTTCAGCGTTGGATCCATCGACTCAATGAGTCAGGATTTGAGGGCTTAAAGGACAAGCCCGGTAGAGGTCGCCGCCCCCAACTGAGTGAATCTGACCGGCAGCAATTAATAACCGATATAAAAAGTTCGCCGGAAAAATTTGGTTATCAACAATCGCGCTGGGACGGCAAGCTTTTATCACACCACCTGAAGGTGAACTTTGGTATTCAAATTAAAGTGAGACAATGTCAAAATCTATTTAAACAACTTGGCTTTTCCTTGCAGCGACCTCGTAAGATGCCAGCAGGCGCAGACGCCGAAAAAAGAGAAGCCTTTAAAAAAAATTCTAAACGAAGTTATTCCTGATAATAAAATAGAGCTTCTCTTTTATGACGAAGCCTTCTTTTGCAGAGAAAGCACAGTTACAAGAGGCTGGTATCCACGTGGTGGTAAAGCTCAAATCCAATGCCCGATAACCTTTGTGTAGAGAAAAGGGGTCAAAGCTTGAATAGTGAATAATACTTATAAGCCCTAAATTTTAATTCACAATTCAAGCTTTGACCCCAAGCTTTTCAAAATTTCTGATAAAGTGCTGCAACAGACAGAAGTGCTTGTTTTTGTAGTTTTTCTAGATGGTTAAGCGTATTATAATTGACAAGGATGGATTTCGATATAATTTGAATTATGGCTGTGGAGCGGATTTAAGGCAATAACAGCTGCTAACAAGAATCGGTTTAATACATATGTTATACGGCCCAACAGCGGTCGCGATAGGGTTGCTTTCATATACCGAGCCTTAAATTGGAGAACGACCATGAACACTGACATAACTGCCCAAGGGTGGTTCGCCCTCGGGGAGAGAGTCCCATATGATCGCCGCGCTAAAAGGATCTTGCACCTGGGCGATACGACGGATTCATCGGACGTCGTCCATGTCTTTCAACGAGTAGTAAGAGACGGTACGCCAAGTGAGGAAACAGTTTGGACGACGTTCCTGCCCGGATTTCCTGACGGCTCGTTTGGTTGGGCGAGAGTTGACCGATATTTGACTAGCGACGGGCTCGTCCCGAAGATCTTCGTCGAATATATTGGGCAGGGCGATTCTGACAAACCGGCTGGCCACCCCTACGGTACTAGGGAGCGTGCTGATCTGGTGGAATCCCTGTGGCAAGCACAAGGGATAAGATCCACCTTCGTAGTTACGTTCGATTACTCCTCCCTAGTCGCGCTTGAGCTTCTCAGCCGCCAACAGGAGCGACTCGACAGTGACTCCAAGCCCGTCGCCAGGATCGAAAGAGTTTTGATTGTCAACGGCGGCTTGTTCGCCGACGCTCACTCTCACCCTCGGCTTACAACCCCGTTGCTCAAAACACCCATGGGGAAAATGGGCACTTGGGTAGCCCAGCGCTCAAGGTTTGCCTTCAATCAGATGGTCAAGGTGTTGTGGTCGAAGGAGTACAACGTGACTTCCGAAGAACTTGGAGAATTGTACGAAGCCATCAGTCGGCGCAATGGCGTGGCCTTCATGAGCAACGGCGCGGGGTTTGTTGATGAGCACAAGGCCAATGCGGATCGGTGGGATCTGCGCCGCGTTTTTCTCGCTTCGCGCGAATCTGTTTCGTTCCACATCGTGGGCAGCGAAGGAGACCCGTTCGAGCCAATCCAGATTGTGAAGGCCAGGGAACGATTGGGTGAGTACGGGCTTGATATCCGAGTTCTGCCTGGTGGGCATCTGACTACGTCAGAGCACCCGGATCTACTTGCGCAAATAATCCAGGAGTTGGAGCCGAAACAATGACGGCTAAAGCAATCCAGTGGGCTCTACATCTCGTCGATCTTGCCATGGGCGGTATAACACAGCGCTCAAGTTGACGCTGGTTCCGCTACGCTGAACCAGCGTATCTTAGCTCGGGTTAGGCAGCGCGAAGAATGGACTATTCTGTGTTCCTCAAGTTATTGGACGTTCTCATCTGGCCGGCGACGGCCGTATTCCTGTCGATCGTCTTCCGTCGCCCGCTATCGAACCTCGTCTCACGATCTGAGAAAGTAAAGGTTTCCATTTTCGGCGTCTCGTTCGAGTCGACGATTTCCGAACTAGAACGAACCATTTCTGCAAGCCTCGGGGGCAAGTTCACGCAAGAGCATTGGGATCTCATTTCGAGCGCCGAGGAACATGGTGCCATCAAATACGAACCACCCGGCGTGCCCAAGGACCGGCGTGACCTGGTGCGAGAAACGATGAACGCCGGCCTCGTTATGACGTTGCCGCGCCGCGCGCATCTTGGGGATGCACTCGGCATAGCAGCCACTCCCCTCGGCCGGCTCCTTCTTCAGGCTCGTCGCAAGGCTGATGAGAATTGTGCCAAGTAGGTTCAAGTTTAAAGTGCAACATTCGCCAACAAGACGCTTCACCTGTGACCGGCGCCGTTGATATCTGCTATGACCCCATACCTATCAACTACCAGACTTTATTAAGATAGGCAGATAATATATGAAATTACGATATAATTTCTGAAAGTTGTGCATGTGGCAAGCAACTTGGAAAATCAATTTAAAGAGGCGGACCACAATATATAGTATCCGCCTTTTTTCGTTTGGGTGGTTGTTACAATGCGAATATCGCACTGGAAAAATTGTGTCGTCTCAATAAAGTTGGCAAGGATATTGGACTCTATAATATGAATTGATTTGTTGAGATTGTGGTGGGCAAATCAAATATACATTTTTTACATATTATAGGGCACGAAACCCAATTTTTTTTGATGAGCACATTTCATTGTATTGGAATAAATAACGCACAAAGGATTTGATTAAGGGCCTAATCACAAAATCTTTAGTCAGATCTAATCAATTCAAAAGGAGAATCTCTGCTAAAAAAGAAAACTAATTTGACTCAAGATAAATACTTTGAGATCTATATAAAACCAGCGTCGTTTTGCTCCGATATCTGGCTGTTTTGCTCAAGGACAGCAGACCGGCTTCCTCCGGAATCGGTGACCGAAATCGCTGGAATAGGTAGCTGTGAAAGACAGGTATAAGACGAAAGCACACGTCATAAGGGGAAGGTCGTTCTATAAATATGTTCGCAATCTGTTGATATCCAAGGCAAAACGATGAAAAAAGATAGTTTCCTTATTTTCAACATAACAATCGTCCTTTTCCTGTTGTTTTTCATGGGACTCAACCTGAACGGGTGCAGCCCAGATAAGTCTGAACAATATGCGGGCCCCGCAAAGAACTTGAGAATTGGCTTAGGCAAGTATTCAAGTGACTTTTCCGGGCTTCTTTTTCTGGCTGAGATTGAAGGATTTTTCAAAGAACAGGAGCTCGAAATTACCTTCGTGCGCATGGCCTCCGGTGCGGCTGCGATTAGGGCACTCCCGCAGGGTAGTGTAGACATGGGTATCGGTACCGAGTTTCCTTTCGCCAAGGAGATTATGCAGGGCCGCAACTTGAAGGTCATCACAACGGTATGGCGTGGAGATGTTCTTTACATTGTCGGTCGCAGGGATAGAGGAATCCGGGAACCATCCGACTTCAGAGGAAAAAAGATTGCCTTTACGGTGGGCACCCAGCAAGAATTCTTTCTGGTTAGACATCTTCTGTATCACGGCTTGAGCTTGCAAGATATCACTGTTGTTAACACCAAGCCAATGCTTCTGTCCGATCGTGTTCTTTCGGGAAGGGCCGACGGAGCCGTCATTCCTGAACCGGCTCTTGCGGTGGCGCGTGGGGAACTCGGGGGAAATATCGTTTCCTGGTCTGTTCAAGACGATCAGCCGACCTATGGTCTTATTGCCTGTACGAGCGAATTCGTAAAGTCACATCCCGATACCATTAAGAGGTTTTTGGACGCACTCCGGGATGCCGAGCTCTACTATCTGGACAATCCCCAGAAAGCGCGAACCCAGATCCTCGGCTATCCTGTAAGAAAGGACAGCTTTTATAAGGACAATCTCCCATTGCTGTCTTACGGTCTTTTTCTGGAAAAACCCTTTCTTGTCATGCTGGAAGATGAGGCAAGATGGTTTATCGAGAAAGGAGAATCTTACACCAGGGATGTACCGAACTTTCTGGAATTTATCTACTTCGATGGACTTGAGTCCGCAAAACCCGAGGGCATTTCTATCGTCCGATAGGAGATAGAGAAATGATGATAAGAACAAAGCTGAAGATCGTAAACTATCTGTGCGTAACGTTTGCTATAATATCCAGCATCGTCGTCTTCCACTCCTTCAGAAACATGGAGCGTAAGCTCGACCAGAGAAGAGACATCAATAGGGTTGTTCGGGGTGTTTTTGCCCTCACCGTTCTTGCCGATGAATACATGCTCTACCATGAAAGGCGGCCGCTGGTGCAATGGAATCAGACATACAATGCCCTTGACAGTCTGATTGGCATCGGACCTCGTGAGGCGGCCCTCCGTTCTTACCCGGTAAACCTGCAGAACAACTACAGGGATGTAAAGAGCCTGTTCTCCCGGTTAGTTTCCATTCACAAGAACCCGCCGTTTCAAGATAATCCAGAGCTTTCCCGCAGGCTGGAAAGCCGTCTTCAAAGTCAGATCCTCATAAAAAACCAGGAGTTGGTCAACCATACTGACCGGATGGAACGAAGAGCGGAACGGGAGCTGTTGATCGGTCAGAAAAGAATTGGCTGGATCGTTCTTGGGCTCATAGCGGCTGTTTGTGTTTCTGTAATGTGGCTGACCTTATTAGTGAGGAAGGATGTGGTGCGACCCCTCGAGAATCTTATCAAGGGAGCAGAATCCATCGGCAAAGGCAATCTGGATGTCCGAATCGACACAGAAGCACAGGACGAGATAGGGGAACTCGCGCATGCATTTGACCAAATGGCCTCTCGTTTGAAAGAGGCTATGCTATCCCAAGCTTCTCTGCAGCAAGAGGTAAGGCACCTGGATCGTGTGGCGACCATGGGCACTCTTTCAGCCGCCATAACACACGAAATTAACCAACCTCTGGCAGCCATTTTGAGCAATGCCCAGGCTGCGCTCCGGTTCCTTGATAATGAGCGGCCCGATCCCGGCCAGGTACGGGAGGCACTGCACGATATAGTCTCAGATGACAAACGTGCTGGAGAGGTGATTCGGCGGCTGCATAAGATGCTCAAGAAAGAGGAACTTAAGAGTGAGGCGTTGGAAGTCAAGGACGTTATCAAAGAGATTGTCAATATGATCCAGAGCGAGGTCATCATCAATAATGCCTCGATTGTGATGGATCTGGAGGAGAGGATTCCCGCTGTTTATGGCGACCGAATCCAGATCCAGCAGGTTATTCTCAATTTATTTGTAAATGCGTTGGAAGCAATGACAAGTCAACCAGCGGGAACCCGGGAGATCCGTATATCCACCCGGGCTGGAGAAGCCGACAGCATTCTTGTTAGTGTGAGTGATTCAGGTCCAGGGATAGAAGGTGACGACCTTGAGGCGATCTTTGAGACGTTTTACACGACTAAAATGACAGGAACGGGCATCGGACTTCCTATCAGCAGATCCATAATCGAAAAGCACAACGGTCGCATTTGGGCTTCAAATAACCCTGAAGGAGGGGCTACGTTTACCTTTACTTTGCCGATTGCCAAGCACACTGCTTTCTGAAATAAACTACCCAGAGTTCCAAAAAGGGAAATGAACAGACGATGACAGCGGAAAACCCTATTGTCTTTGTTGTAGATGACGACCCATCAATTCGCAAGAGCCTGGAGCGGCTGATCAAGTCTGCCGGGCTTGACGTCGTAACCTTTGCCACTGCCGATGAGTTTTTAGATCGTCACTCCCATAAAGGACCCTCCTGTCTTGTCCTCGATGTAAAAATGCCCGGCCTCAATGGTCTGGAACTACAGGAAAAACTTCTACTTGAAAAATATGCCATGCCGATTATCTTCATAACCGGGCATGGCGATATACCCATGAGTGTGAAAGCGATAAAGAAGGGTGCAATTGATTTCCTGAGTAAACCATTTGACGAAAAAGACCTTCTTGGTGCAGTGCGTGAGGCCCTTGAGAGAGATTCGAAGGCAAGGACTGTAAGGGAAGAACGGGAGCATATTCACCGACACCTGGAATCGCTGACACCAAGAGAATACGAGATCTTAACATATGTGATTACCGGTATGCTGAATAAACAAATTGCCTATACCCTGAAAATTAGTGAAAAAACCGTTAAGGTCCACCGCGCACGTGTCATGGGTAAGATGGGCGTGGATTCAGTGGCCGAACTCGTGCGGCTCACAGAGAAAGTGGACATCAAACCCGCAAGTCTCCTCTAACTCTCTATCAGATCCCCTAACTTTCCTTCACCCTATGTCTCGAACCGACCTCCCCTTATTGGACCAAAGTCTAATGGACTAAGGTCCAATATCTTTTTCTTTTTCGTTCAGCTACATAACATCCAGTCGAGAAGTCATCTTTAGTCTTAGACAGAAAGGAGTCCGGCTGTGGGCGAAGAAACGCGACCGATCATTTACATTGTAGATGATGACGAATCTGTGCGCAGGGCTATGAAACGGCTGTTTTCCTCAATTGGCATAGACGCACAGACGTTTGCATCGGGGCGAGAATTCCTTGACGCCGACTATAGAGACCAGAATGCATGTCTGATTGTCGATGTCAAAATGCCGGGCATGAGCGGCTTGGAGCTTCAAAAAAAGCTTGTGGCCAAAGGCACAAAAATACCGGTGGTTTTCATAACTGCGTTCGATACCGAGGAAATACGAAGTGAGGCCAAAAAGACCGGTGCAGCCGGATATTTTCGAAAGCCTGTTGACGACCAGGCACTGCTTGACTCGATCAAGTGGGCTTTGAGCAATCAGCCCTCTTGAAGGAACATGATCCCACATTCAAATTTGATGTTTTGTTCTCTATAAAAACGATTCGTTGAATAGCCAGGGAGTCCTAAAACATCATTTTTCGCGGTCAAACTTGTCGAAAGGAGACAACTATGAAGCAAATACAGATTAGAACAATTGCGGTTATCCTGGCGTTGTTCATGCTGAACGTTGTGCTTGTGGCGCCGTGTGCAATTGCCGAGGAAAAACCTGAACTAACAGAATATGAATTAGAAGAATTTGAAGAAGAATTTGACGCAAAAGAAGAACAAGACATGGCTGCGGTTGCACAGCAAACCAACAATCCGGTCGGCGACTTGTGGATGCTCGTCATGCAGAACGATTTCACCGTTTATGACGGTGATATTACTGACGGTAAACGAATTTGGAACTCCTTCAAGTTCCAACCTGTGATGCCGCTGCTCTTGACCGAGAAGGTACGACTTATCACCCGACCGGTATTCCAATTCCAAAGTTTTGAGACTCCCACAACTACTTCATCAGGATTGGAATGGGATACAGAGCACGGTCTCGGAGATACAGTATTATTGACTGCATTCGCACCATCGGATTTGGGGGAAACAGTCTGGGGTTTCGGCCCGACGTGGATTTTCCCAACGGCAACCGATGATTCTCTGGGTAGTGAGAAGTGGGCGGTGGGACCCGTAGCTACCGTGTTTTACCTTGGAAAGAAATGGGTGTTAGGCGGAATTCTCCAACACTGGTGGGATTACGCGGGTGATGATGACAGAGCTGATATTAACCTCACTGATTTTCAGTACGTGATCCGCCGTAAGATCAATCCATTTACCCAGATCGGCACCGGCCCCAATATTCGGTATAACTGGGAAACTGAAGAACTCTCTCTGCCTATCGGCATCGGCCTTGATACGACGACGAAGTGGGGGAATACCATATTTCGATTTGGGTTTGATTTCCAGTACTACATTGAGCAGGATGACAAATTCGGCCCCAAGTGGAATTTACGGTTTTTCATCATCCCCGTGATCCAGGCACCTCAATGGGCGAGAAAGCCATTAATTGGTGGATAGCAAAAGTTAACTGGCCAAGAATGTAAACCTTCGAACTTACGATAAGGAGGAAAATCATGAAGATAAACATAGCCAAGCTAATAGCGCTTGCCGTTGCGAGCTTTTTCGCCATTACAAGTTCCATTTTTGCACAAGAGCAACACTTCGATCCGAAAGGCAAACTGCCGTCAAAGTTCACCATCGAGCTGCAAAATGGGGTGCGCAAATCGCTGCCCTTCGAGAACAAACGCGATTTTGAAGAGAACAAGCGCGGCTTCATCGCTGCACCGGCTTACAAGCAGATCATGGCCGAGGCCGGTAACGTCGCCTGGGACATGGGCAGCTACGAGTGGCTTCTACAGGGCAAGGACTTCGACAGCGTCCATCCGTCGCTGCAGCGCCAGGCCATTTTGAATATGGCCTACGGCCTGTACGAGGTCCTGTCCGGCAAGATCTACCAGGTGCGCGGCTTCGACCTGGCCAACATCAGCTTCATTAAGAGCAAAACCGGTTGGATCGTGTTCGATCCCCTGACCGCGAAAGAGACTGCCGCAGCGGCGCTCGAATTCATCACCGAGAAGG
>Ga0136654_1000385_pt1 | contig 13712 bp, 9 predicted proteins | sample InaspJWI70metaG_FD_94865 | JGI IMG/M metagenome (GOLD analysis project Ga0136654, IMG submission 94865) | Marine gutless worms symbiont microbial communities from Oahu, Hawaii - Inanidrilus sp. 1 OAHU.JWI-70 metaG (version 2) | ecosystem: Host-associated > Annelida > Digestive system >... | reverse complement strand
AGCCAGATTGAACAAATCCAGACTCAACAGCGTATTCGGGTAGAAAAACACAAGGACATCATTTTTCGTGTGAAAAACAACCGCTATATTTTCGTTAACAAGGCCATGGAGATGATGTCGGGTTTGCCGCGCGAAAAACTATGCCATAAAGATTTCCGGGCTGATAAAGTGGTGGCGGCCAAAGACCGTCAACGGGTCAGAAATTTTTTTCAAAAAATTTTAGAAAAGCAAATTCCACTGGGCAAGGACCTGGAATATAGGCATCTCAATCGAAAAGGGGAAGATCATATCATCTCATTGACGATCTATCCCGAAACAGACCAGCTCGGACGGGTCATCGGTATTGAGGCCATCGGACGCGACATTACCGAAAAAAAGAGGTTGGAAGCCGAACTTAAAAAGGCCAAGGACCTGGCGCTGCTGGGAGAATTTTCGAGCGCAATTGCCCATCAAATGCGAAATCCTTTGGGTAATATTCTGATAGGCACCAAACGGTTGCAACATACGCTCGGGTTAAACGACCGGATGCCGGAAACAGACAGTCGTCCGGCAAAACAGATCGGTGCCATCGAGGCTGACAGAGAAATCCTGGATCACATTATCAAAAACCTATCCGATGGCGTCAACAATCTCAACCAGGTAGTGACCGAATTGCTGGAATATACAAAAACGCTAAAGCCGCATATATTTAGCCAGAGGCTGGAGACCATTTTGCAGGAAACCGTGCAAAACTTTGGCGGCATGATTAACCAACATGGTATCGAAGTGAAAGAATTCTTCAAGACCGATCTTCCAGCGGTAGCCGTTGATGCTGTTTTGATCGGTCAGGTTTTTCAGAATGTCGTCCATAACGCTATTCAGGCCATGCCGGAAGGCGGAAGCCTTTTCCTGTATTCCGGGCGCTACCGGCAAATTCCGAACCGCGCCATGATAATCATCAGCGATTCCGGCCCGGGCATTAAAACATCAGAAGTTGAAAAGGTTTTTCGACCATTTTTTACGACAAAGGACCAGGGAACAGGTCTCGGATTGTCTCTGGCCCATCGAATCATCGATGCCCACCGTGGCATGATATGGATATGCCGCAATCCTTGCCCGCACCTGAGCGGGTGTCCCGATGTGAAGAAGAAATGGCATCACTGGCCGCCGCCCCGGGGCACTACCGTTCATATCCTGCTGCCCATCGAGGCGAATCTAAACTATAAAGATGCGCAGGCAAGTGAAAAGCCGTCCGGCCTTTATGATCCGAAAAGGAACACTCATGAGAGAACACATACTCGTCGTTGATGATCAAGTGTCTTTTTGTCAGCATATCCTGGCAATTCTTCAGAGCGAAGGCTACAAGGTGAGAGTGGCCCACGATTCCAACCAGGCATTGAACTACCTGTCGTCTCAAACCCTTGACATCCTTCTGACCGACATGAAAATGCCGGGGATCGACGGGATGGAGCTGTTTAAAATTGCCCGTAAAATGGATCCCCATATCTCCGGTATTATCATGACGGCCTATGGTTCTATTTCTTCGGCGGTGGCTGCGGTCAAGGGCGGCATAACCGATTATCTCCAGAAACCGTTCGAGCCGGACGCATTGCTGATGGCCGTGGAGAAAACGATCCGTGAAAGACAGATGCAGCGCGAAATCCGCAGCCTGCGCAAAGAGGTCGACCAAAAGTATTCATTCGGCAAAATCATCGGTAAAAATTATAGGATGCAAAACGTATACAGCCTGATTCAACGAGTTGCCCCCACCGACGCCAGGATCTTTATTACCGGTGAAACCGGTGTCGGCAAGGAACTGGTCGCCAAGGCCATCCATTTCAACAGCCACCGCAAAAACAAGCCTTTTGTGGGCATAAATTGCGGTGCCTTGACCGAAACCCTTCTGGAAGCCGAGTTGTTTGGTTATGAAAAGGGGGCGTTCACCGGTGCCAACCGTAAAAAAATCGGCAAATTCGAATATGCGGAAGGCGGCACCGTATTTTTAGACGAAGTCGGAGACATTTCCCGCAGCATGCAGATCAGGCTCCTCAGGGTTCTGCAGGAAAAAATGTTTGAACGGGTCGGCGGCAATCGTCCCATCGAATTGGATGTCAGAATAGTTTCGGCCACCAATCAGGACATCATGGAAAAAATCAGAAACGAGGACTTTCGCATCGAACTGCACTACCGCCTCAATGTCATCCCGATTCACATTCCGCCGCTGCGGGAAAGGGTGGAGGATATTCCGCTGCTGGTAAACCATTTCCTGGCGATTTTCAACAAAAGCTTGAATAAAAATATTCGCCACGTCACACCCCAGGCCATGGCCCGGCTGATGGATCACTACTGGCCCGGAAATGTGCGTGAATTGGAAAACGTTCTGGAAAGAGCCGTGGTGACCACCGACGGGGATACCATCGACACCGTCATCTTTTCCCATAATATTCAAAACAGTGCGCCCCAGGAATCCCCTTATACGGTGGACACGGATATCCCCTTCAAGGTTGCCCGAACCATGGTGGAGCAGCGCTTTGAAAAAGCCTACATTTTCGAGGCATTAAAGCGCTACAACGGCAACGTTTCAAAAACAGCCCAAGAAACAGGAATCAACCCCCGAACCCTGTGGCGTAAAATCAAAGCCTATGAATTTGAACGCAATATGTTTATGCAAAAAGAAGCCGTGTAATACATGTCAGACCGCGACAATGATGTCACACATTCAAGTTATTAATATCTCAGCAACTATCCGATAATCCCATCCAAATACCGTTGCTGCAGGGCATCGATGACATAGCGTGCCGTCGATGCAATAGAAGGAAGTGATTCTCTAACTATCTGAAAATAAACATCATACCGACAACAGACGTTCAAATGCTTTCTGGCATGTAATTTGCTGTTATTTAACCTGATAACATCATTTATCCAAAATACTCCGATCATATGGTAGGGAAGATGGTGAAAAGCCATCACTGCCCCGCAACTGTGAACGGTACGTCTTCGCTCTGCTTTGGAGAGCAAAGGGACGCTTCGAAGACGCAGGCAGCCAACCTTTTTCTTTGAAGAGCGCAATCTGCAGTTAATCACCCAACGACTGGGAAGGTGCAGAAAACAAGCTTTACCGTGAGTCAGGATACCTACCCAACCACAATGCCGCTCTTTCGAGGGTAAAGACGGTATTTGAATCAAATCTGAGTTCAACACGTACGATTTAGGCACTCAGAGGCGGGATCAAATGCCGACCCGAACTGACGCGGCAGTCCGGTAGCTCCCTCAAGCCGATATCGTTCTATACTCCGTCCGGCCTAAAACATCAGAGCAAAATCAGCGGTCCTGAAAGCGAGTTCGTCCAGCCGGAATTCCGCTGCTTATAAACACCAGGAGTTTTTACAAAGGAGGTGTATCTATGAATTCCAAAGAAAGGGTTATGGCAGTAATAAACCATGAAAAACCGGACTACATGCCTTGTTTCGGAGCCAATTCGACGGTGACCTATGAGCAAATGGAAGCGGTGCAGGCTTTCTGGCCTGAAGGACACTTAAAGGGAGAGACCATGGCCAAACAGGCCCTGGCTGCCTACAGCGTACTCGGATTTGATGCGGTAAGAGTTCCCTTCTGCCAGACCTTTGAAGCGGTCGCCCTGGGCTGTAACTACAAACCGGGACGCGGCATTGAAGAAGGCCAGGAAGGCATTCCGGGCATTGAACACCCACCCCCGTATACCCTGGATGACTCCCCGGAGTTTCCCGACGACTTTCTTTCCAGAGGCAACATTCCCGAACTGATCAAAGCGGTTCGAATTCTGAAAGAGGAAGTCGGCGGTAAGGTTCCGATTGTGGCCGGAATTATCGGACCGTTTACGATTGCGGGAGCCTTGGTGGATACGGTGCCCCTTCTCAAAGCCAGTTTCAAAACCCCGCTGAAAATGCGGCCCTTCCTCGAGGTGGGTCAAAAAGCAGGACACGCCCTGGCCATGGCTATGGTGGAAGCCGGAGCGGACATCATATCCTGTGAAGATATGACCGCCTCGCCGGATTTGATCGCCCCCAAGACTTACAAAGAATACGAAATGGAATATCAGCGCAAGCAATTTGAAGGGATCCCGGTGCCCAAGATTTTACACATTTGCGGCAATGTGGATTCCATCATCGAATATATGGGAGAGACCGGCGCGGAGATACTGAGTCTGGAACCGAAGGCCAGTGCCACGCTGGCCCGGGATAAATGCGGACCTGATGCTGTTCTAATGGGCGGCGTCGATACGGCCACCGTGCTTTTTTTGAAAGACCCTGAAACCGTCAGGCAGGGATGCCTGGAGCAGATCGATACCGGTATCCAGATCCTGGCCCCGGGCTGTGCGGTAGCGCCGGGTACCCCGAAAGAGAATCTTCTGGCCATGGTGGAAGTGGCCAAGGAGCACTAATCCCATCATTTGGGATATTTGCGGGTTCTGCCGGAGCCTGTCAATATTGACCCTTAAAAAGTGAAAGGAGGGTAGATATGAAAGTTTTGAAAGATTTTTCAAAAATTTTCAGACGCTACGATCTTGAGCTGGAAACAACCGGGGAAGCCAAGGAAATTTCGACCGACCCGGTCCTGCAAAAGATTGCGCAATTTGTTGTAGATGGAGATGAAGAGGGAATTGTTCCTGCGGTTGAAGAAGCGCTGAAATCAAAATCCCCTCTGGACGTGATCAACGACGCCTTGATTGCCGGAATGAATGAAGTCAGCCGTCTGTGGGATGAAGGCATATACTTTCTTCCGCAGGTCATTCTCTCCTCGGATGCGATGAATCTGGGTATCGACAAATGTGAAGCGGCAATGGGCAAATCAATGGAAAGAAAAGCCAAAGTGGTTACCCACACAGCTGAGGGCGATATCCACGACATCGGCCAGGTCATTGTAAATGCCCTGCTCAATGCCAATGGCTATGAGGTCATCGATCTGGGTGCGGATGTTCCGGTAGACAAGGTGGTATCCGCCTGTAAAGAGCACCGACCCGTTATGGTCACGGGCACGGCTCTGATGACGACCACCATGACTGCCTTTCCAAAGATTGCCCATCAGCTCAAAGCTGCAAACCTGGGCATTCCGTTCATCTGTGGCGGTGGGGCAGTATGTGAGGAGTATGTCACCGGCTACGATCTGGGAATCTGGGGCAAAGAGGCCAGCCAGGCTCCCGGAATGGCTGATGACGCTCTGGCTGGTGAAGGCTGGGAATCCATGCGCTCGAAGTGGAACGGGTAATCGGATGTAGGAAGGATGGTAGATGATTGTCGATGTCGCTTTCGGGTTTTTAGGCTCCGGCAAAACTACGTTTATCACGCAGGTTCTCAAAGCGTGGGGGGCTGATGAAAAAATAGTGGTGCTGGTGAATGAATTTGGAGAGGTGGGCATAGACGGTGATTTGCTGGCTTCACGGGGCGGTAATGTCGTTGAAATGCCCAGTGGATGCATTTGCTGCACACTCCAGACCGACTTTCGCACCCAGCTTTTGGATATCAGCCGGTCTATCCAGCCCGAAAGAGTCATTATTGAACCCACAGGTGTTGCTACCATCGGACAAATTGAGGAAATTCTCGCAAGCCAGTTATTCGAGCAAGTTATCGATGAGCTCCATAAAATCCTTGTTATAGATGCCACTGGTTTCATGGAGCTTTATCGAGCAAATCGTCACTTTGTGGAATCCCAGGTAGAAAGCGCCCATATTGTGCTGCTGAACAAGTGCGATCTGGTGGACAAAAAAATGGCGATGCTTACCCGGTCTGCTGTGGCCGGCATCAATCCGGAAATTGCCATTTTGAAAACGGAATTCGGAGCAGTGGACTGGGGTGAGTATCGACTCTCTCTCACTTCTGCCCGTGTAATCGGAGAACGTTCGGCTTCCCCGGGTAAACAAACGCAATTGCAGGAAACGGAGAAGGGATCACTTTCTCCGTTTCCCACGTGGCAATCAACATCCGAACATCCGGAAGAAGATTCCGGTGTTCATCATTTCCATGAAGAAGAAAACGCCCTTGGGTATGAATCCATTGGTTTTGTTTATGATGAAACATCGTTTGACCGCCAAAAACTGGAAGAATTGTTCCAAAAGCTCATAACTGCAGAAACCGGCACCGGCATGGGAGCGATTGTCAGGGCTAAAGGAATTTTCAGATGTGATGACCGCTGGATCCTTATGGAGATTGCATCCAAGGAATACTCATCTCAACCTGTTAGAGAGTTCAGGCAGAGTAAAGTCTCAATCATCGGCAAAGATTTGAAAAAAGAAATGCTCAAAGCCGCCTTTGAACAGTGCGCAAGCGGATAGCGGGATCGGTTGTCTTTTGCCGCAAACCCGACATCAGCGGCAATAACAACGGCACCATCATACTTTCTTAGCAAACCATTTGGGATTGGAGGCATGCGATATCACACTGATTTCGCGTGTTTCGCGCCGATGGATTCAAGCAACAACAATCTGACACAACACCTGAAACCATACAACAAAGATCTCTATTGACCTGACAGGACAGAATCTCCACTCGGCTGATCATGGTGATGGGTGTTACACTGCTGTATCGCGGAGAAAGGAGGTTAAATATGGTACCTGCGACGTTATTGGGCATCAGTATTATGTGGCTTCCGGTCGCACTGCTCTTTCTGGGTAAAGGTGAAGCCAAAGGGACCGGTTTTGCTACGGCCATGGTCGGCACGCTTACGATAGTCGCCGGAATCATTACGTCAACCGTTTACACAAACCCGTGGGTCGGTTCGCTGCTGGTGGTATACGGGTTCTTTTACTGCTCTGTGGCCCACGCCCTTTATACCGGACAGGAAGATTTGCGTTCCGTAGGAAACGTGAGCTTGACCGTTGCCATTATCTCAATTGTTTACGTCATTCTATCACTGACCGGTGGACCGGTCCTGGAAGGCGGAAAGCAGTTGATTGCCAGAAGCAACTTCCTGGCCTTGGCCTGTGCCGGATACACGGTACTGTATATCATGGTCTGGCTCAACGCGTTCCAAAAGTTTTCGGCCAAAATCCTGGCCTGGTCTCTTATCGTGTGGACGATTGTGGGATTGTGGATACCCGGTTTTTGGCTGCTGGCTGCAGGCAAGCTGCCTTTCTAGGACGCGATAGCAGCGCTATTGGATGGCGGCGCTGCCGCGTTTGAGTCAAATCCACCGGCAGATGCTTAAAACGATATTCAAGATTCGCCCCTGTAATTAACATGACACGCCAATCGCAAATGCGTAAACCCGTCGTCCTGATTGTTGACGACCATTTCAGAGCCCTCAAAAGTCTCCGGCGGCTGATCAGCCCTGCTGATTTTTCACCTCTTTGGGTTCCCAACGAAGAAGAAGGATTGGCGGTACTGAAAGATCAGACGGAAAATGTGGCTGTCATCATCATCGACCTGAAATCCTCTGCAATGGGCGGCGGCGGCTTTTTACACCAAGCGCGGCAGGTTGCCCCGGGTGCGCCGGTTCTGATTACCGGACCCCTGAGCCATTTCTTGTATCAGGATGGCACATTTTATCAGTTGTCCGGAACCGACCTGAAAAGCGAAATCAACACCGTTTTACTGGGTATCATCTACCGCAAGGGCATGGTCCAAAATGCCGACCACCGCCAAACCGGACGAATGGATCATTTTGGTGTCATCATCGGACGCAGTCGCGGTATCAACAAGGTTTATCGGCTGATTGAAAAGCTGCGAAAATCCTCGGCCACCGTGCTGATCCATGGCGAAAGCGGAACCGGCAAAGAACTGGTTGCCCGGACCATACACAGGACCAGCGTTCGAAATAAACTGCCCTTTGTTGCCGTTAACTGTGGGGCTATTCCGGCCAATTTGATGGAAAGCGAGTTGTTCGGGCACGAACGCGGTGCCTTCACAACAGCCATTAGCCAGCGCAAAGGAAAATTTGAAATTGCCGGTGGCGGAACACTGTTGCTGGACGAAGTCGGAGAATTGGACAAAGACCTTCAGGTGAAGCTGCTCAGGGTCCTTCAGGAAAAAGAGTTTCAGCGGGTGGGAGGCAACGCCAACATCAAAACCGATGTGCGCATCATTGCCGCCTCCAGCCGGGACCTCAAAAGCGCTGTGGAAGATGGACATTTTCGGGATGATCTTTTTTACCGTCTCCATGTGGTTCCCATCCATATCCCTCCCCTGCAGGAACGCAAAGAGGATATCCCGCTGTTGCTGGAACATTTTATGGAAAAGATTGCCGGTGAGATGAAATGCAGCCAGCCTTTGATGACGGAAGAAGCGCAAACGGCCCTGTGCAGTTACAACTATCCGGGCAATGTCCGCGAATTGATCAATATCGTCGAACTCCTGTTAATAACCTGTCCCAACGGCCAGATCACCCTGGAGGATCTGCCGGAAGAGGTGGGCTTGGCAATTCGGCCTTCGGCCATCAGATCGAATCTCTTGAAGCAAATACCTGAGGAAGGGATTCGGCTCACGGATGTGGAAAAAGAGTTGATCCAAAAAACTCTGAAACTAACCGACGGGAATAAACAGGCCGCTGCCAGAATGCTGGGCATCACCCGGCGTCTGCTGTATTTACGGCTGGACCAATACGGCCTTTAGCAGGGTCGGGATGCCACCCCCGGTTACACGATCCGGATCTGATGTAACCTGAGGTGACACATTCTGCGGAGCACCTAAAAACAAGCGAAAAGAGTTTAAATTAACCTATATATTTTCAATATGTTATCAGCCCAATTCTCACGGCTGAGTGGCACAAAAATTGCTCGTTATTAAAAGGGAATCAACCATGTACCGTTTCAACCACATAACAGGAAGGGGGTAAAATGGCACGTAAAAAAATAACGAAGATGGCTTACAGCAGCGGTGATGAAATGATTTTCGGAACCGCCAAGCATCCGGTAACCACCAAACGCGGCATCGAGATCGGCGGTGGCTATGTCCATCCCGAGGTGGTACCGCACCCCAGACCAGGCAGCGAAAAGACCATGAAAACCCTGCTGCGGGAATACGAAAAGGCCAACGGTGATGCTCTGGAACGGATGGTCATTGTCGGTCATCCAACGCTGCAGATCGAAAACGAGCATGTGTACCAGATGACCCACAACCCGAAATGGGGGGGAGAGATTGCCGCGCAGTCGGCCAAACAGATGGATGAATATCTGGAACAATACGGACTGAAGGCTTCTTATCGCTCAACCATCGCCGACCTGCGCAAACCCGACATGCACCACATGCGCGAAAGCGACTATACCATGGAGGTGATTGAATCCTTCAAGGAGTGCTCCAAATACGCGGATGTCGTCTCCATCGAATCCATGGGCGGTAAAGAGATTTTCGACCATGCCATTATTCGTAACGATATCCAGGGAATTCTGTTCGGCATCGGTGTTCTCGGCGCCATCGACATGGAATGGATGTGGACCCAGATCGTAGAAATCGCCGAGAAAAACGGCTGCATTCCGGGCGGAGACACCAACTGCTCCGAGGCCAATACCGCTATGTTTATGGCCGGCGGAATGATCTCCAAGGATGTGCCCCATGTGATGGCGGCGCTGGCCCGCGCCGTTGCCGCTTCCAGAACCCTGGTCGCCTATGAATGCGGTGCCAGAGGGCCCACCAAGGACTGTGCTTATGAGGATCCCATCATCAAGTCGATGGCGGGTGTTCCCATCTCTACCGAGGGTAAGACCAGCGCCTGTGCGCATTCTGATCTTGCCGGAAACCTGATTGCCGCCGTTTGCGACCTGTGGAGCAACGAGGCCGTGGAATACCACGACATGTTCGGTGCCACCACCACTTCGGTCTTTGCGGAAATTCTGGGTTATGACGTGGCCCAGTTCAACACCGCCATTGAACTCGGCTATCAGCAACAGATGAAAGAGATTCTCGTCAACTCCGATATGTATCGGGATTCCCACAGCCTGATCGTATCTCCCAACAATGCTTGGGAAGTGGGCAATGCTATTGTCAGCAATCGCAATAAGAGTAACTACAATAGCGCCCTGGCCGGTGCCAAGAAGGCTGGGACGATCATCCTGGAAGATGCTCAGATGAAACTGACCTCCCTCGAGGAAGAGGCTCTCAAGAAGGCCATGGCGGATATGGATGCCCTGCCGGATGATGAAGGAACCTTCATCGACCAAAGCCTCGACAAATACAAAAACGTCAAGGGCTTTAACCCGGCTTCCTACGGGCTCTAATCTGCACACATAAAATGATTATTTGATTTTCAGGGCATAGCATGATAGATACTGCCTCGGCTATGCCCTGAATTTTTATTTACACTCGGCTTTGATACTTATTCCAGCGAAGCTCCGCCTCAAAACGACAAGCCGTTTGGCCTTGTCATTTGACCCTGTCATTCGACCCTGAGGTCCTCGAAGGGAGGCTCACGACAGGATGGTGGCGTAGATGTCCGATTGCTTGAGGCGAGTCCCGCCATGCGGCGGGACTGGATGCTCGATGCTAGATTCTGGATAAATCAAAAAAATTCCTCTTAAATCCAGTATCTCTCCGAGGCGTAGGCTCTACCCTCCGGCCTGTAGGCCCTACGGGCTGGAAGCGGAGCCGGATGCCAGAGACCAGCATCCAGCATCTTTTCGCACCTGGTACCATGTTTGATAAAGAAGCTTGACCTAAATTTTCAAATCTTGGTTTATAAAGACACATAGTAATGATGTTTGAGGATATGCTCAGACGATGATTGCCTGTACACGATGCGGACGCTGGCATACGGAGGCGGAAGCGGTAAATGGAAAAAGTTTGACCTGTACGGAAGTCAAACAATACTGGGCCGGGAGAAGAACCAGACACACGCGCCGGTACGGTCACATTCCCCAAATCACTACCGATGACTCCGGAAACTGGATCTGCCTTAAATGCAATCGCAGGCTGTAAGCCGTAAACGACGTTCAAAATACACCGGCAACTGAATACCATGCGGTAAATCACTGTAGAAAGGAGCAAATAATACCATGGCAAAATTGGGCTGTGCTCTGGATCTGGGCACCAGCGGATTCAGGGGGCAGGCTATAGATCTAGATGCGGGTGGTAAAATTCTATCCACAGCGATAACCACCCGGCATCCCCTACCCGGAGCCAATGTTATCGACCATCTGCATTTCGCCCTCGAAGTGGGACTGGAATTTGCGCACGAGATCGTTGTAAACGCCGCCAATCAAGTAATTGACCAATTGCAGATCGACAAAGACCAGATCGTAAAATTGGCGATTTGCGGAAATCCCATTCAACTCTCCCTTTTTCAAGAAATCGAAATTAGAGATCTGGCCTATGCCGGGAAACGGAAACTTGAATCCCTGGGTGTCGTCCCTCCCAAACGGGATGCGCAAATCGTAAAAGCCAAGCAGATAAGCGGACTTAATCTTCCGCCCGCGGCCGATGTATTGATTCCGCCGGCCGTAAGGCATGAAATCGGGGCTGATGCGCTGGCCATGATGATCCAGACCGGGATGCTGGCGTCGGACAAGATTGTGGTGGTAACAGACTACGGAACCAACAATGAAATGGCGCTGCTTGTAAACGGTACGGTCTACACCGGATCCACCGCCGCCGGCCCTGCCCTTGAAGGGCAGCATATTGAAGACGGTCTGTTGGCCCTGCCCGGTGCGATCTCGGATCTTGAATTTGAGCCTGTCGAAAATCTGGTTCAGACAGGTTTTAAAAGGGTAACTGGAACCGATCAAGCGCTCACCGGCACTTTTAAAACCTTGGTGCTCGACAAAGAAATGAGGGCCTGCCCGGGGGACACCGTTGATCCGTCCACCGGTCATCGCACTGCCAAAGGGGGTGCGGAAGCAGTCGGTATTACCGGCACGGGCGTCGTTGCGCTGATCAGTCAGGGATTTAAATCCAGGCATATCCGGATTCCCAAGATTAATACGACGGATAATAAGATCTATTTACCCAACGGTATCAAATTCACCGAAAAAGATCTTTTGGAGGCTGGCAAAGCCATCGGCGCCGTCCGGGCCGGGCACCTTACCCTCTGTGAAGAAGCCGGCATCAATCCGGATGATATCGAAATCGCCTATAGCTCAGGTGCGTCGGGAACATATGTTGATGCCCTCAAGGCCCAGGAAATCGGTATGATTCCTCCGGGTGTAAAAAAAATCTACCAGGTCGGTAACACTTCCTTGAGCATGGCCAAAGATATCGTTAGAGACGAGCAGCAGCTCTGGCGCATGAAGCAAGTAGCTGATGAATTGCGGCAGCATCACTGCATGTTTGCCGAGTCAAAAGTATTCGAAAAGGTGTATATCCTAGAACTTTCGTACTGGACCGAAGGAATGCCCCTGGCACAGTATCAAAAATTTTTAAAAAAATACGGACTTCCGCCGCTCAGTGAGGTCACGACGCCTCCGGAAGTCATTAAAATCGTGGAGCGAGATATTCCGGATTTGGGCCAAATGGGGCTTCAAATTATCCCAGACATCGGTCTGCGCCGAACGTTACTTTTTCAAGGGTGTTTGGGCGATTTGGCGTGTGTGAACGAATGCCCTGAAAACGCCCTTGAAATTGAGGAAACACCGGCGGGGGATCATAAAATCACCATCAATTTAGCCCTGTGCGACGGTGTGGCCTGCAGGCGATGTGAACGAGCCTGCACTGAAAAGTTGTTTGATTTGGTTCAACTGATAACGTGCAGAGAGAAAGATCGTTGAAAACGATCTCTTCATGAGCAACAATCGGCCGGATCAAATTTATAATAGACAGAATGCCACAATATTAGGCACTATTTTAGGCATTTCCACAATGGAATACTTTTCAACGCAACCAATTGACGAGCGATGGACAGAAAATATACGGACCAATCCTTTGTATCAGCCTTAAACCGGGTCAAAGGTATCAGACAGGCATCTCCGGTGGCCGAGGGTGATCGAGTGAATATACTGGCGCTTGAAAAGAAAGCCGAAGAGCGGGCCCTTATGGGACTGGGCAAAGTTGTCAATACCGGTGTATTGGAGGTGCTGGATCAGGACCTGATTTATGCGGCCCTCACGGATATGGATTTTGACTGGGGATGCGAGGCAACGCTGGTACTGAAAAAGGGCGATGAGGTGGTGGGTGAAGAGGTGCGAGACGAAGCCTTAATTGCCGAACTGGCCAACAAGAAAAATGTCTGGTTCATGCATCGCAATTTTGTGATCTACAAGGACAGGGTTACATTTCCCCAGGATATCATGAAAAAAGTCTGCCACTTTGAAATTCCGTGCCTGCCGGCCGATTGGTGCATCCTCGAAGATGATCGTTTGCAGTGCCGCAATATTACCTACGCCAACCCTTCCACCCTGTGCGATGTCTTCTTAAAAGAGCAGTATTTCGAGCGCATGGATGAAAAAGGCTTCGGAACGATTCTGGTCGGGGTGAAATTTTAGTTTAAAGTGAAAAGACTCATCATCTGGGATAGGTCAGAGACAGGCGACCCACTTTGAAAAATCCAGGGAGTGTTGGAGTAATGATCTAGGGCTCCTGAAGTCCAAAGGATGAGAATCCCGACTATCTCAAGTTCTGTTCCCGGTAGAATTTTATCGTGTGTTCGATTTTCCAATACTCCAAAACTCCAACACTCCAGTAGAAGGTTTAAATCAGCCGTTAACAAAGTGCAACTATAGCGGTTGTCATAAATACGTTCCGTTTGAGCCATTACAAAATAAGGAGGTTCTTATAACGTTTCCAGGTAAAAGTAACTTGTGACAACCGCTATGTTATCTTTTTTATGCAAAAAAGCGT
>Ga0136654_1000384_pt1 | contig 13728 bp, 11 predicted proteins | sample InaspJWI70metaG_FD_94865 | JGI IMG/M metagenome (GOLD analysis project Ga0136654, IMG submission 94865) | Marine gutless worms symbiont microbial communities from Oahu, Hawaii - Inanidrilus sp. 1 OAHU.JWI-70 metaG (version 2) | ecosystem: Host-associated > Annelida > Digestive system >... | reverse complement strand
TCGACTTCACCATCCGCAACGCCTGGCAGAAGTAATTAGAGGAGTTAAATTTGTCAATGGTGTCGAAGAAAAACGGATTGCCGCCTAATTTCTTCATACACAACTATTGACTATATCTCCTGCTTTTGGCGCCAATATTTTTAAACCCTTTATTGATCCCAAAGATGGGGCCCTTGACACCAGTAATTGGCTGGTTGACCGCAAAGGTTTCTTACCCATTCCACTGATTATTACGGAGCCGGCCGTTGGATTTGGACTCGGGGCCGGTCTGGTATTTTTTCATGAATCAAAAGATACGAAAGAAGAAGATAAACAAGAGGAAAAACCAGATGACGACGAGATGTTAAGTCTGCCTCCGAGCATTTCCGCATACCGTATCACGGACGCCTGTGGTGGATTGAATGAGACCGACGATACCCAGGGCCAGTAGGATACCGACCGTGACCGCGATCATTCCGATCCAGGCCGGCAGGCCCGGCATCTCGTTCAGGATCGGGATGGCCGCCAGGGCTGCCACCACCGGCACGGCCGAAAGAAAGACTGATGCGGCGTCAGCGCCTATATTGCGAACAGCCACGTTGAGGAAAGATATACCCAGCACACTGGGGACCAAACCCTGATACGCCCCCTGAAGCAGAATTTCGGATCTGGGGGCGGCGGCCAGGTTGCTGTCCAGCCACAGCAGCCAGATCGGGATATAGACGGCGGCGCTGACAACGGTTACCGAAAAAAGGACCTGCCCGGGAGTTATGCCCCAGACCCTGTTGACGACCATAAACACGGCGAACAGGGCGATCGCTACCAGGAACAGAAAATCACCGAACCAGGTCAGGCCATTGCCTGAAGATACGAAGCCCTCATAGCCGACCAGGGTGACACCGATCAGGATTACACCCAAACCGAATATCTGCGATGGTTGGCTTCGCTGTCCGATCCAGATCCAGCCGAGCAGGGTGGTGAATATAGGCAGGCAGCCATTCAGGAATACTCCTCCGTGTGCCGCCGGAGCGTAGGTGAATGCGAAATAAGTCAGCAGGGCGTAGGGCGCGCCGGAGCTTATGGTCAGGACCAATACCTGTATGGAGGTTAGACCCCGCCAGGCCCGTTGCCAGATGATATAGGGCAGGGAAACTGCTGCCCCAATGCTGTACCGCAGCCCGGTGACATCGTAAACGGTCAGGTTATTGGTCACTCCGAGCCGACTGACGACGATCCAGCCCGACCAGAAAAAGACGACGCTGATGGCGGCGGCAACCCCTAAAAACGTGTTGCTTTGGTTGTTGTTTTTTAACAAAGAGGGTCAAACCTTGATTATTGATTTAAATTTCTCATATTTCAATTGGAGTTTCTTATCCCGGTCCAGCAAGGCTTGAAAAATTCCAACCCGCCGGCTGACGGAAGAAAGCGTTAGACCCACCTGAGTGCCGATCTCAGAATTGCTGAACCGACCGAACTGCCACAAGTGATAGACCAGCATATCGCGGTTGATCATATCCGAATTCGAAATGCGACGGGCGTTTTTCAATTTTTGAATATCGATAATCAAAACTTTCGCTGCAGCCTCGATGATCTCACCAAGGTCGATATCATTGAACATTTTCTTCTGGGCCGTAATGTCTGCCTCACGCTCTCCATTCAAATAATCCTTTTTTATTCGATCGACAAAGACTTTTGAACCATAAATCACTCCGTGTCTTATATCTTCCCAGATACTCTTTTTCTCGTCGGCATACTGCTGCACTTTTTCTCTGTAGGCTTTGTGTCCGTTACTTTCCGGTTCGAACTGCGATAGTATCAGGTCGGTTTTTAACCAGTCGGGACGCCGTCGATTGTAAGCATAAGCTGGGTAGCTGCTCCAAGGGAATTCGATCAGGCGTTGGACCATCCCTGCCCGAAGCGGGTTGCGATGGATGTAATACGAAAGCTGCATCAGATACGGTTCATTTTCTACCAGAATACTTTTAAAACGTCCCTGGAACAGATGACCTTTCTGTGAATGATTCAGATTGAAGATCGTGGTGTAGGTGGTGCCCAGCCACTGCATGGACTTTGAAAGGTTCGGGTGGTTGGTTCGAAGCAGCAGATGATAGTGGTTGTTCAACAATACGAAAGCGATGATGTCCACTTCGAAGCGCTCGGACATTCGCCCAAGCGTCTTGAGGAAGGTATAGCGGTCTTGGTCGGAAAGGAAAATAGCCTGCAGTTTGTTGCCACGCGAAAGGACGTGGTAGTATGCACCTTCGTATTCGATTCTCAAGGGTCGCGCCATGAACGTTACATATTCGATGGAGGTGTTAATGTCAAATATAATCAATAATCAAGGTTTGACCCCGATTCGTCGAAGCCTTTAACTACGTCTACTACAAGGTGCGCCGTGCCACCGACAGCCAGCAGCACCCCAACATTCAGGGACAATTCGATCGGATCGTAATCTACCCCTCGCGGTCACTCGTCAGCATAACAAAGGGGTTCGATTTCTTTTTCGGATTCGCTCCAGGGATTTAATCAAATCTAGAAATCCTGGTCCTCTGGGTTCGGATTCTTTACTAATTGTTAAAAGATGTTCGAAATTTTGAATATTCAGGTGTATGTCCGAACAGGTATGACGTAAAAAAGGATTGCGAAAAAATGCAGAACACTTCCGATCAAGACAAAAACGTGCCAAATAGCATGGTTGTAAGGCATCCGCCGCCAAACATAAAACACGATTCCGGCGGTATACGCCACACCTCCCAACAGCAAAAGCACTAATCCGCCGATTTCGACTCCGGATAGCATGGGTTTGATCGCTACCAGGACAGCCCAACCCATCGCCACATAGAATCCAACCGAAAATAATGCCCACTTATGTGGCATCGTCGTCTGCAACAAGATGCCTAAAACAGCCAATCCCCAAATCACACCGAATAGTGACCAGCCCCAGGGACCCCGCAGGTTTACCAGAGTGAACGGTGTGTACGTTCCGGCAATCAAAAGTAAAATGGCCGCGTGATCCAGAACCCTGAAAACCCTTTTAGCTCTTGGTAGCTGAATACTGTGGTAAAGTGTAGATGCTGTATATGAAAAGACCAAAGTTGCTCCGAAAATACTGCATGAAACGATGTGCCAGGCATTACCATAGATACTCGCGAAGGTGATCAGCACGCACAATCCGCTAATTGCCAGAACGATGCCGACACCGTGTGTTATTCCATTGGCAATATCTTCACCTAAGCTGTATAATCGGGTGCTGTTATATGCATTCATATTAAAAATTCCAATGAGAGTATACCTTTGTAAGCCACCCTGCTTACCACAATTTAATATTTGTAAACTCGAACCTATGGCTGTGACTTTCACCTGTCAATCCTCGTTTATGTAAAAGAAATGTATTGTCCACCCCTTGGGTAATACTTTCCAGGTATTCTATAATTTATTCTGGTTATTTAACCATCGTTATTATCGTGGTTGGATGTGGAACCGGAGATGGTAAAGGGCAGGGGGGAAGGGGAAACCCGCTTTAGCACTAAGTTGTTTTGAATACACTCACAGGCTACAATTATGCCGTACGGAGTTGTTTTTAATAATGAACGTCGAACATCGAACATCGAACGCCCAACTTCGAATGAAAAAGGTTAAGTTTCCGATCTTAACAGTTGGCCCAAACATTGTTGCCTGCATTTGTATTTTTAAAATGTAACGATCCGAGAACTAGCATCGGTAGGTACCTGAAATCATAGGCGGGTGGTTATTCCTTGGTGTAATACACACCCGGTATCCAGCTTTTGTGAATCTTTAATGTTTTCTCGGTCTTGCGATCGATTTCCTTGACAAACTTTAAGCTGGTCCAGCCGACTCGGATGAGGTCATCGTGGTTTAATTTCTGGCGGGTGATTTGCTTGTCGTTTACAAAGGTGCTGTTCGTACTCCCCAGATCTTTGATGTAAAACTCCTTTTGCCCTTTATTTTCAGGGACATCGACGGCCTCGATCACGGCATGCTCCATACTGACCACTTTGTCGTCGATGAATATTTCACACGCCGGGTCACGACCGATGCGAATCAGCTTTTTGTCCAGCGCAAACTTTTTGATTGCCACCCCTTCGTGCAGCTGGATGATCAACGACATCAACAACTCCTTCAGATCGACAAATGCACCCCTAGAATACCCTATTTTAAGCGGATTATCAATCTTCACAGCGATTTCTAACTGAAGTGATCAGCCCCGAAAGTCGGGACTTCATATCAAATTCTGAAATATAGGTACTCAGCCCCGTAATGCGGAATTTCACATCTTGTTTTTAAAAAGAAGTGTTTAGCCGGCTAAACGGACTAATGAGCTCATGGGCTAAACGGACCAACGGGCAAACGGGCAAACCGGCTAACGGGCTAACCGACTAACCTACCTTTGTGCATTGATGAGCGTGATTTGATCGTTCAGCGTCCAGTAATCGTAGAGATAACCGATACCGAACAGACCGGCCGTGAGCAAGTACACGATGCCTGAAAACCATTTGCCCAGGTACATTCGATGCAATCCCAGCAGGCCCAAAAATGTCAGCAGCAACCAGGCAAGGTTGTAATCAACCGGCCCGGGTCTGAATCGCAGTGTAGCCTGACGGCTCAGGGAAGGGATTAGAAATAAATCGATCAACCATCCGATCCCCAGCAGACCCAGAGTAAAAAACCAGATGGTGCCTGAAATCTGTTTACCGAAGTAAAAGCGATGGGCGCCGGTGAAACCGAATATCCACAGCAGATATCCGATAAACATACTGTGTGTGCCGGGTTGATCCTGCAACTTGCGACCTCCTTTTATAGTGGTTGTCAAAATAATGTTCCGTTATTCAGGCTTGGTCTATTAACTAAGATTCTATTTAGTAGATGCTTGATGCCAGATTCAGGATACCAGATACCGGATCACGGTATCGCTTCGCTCTTTCTTGTCATATAAAAGTAAAAATTATATTTGTAATTTGAATCCTGAATATTTATTTTGCCTCAAACGAAACGAAATATTGAAAATCGCTATAAGCCACCAAGTATATCTATTGTTTGATCAGGATACGTTTATCGCTTAGTCCCACTGAAAGCGGGATTATGTCATCCAGCGGTGGAAAGGAATTCTTGCCGTCGAGAGTCAGTGGGTCGAAGGATCCATTTTAGAAAGGACGGAGCGAGCCGATTCCGCCATAGTAGCCTATCCGGCCTTCCTAGCCGTTGTAGTTTCGGCGGAGTAGGCTGACTACGACGGCCGGGAGCCACATCCGCTCCGCCTCCGGCGGATCAATTTTCATTTCCCCGCCTTAGGGTTTGGTTGCCGCTTTGGCAAAGTTTTGCAGCGCTTTTCGTACTTTCGCCAGCACTTCGCCGCAAGCGTTGATAGCGTGACGTTCGGCCAGGTAATCCGGATCGTTGTAAGACAGCCAGGCCTGTCCTTTGTCATCTTCCCAGATGAGCGCTTTCTGGGGAAGATCGATGGCGATACTCTGACCGCACTGCATCAACGGCGTGCCGACTTTCGGATTACCGAAGATAACCAGTTGGGTGGGCCGGAGTTGCTTGCCCACCTTGCGGGCGCCCTCGGCGTGGTTAATGCGGGCGAAAACTGTCATCCCTTTGGCTTTCAGAACATTTTCAAGTCGATCGGCCGTCTTTTCAACATCATGATTACTTTTGACGGTAATCAAACCGTTGCCGGCCAGGGCGGGCGATATAGATATAAAAATAATAAGTATTGCGATGATCATCTGACGCATGGATCTATCTCCTCGTTGTTTCACAGGAATAAATTTCCCGGTCAAGTTTTGATTTTGCGCTGAAGTGTGTCCCCCAGCGATTATCTGCCATATTCTATATTCCACGGTGATACGCGACTCGAGACCCATCATGAATCATGCATCCCGGATAATCATCCGATGAATCTTCAAATCGCATTTTATTAGAGAAGTATTCAGCCGGCTCAATCCCGCCGCGGCGGGACAGGCGCGGCTCAACGGACCCAACGGACACCCCACAAAGATATTCCTGCATGGTTTCTGCGGTCGTCACGTATTTTCAGATGGCGCTAGACACTTTGCGCTATGCGCTGATCACGCTCGAGTTTTAAAACCGCTATCACAGGCAAACCGTTCAGCAGCACCGGGATAATCGCCCAGCCCATGCCTTTTGAGACGAGGAGGTGGGTTTTGTTCGTTTATCTAAAACCGCCGGCGTAGCGCTTGTTGGCCACGGGCAAAATGGGCGGCCCCCGGAAGGGGATGACGACCTGCCCGCCATGCGTGTGACCTGAAATCATCAGATCGATGTCAGTTCGAAAGCCGGTGTCGGCAATATCCGGGTTATGGGCCAGAAGTAACTTATTGTAATGACTTTTCCAGTTCCTGCAAATAATTTATCCGCTGCTGGATTGCAGGATGGCTGGCCAACATTGAAAATCTGCCATGGCGCGATCTGCTTGCGGAAAGACGCAAAAGGATATTGCGGAAGGGCTCGGTTCCAATTCCACTGCGGATGAGATAGGTACCCGCTGCCTGGTCGGCTTCTTTTTCAAATTTGCGTGAGTAACCGGATTCAACCAGCAATGTCGGCAGGGTTCCGGCGATGGATATGATGGACGCCATATCACCGACCAGAACCGAAATGAGGAAAAATGCGCCGGCATTTTGAAACAGCATTCGCAGGCCGTGCCGTTTCTCAACATGCGACATTTCATGGACCAAAATACCGATCAACTCTTGATCGTTTTTTGCCAGCGCCACCAACTCGTCGGTTATCAGGATCTGTCCCGAAGGCAACGCAAAGGCATTGGGTCCGATTCGCGGACTCTTGCGTAACTCCAGGCGATAATCGAAATCCGCCGCGACATCCTGCCGCAGGTTTTGAAAAATTTCCTGCAGCCTGCCCGTCTTTTGCACATCGAGTTCAGATGGTTCAAAAAGGCGCTGATCGAGCATCTGCAGAGTTTTTTGACTGACCTTTTCTGAGATCTCCGTCGGGATGTTATAGGCCACTTTTTTGGCCATAAACGGAATCCCGTATACGGTGAACACCCACACGAATAGTATCAAACCGATCAGGCAGCCGGACACCAACCGCCAGCGGATCTCGATAAAATTAACCAACCGCATTCCGCGATTGGCGCCTTTTCTGTTTTCCATTTCGGCAAAGGCTTTCAGGTCGCTGGTTTCGCACCTGCCGCCGCCGGGCAGCAACATAGACCGCCGGGTGTTACCAAGAGGGGGGGTGAATTTACAGTCCTGGAGCTGAAAGTCAAGCTTGAGCACGCCCTTGGTGCCGCGCAGTCGCACTCGCACTCCGTCAAATTGAACCAATACGGGAATGGGCTTTGAACTCTTGCCGTCAAAATATGTGCCTGTGAGTTTAATCATAAGCCGATCGCAATTCCGAAAAAGTCCGTGGCAGCTTCGCCGATGGCACTTTCACCGTCTTCGGCGGCCGCCGTGTAACTATCCAGGCTCCGATCCGTGATGATCGTAAGCTGGTCGAGGATGTAACGCGTGCGTCTGATTTTGGCCCATGGAATCAGAAGACCGGCAGACAAAAGAATTCCGAGGGTATTGGTGAGACGAATCCAGAGCAGTTGGCCGGCCTTTAGGCGACTTTGAAATTTCAGTCTCCCCACGCTGGTCTGGTTCCAGCAGTAATTCGTCAACCGCACAAAGATATATTGTTGAATAAAGGTGAACAAAACCAGCATACCCAGGGAAAAGATAGCGGGAACCAGCTGAAATACGCGTTGGAAATTTTCGAATTCGATGGATACGCCGCTGGTGGCGGTGCTAAAGACCGTAACACCAATGGCAGCCACAATAGCGCCGGCACCAAACAGCAATCCGGCCAAAACATAGGCACGGTAAAAGGGACCAACAACGCCTTTGAAGGTGTTGGTCGTCGTGCCGAAGGAAAAGTTTTCGAAAAAATACTTCTTACGGCGATACTTCCAGTAAGGTATGATCAAACCCGGAGTCAAAGGAATAAGAATCGGCAATAGAAGATAGGTATTATAGCTCTCCCTGAGAGAGCCGAGAAAACGAAACCGGATATTGCGATAGGCAGAGTTGTAAGCGTTAAAGCGCAGCGATTTGTAAATCAGGTAGGGAAGAACCAGATAGAATAAAAGCACCGCGATGCTGCTGTATATCGGGTCGTATGAATCGGCGAGCAGATAAATTAAAAATCCGGCACCGATGATCAGGGTACCCTTGAGAATGAACCATGGATAGGCCATGTAGTCAAAGGACTGACCGGCCAGGAGCGTGTGAGTGTAAAAATAGCGCCGGGTTCTCACTTTGGCCCACGCCGAATAGATGCCCAGGGTCAGGACGGTTAGAAACAGGTTGACGATCCAGATCCGGAAATATTCACCGGTGGTTCCCGAAAAAATGAATTTGTAGCGGTGAACATCCGGTGGTTTGGCGATTTTCATGGAAGGTTGAAAACCGGTTTGTCTAACCCCGTCTATCTCCACCCGGTTATCCGTCTCCCGGTGCTTACGATCATATTCGACTTCTTCCGGTTTTTCATTTTCCATATTGAAAACCAATTCGTGTCAAATGTGCATTTTCTGAAAGGATGCCGATTATATCACATTTTTAAAATGTGTTGAAAATCATTAACGAAAATAAGCTACTGCGCGGCTTTTCGGTTCGGTGTCGGGAAACCGACGGCGGCTATGCGAATATTTCACAAAATATGGCGGACTCGGCCACCTCGGTAATCTCCGCCGATAAATTCAGCGATGCCGTCAGGGCCTTAAACTCGGCCGGGCTGACGGTGGTTGCTCGGAATCCGTCTTTGCAGACGATGACACCGTTTGCGGTTGCGTTTTCATCGATTTCGCCCAGAAGCCCGTGGGCGGCCTGAATGCGAAACCATTCGAGGCGGCATTGCCAGAACCGTTCGGAGTAGCTCGAGAAAAGGACCCGGCCGCCGGGCCGGGTAACGGCAACCGCCTGGGAAATGAGATCGGCCTGATCCACATGGAAGGCTGAAATCCCGTTCTGGATGCACACCACGATGTCAAATTGTCGGGGTTTGAAACCCGGTTCAACGGCATTCATCTGCAGCAGGCTGCAGTTGCTGAAGCCGTTGAGAAAACCGCGCGCCATCTGCAGGTTGGCAAACGACGTATCGATGCCGACGGCCTCTGCAGCGCACGGTGCCAGTTCTTTCAACACCCTGCCGTAACCACAGCCCAGTTCCAGAACACGGCCGGTGGAATGAATCCGCTGCCGGAGAAATTCGATTTCTGCGGCAAGGTAGCGCTGCACCTCAGGCTGCGCCAGTTCGTAGACACACACCAACCGTTCGGCCGAAAGTTTTTCCGAATAATAATCCGACATGTTCAGGATGTTTTGCAGCAACTTGTTCAGGATGAACAGTCACCTTCCTTACTTACGGACCTGTATCTCATATGATTATCAAAGATATCAATATCATTGAAATATGTCAAAACGAAGCTTTTATTTGCCTTCGCCGTGTGACCTGCGACCAAGACGGCTCTTAACGATCCCTTTTTCAAGTATCAAGTGTCCAGCATCCAGTATCTGCTTGTTTATTACCAAAATATTATTTACATATTCTTGTATCGTTTGTTAAGTCTTTGGCCTGATAAAACCAACAGTGGCGCAAACCTGCATGAAGACTAAATTCGAATTGACACCTTCGGAACTCAGATGTTTATGCGATCCGGCGATTTTTAAATTCAAAGACACCTCGGAAATTGAGCCGCTGGATGAGGTCATTGGTCAACAGCGGGCCGTGCTGACCGGAGTTGCAGCCGGCCGGCCGGATGATGCCGGGGATTTCCCCGAGGGAACCGTTTTCGGTGCGGTTCAAAAACAGCTGAAGCAATATACGCAGCAGGCGTACAGACTGAAAAAAGAATTTGGAAATCTTTATTAAAAGGAGCGAATGAGGCTTAAGTAAACTTCAGGTTTGTTCAAATAGCTGTTCATTAAATAATCGTGTTGCGCGTTTCGTGTTTCGAGTTGCGGGTTCAAAAGTACACGTAAAACGCAATATCCAACCTTTAAGTTGTGACAAAGGTCGCTAAAGGTACCAGCCATTTGTCAATTGTATTTTATCCACCCACCCGATGTCCGCTAGTCAATATTGAAACTCAAACGCCCCAATATCGGGTGAGCCGTCGACGGGATTGCCTTCATAGTCTTCGGAAAGTCCGACATGTACGCCGGCGTCAATTAGCGGCGAAAAAGGCCCCGGATAGAAATCACCACCCAGTGGATCCGTAAATTGCGGGGGGTCAGATTTTGAGTCCTCTCCCTGTAGGCTGCCTTGCTGATACTCGGCAAGGGTGGAATAATAATTTTCTATACCGCCGTACTGGATGAAATTTGTGCTTTCCGGTCCGATTACGTTGTTGGAGAAAACCGTGCCGCTTAAATCCACACCGCTGCCTACGCGTATCTGCACGTTGTTGTAGCCCTCATTGACAAAGCCCCAGAAGACGTTGTTGCGGATTTCCGTGTCCGTGCACGCACGATTGATGAAAAGATTGCCTATCCAGTGCGTGTCGGCGGTACCGCCGTAGAAAATGTTGTTGAACACCTTGTTGCCGCCGTCCCCGTCCGGTGAATAATTGCGCACCATCACGTTGTACATGTACGGGAAAATAGTTTCTTTGTAACCTAGGCCGTTATTGTATACGAGATTATAGTAAAATTGATTGCCGGCGCCGTCGATCACCACGCCGGCTTTGTAGTTCTCATGAACCTGATTGTAACGGATGACGTTATGGTTGCTGTTGTATATGACCAGTCCGCCGGGATTCCAGCTTAGCGGATGCCGGTTGTTGTGATGAATATCGTTTCCTTCGACCAGGTTTTCCGACGTTCCCTGGCCTAGAGCGATTCCCTCGCCGTCATCAGCAGCAACCCCCCAGAATCCGTTATATTTGGCTTCATTGTAAGAAATGGTGTTGCCGCGCCCCGTGCCGGATAGTGTAAAACCGTTGCCGCCGTTGTAAGCAAACGTATTGGACGAATAGCGGCTGTCGTTTGATCGGGCTATCAGGCCGACGCGGTAATTATGAGCGATCAGGCTATCGGTGACGGTGACGTGATCGGCTGTATCGGTAACGGCAATTCCGCTGACATGATCGAAAGCCGGTGTGTGGTCCGGCCATCCCATTACCGCCAGATCATTCAGGGTAACATAGCTCTGGTCAATGTAAATGCCGCATTCTCCCTCATTGCCGGTTTCAGGTACCGATATTTCCAAGCGGATGTCGGATTTTGCCGGACTTCCGGCTTCATCCCTGAAATAGATATTCCCGCTGCTTGCCTCATACACCCACTCTTGATCGTTGAGGCTGTCCTTATCACGGTCAAAATTACTAGCGTTCAGGGCCGTTTTCCATTCGGCTGCGCCGCCCAGCAGAACCCGCCGGGGTTCGTACCCCGTTCCGAGTCGATAGGTGTTGTGTCCATAGGGCTCCCACCCGACTGAAAGCGTCAGGTCATCCAGCCAAGTGATGACGCCGCCACTAATCGAATATCCCGAGCGAAACCAGAGCTGATATTTTCCGGGGACGCTGTCAGTGCGAAACGTCATAGACCGCGATTTCCAATCTTGGGAAACGCTACCGGCAATGGGATAGACATTCCAGTTTTCAGTAGTGTGCCAGGTCTGAAGATCCGCCTGCAGGTAATATTTATCGGTACCGTGCAGGAAATGCCGGATGGCCACCGTGCCGTCGGTTTCCATCGATTTGGCTTTCCACGACATGGTTACCGTAGTGTCGGCCGGGAGATAGATGTAAGCGTAGAGAACGGCCCTGGATCCGTCGGTAATCATTTTGACGGCAACATCTTCTCCGCCTGGCGGTGTATCGGATACCGCTTCGACCCGACCCCCGGATGTGTAAAAATGGAGAAAATCATCGGTTATTCCGTCATCCAGCGAGCCGGTGTAGTCCTCAAATCCCCCGTTGCGGATGGCGTTTCTTTGCGGGACGGTATTTAAGGTTCCGACAATTCTTGGTCGCGGACCTCGGCCGTAGGCACCGAAAGTAATCGGTTTTCCGGCTGCACCGGAAGATGGGATGGTCAGTTGCTCGCGCCAGGTGTGACCGCGCTTGAAATATATCTTATTCCCGGGTTCGAAAGAAGTGGAATTTACTTTTGAAATGGTTTTCCAGGCGGTGGCCGGCGTCTTCCCGTCGTTTAGATCCGAACCTGTATTGGAGACGTAATACTTCCCCTGTTCAATCAAGCAGGCGGCAAGCAAGGCCCAGATGACAGCCAGGACCGGCAGGACCTTGATCCGGCCGGAATTCGATCGCACGATTGTCGGTCTCATTTTAGCCTCCATAACCGATTTTGAGTATTCAGATAAATTCTGCCGTTTTCAATAGAAAAAGAGGACTGCCAAATGATAGATCGTTACATGCGACTAAATATGAAATTGAACTGAACATGTCAAAGAGAAAAATGTCGCCTTGTGTAGGACATTGTACGTGTCGACCTGACCGGCATCTGCCGTGAAGACACCGGTCGCGCACATCCACCCATTCGCTGGTCCACTTCCGTGAGAATCCTTATTTTTCGGCATCCGTCCTATAACCGCTGGCCCTTATGAATTTACGAAACTGCGCAAAGGTCACTTCGGTTTCAGACATACAGAACCGTCCACGCAGACCGAATGCACAAGGATTTCATCGCCGTACCGGTTCAAATATTTTTCTTCTTTGACGTCTGCAATTAAGTCGTTTCTTTATCTTTACGGCAATGGATATGGACGATAAAACAAGAATGATGGCTTGGACAAAATCTGTGTCGCCCGATATGCGTCCATCACCCGTGAGGCAGATCATACCCATTAGCAGTAACTACTTCACCTCAGACCAACCACCGAGGCTGCGAATCAATCCGCTACCGACCAGTTCCGTCCGACATCGGAAAACATTCCACGAATCACCCGATAAATAGGAGATGAAATGTATTGCATTTTACTACATCACCTAGACTCATAAGTATTCCATTAAATCTGATTTCGGTTTTATAGAGCTGACAGTTCGCAGAAAAATATCTTTTAAAATAAACAGTTATATTTACTATCTTCCGTACCATGAAGTTAACACCACATAAATAAACATAAACACCTATTGACAAACAGCGTATATTTTACTAAAAAAACTATTCAACCAATCGTCCACCGTGCACAATTCTTCTTACAGGCTGATTCTGAACTTGGTTGGGGTTAGATTTTCGTTGGATGCTGCTAGGATTACTCTTTACTTGTGTTCGGGCTGTATACTGTGAATCTGTGGGAAAAATATTTGAAACTGAAACCGATGAGTCGCCTGTTGAATAATATCTGGTGACGCGTCGGTTTTTTTTATTGGCAGAATCTCTAAATTCGTAAAATTATTAGTTCTTTGATTGTATAAAGCACACTTCATCATATAAGCAACAGAGGAGAGGGGATATGTTGAAAAGGTGTGGTGTAACCAATGGTGCAATTCTGTTCTTGTCGGTCCTAACCACTTTAGTGCTTTCAACAAGTGCCTGGGCAGAAGATTTTCAAGTAAATGTATCTTCTTCAAAAGGCTATGCCCTTGCAGGCGTGAAGGTATACGCGTTTGCTGAAAGTGGTTCCTACACAGGATACAACGCTACAGCTGACTCCAATGGTATTGCTGTATTTAACAAGGATGATTTTGCCGGCGGCGGCTATACCTTTCGGGTCGATTATTTCAATAAG